>Ga0209711_10000120_pt1 | contig 75278 bp, 75 predicted proteins | sample ArcticOcean_MG_C_7_FD_187441 | JGI IMG/M metagenome (GOLD analysis project Ga0209711, IMG submission 187441) | Marine microbial communities from western Arctic Ocean - ArcticOcean_MG_CB11_88 (SPAdes) (version 2) | ecosystem: Environmental > Aquatic > Marine > Oceanic | place: Arctic Ocean... | reverse complement strand
GCAGCAAAGTAGCACCCTGCTCCATTGCTTTGATCACTGGACCTTTGAAGAATTTGGTCTCACCATCGACCAGTCGGAAACCACCGATGAGGTCGTCTTCGTCAGTTTCTTCGGTGAGGTTGACACGTATAACAGGCAACTTGCTGGCAGCGTGTACCTGCTCAACCATGTAAGTCTTACCATTGCCCGACAGACCACTGATGAACAGGGGATAGAACATGCCTGATTTGACAATGGTCTGTACTGTCTTGAAGTGCCCGAAGGGGACATACATATTGTCCTTGTTCGGTACAAGATTGTCGGTGAACCCAGTGGACTGAGCAGTCAGCGAGACTGCTGGACCAACGGGAGTGGGAGCAGCAACTGGTGCCACAACACGCGCAACGACTGGTGCGGTCACTCGGACAGCAGCAGGTTTGGACTTGCCCACAGGAGGGAAATGGTACAAACCATCACCAGCGGAGTTGTTCGCGTTCAGTACGCGATACAGCGAGTTGATGTCATTGTCCTTGGCGAATGACTTGATCTCAGCACCTGATAGGGTGCGAGGTTCATCACCAAATTTGGCGGTCAACAACTCGACTAATAATTTTGCTTTGCTCATAATGTATTTCCTCTTCAATTAAACTTCTAAATCACTCAACTCAGACTATATTATCGCTCAATCAGGGTCCAAGAACAAGTTCTAAAAAACCCCTTAGAATCAACAACTTACGCTATCTGAGACACTATATCCTGTAGCAGTTTGCGCGTCTGCTTGCTGCTCGTAGCAGCGGAGGCGAATGCGCGGGATATGGCACCTTTCTTTGCACCAGCAACGACCTCATCCATCTTGGACGTTTTCTCTTGGAGGTTTTTGCCCCACAATACATACATCTTGTCATAACCTGGAGTTGGCACGACTGCGTGTGCACCACTCTTGATTGTTTTCCATAATGGTTCACGGTCGATGTATGTTCCTGCCAAGTAGCAGCATGCGTTCAGTACACTACTGCGACCACCATCAACTACAAAGTACCCGAGCATAACCGAACCAGTCACGTCCTTGAATATTTCGAGCAGACGAGCAGTAGCATTGTCGCCACCACGTTGAGTCTTCAAGACGCGATATACTTTCTGGTTGATGGGACTACGGATAGTCACTACAGATGAATCATTGCGCATCAACCAGTTCAGGCGAGTGTTGCCTGCAGCACCATTGTTTACATACGCTGGGTGCGATTGACCATCAGTCAACAGGATAGTGTTCAACTTGTCCAGTTTATACTGCTTGCGGAAGGCAACAGCAACAGGCATCATAGCAATGATTGCGCTGTCAAGTGGAGTACCACCCAAAGAGAATATACGTGCAGGGTTGTACCCAACACGATTATTCCGTTGCTGCGAGTATGCACCACCAATGAGGTATTTTGCCATTGTAGTCATCTCAGTCTTGGTCATTCTCTCATTGAAGATCTCCAACATACGCAGACGTGGATCAGTGAGGATAGTATCCGATGGCATGTCATCCCAGTCACGTGATTGACCACCTGACAGGTTATCAGTGAAACCATATACACGGAACGGAACACCGATAGCGCGACAGAAGTTTACCATCAACAGAGTCTGCTTCACTACTGGAAACATCTGCTCCCACATAGAAGAAGACAGATCAAGTATCATGAGGAAACCGTGGTTCTTGCCATCAGGTACTGTAGTGACTTTCTTGAAGATGTCGTCTGTTGTTCGGTAGTGGTTCATCTTGAGTGTATCAAGAGTACCAGTCTTGGATATTTTAGCACGTGCATGCTGTGTAGCAGACTTCTTCATTTCGAATTCTTTGACCATCAGCGCGATAGACTTCTTGGCAGTGGCATACCACTTGTTGTATTGCTCTGTACCTGCTTCGAATAATATGCCACGGTTTTGTAATTGTTCTTTGCGTCTGTAAATTTCATACTCATCGGGTGTGTCGCTGATCTTCGCAGCGTGTTCTTCAGGAGTCTCGTGTAGAAGAACACCAGTGGTCAATTCACGCAGGAGTGTCTTGTATCCGTAGAATTGGTTCTCAAAGAGACCGTGTGCTGGCAGGTTCAGGTTGTATACCTGACGATCAGCATTGGGTGCATGTTGCTGGTCAATAGCGTCACGCAGTGCTTCGTCTGTCTCAGACCGTGGTTCGTCAGCAGAAGATTTGCCGCCAGTTTCGCCACTTTCTTTGGCGTCATCTTCGCCTTCTTCGTCTGACTCTTCTTCTTCTTCACCACCAGCGTCATCGGAAGTAGGATCGCCATCTTCACCTTCACCCTCACCATCTTCTGGAAGATCACTCAAGTCCCAGTCAGATGTTTCGCCATCTTCGTCTTCGCCACTCAGGTCATCTTCTGACTCATCGTCGCCATCTTCTTGTGCTTGCTGGTCGTCTTCTGCGTCTTGTTTCTGTTGTTCTTCTTTCTGCTTTTTGCAGAAGGCAAACAACTCGTCAGTGACTTCAACAACTTCTTCCCAAGTCTCAGTGCCGCCAACCTTGGCGATCCACTGCTGCTCGTCACGGGCAAACTGGACACCGATAGAGGAACCACATTTGAAGTATGTATTGATACGGTCAATCAGTCCCGTCTTATTGATCTGTTCGATGTTTTTGCCAAAGAAACCAGCAGCGAGCAGGTCACGGTATGATCGAATAAATGATGTGCGAAGTCCAGGAAATTTGCGCTGGATTAGTTTCTCAATGCGTGCATCTTCTACAACATTGAGGAATGATTTGTAACCTGGACCAGCATCACATACAGCGTCATGCCAACCTTCTTCTGGAGTAAACAGTGCGTGACCAACTTCGTGTCCAGTCAGGTGGTCTTCGGTATCTTTGGACATATCAGACCACATAGGCAGGGTCAGGATACGGTCACGGACGTTAAATGATGCAGTCTTACAGTTCTCCTGCACTACTGTTATATTCTCAGCAGCGAGTAGTTTTGCTAGGACGTTATTTCCGTGTTCTGCTTTCATATACATTTCTCCTCAAGTCAGACTATATTATCGCACAATTCATGTACAAGAACAAGTTCTAAAAAAGTGAATAGAATCAACAACTTACGCCATCTGCCTGTGGGAATATATGTCCCATTTCTCAACAATTGGTTGTCCGTATGCATCCTCGTCGACTGCGATATATGCAACAGTCTTCAACACACGAGCATAGCGGAAACCATCGTTGGTCAGGAGTTTGTGGGGGAAGTCCCAAGAGGCAGTGTTCTCGCCTTCATCATTGGGCACATAGGTATGACAACCCTTGACATCTTTCTCAATAAACGATCCAAACATAATCTCTCTCCTCAATCAGAACACCTATTATCCCGCAAATAGGGTACAAGGACAAGTTCGAGAAAACTGAATGAAATCAACAACTTACTCAATATCGGGAACCACACAGTGGTATGTGTAGACTTTCCATGGGACGGTTCCGTATCTGACCCCGACTTGAACCACAGTGGAGGTTCCATCCTTCTCATAAGAACCTCCCGCCTCTTCGCACTCAATCTGTGCTGACACACCGATATAGTACGCCACAGAGAGTACTGTGACCGCCAAAGCAGGAACACCGAATACCATTGCACGCTCTACCCAGTCGCACTTCTTCCAGAAATTCAACAAGTTAGCGAGGATACCAGATAATCGACAACGATCTGTGTGTCATTTGGTGATTCATGGGGGAACTCAACCACGCAACCGAGTTCAGTACCAAACAGCGTGTGCTGGTCGCCAAACTTCTCGAGGATATTCTTGCATTTGGTGCGTGTAGTCTGGATGAATTTCTCAGACTGGTCGGAACCACGCTGCCTGTATCTGCGCTCACGTTCTGCGTCCGATACGGTCAGGTGGATAATGGTGAGGTCGTCACCTGCTGCTCTGAAGAAACCCGCATTGTTAAGACGGTCACCTTCACCAATTATGAACTCATCTGGTTTGTCCAAGATCCACTCAACTGCTTTGGGTGCCACTGCCATACTCAATCGGTCAGTGCCACTGAATGTTTCCTCTTCGGAATATTTGCCAAGGACACGGACGTTCCCTGCCACGTGAGTATCAAGCAGGTCAATTGGACGGTCATGCGTCCACTCACCTTGAGTCTTCATAAACTCTTTCATGATGGTGGACTTGCCCGTTCCAGGAATCCCAATTAGGTAGATCAATTTCATACAAAGAATGCCTCAAGACCGCCAACAGTGCGATCGTCTGGTTCAAAATTACCTGTGTCAAGAAACAGGTTGTATAGGTCAGGGTCGACTGTATCCAGCAACCACTTTGACTCCAGTGATTCCTTGCGGGCATCCCACAGTGGTGTCCAGTCGATGCCTTCCCAGTTATCTGCTTCTGCTTTCTTGATCTCTTCTGCCTGACGGTCAATGTAGAAACCAAGGTAGCGACCACGACTGCGTCGATATAATTTCTTGAAGGAACACAGACTGGTTTCCATAGCAAAGAAGTCTGCCTTGTCAGCAACGTGCGGATACCGCAACTTCACTTCTTGTAGTATCTCCCTGCCATTTGCTTCAAGGAAGTCAATCTGGGTGGCGTCGAGTTTCACATTGTTCTTCTTTGAGTCGACCCACTCAGGTTTGTCCATGGCATAGCACATACCATTGCGATGCGACTTGGATCCATTACGGTCATGGAACCACAGACTGTCAACGTCAACATCAATGCCACACGTCTGCTTGAGTGTCTGTATGTAGAACCAAGTGGTGTACCTGCCAAACTTATGCCATGTGTTGACTGTATCCCACAGAGTGTAGAAGTCCTTGACAGGGTCACCAACAAAGTTGGCAGTCAGTGCTTCGTGCTGTGTACGGTCACCAACATAGTCCCTGTACGACTCAAACTGTGCAGGCAGGTGACCTTTGTTCCACTTGGTGTCTGTCTGGTAACGCAAACGCTTGTAGTTGGTGTTGTTCCAATCGCGTAAACGCTCCAGACCTACCAACTCCATATCTGGAAATTCGTTCCAAACAACATATGAAGTTGGCCAAAAGTAGGTAGTGCCATATATCCAAGAGATCCACAGACGCTGCTCTGTGTTGTACTCGAAACGGTCAAAGAAATAATTCTGTAGATACAGAGATGGATCACAGTCTTCGATTTCAAGACCACGACCAAACCACTGAGTGAATATTTCCTTGCTGTCTGTCATAGAAATGCATCAAGAGAGAAATGGGTTGGTTCAAATAATGCTTCACGGAACCAGTAGTCGCCCACTGCTTCAATGGCAGTCTCGACCTTCTCTGTTTTCTTGACACCAAACTTGTGCAGTTCAATGCATTCATCTCTGAGTTTATCAGCAACCTTTTGCGGTGGCAGGGCAACTTCATTGTCTTTGATTGCCAACTCACGGAACGTCAACTGCTCGTGCTTGTTTGGAAATAAAGGCACGTCACAGCGCAGGGAACCACTGGGGTCAACTGCCCAAAAGATGGTGCCGTTGCGTTTGTGCCAAGTCACTGACGATGGAGTACATGACATCTTGAGTCGCTGCATACCCTGCTTGTATGCTTCTGCCATCACGTCCCAGTATACAATGGAAGCGTATCCATTACCTTCTTTGCCTTCAAGCGTAACAATCTCATATAGGTTGGCATACTTTGATCGTGCACTGAATGTGATGAAGACCAGAGCAACTGGTTCTTCACCATCGAGCAACACAAACGGTGGGTTCTTGGTATAATTCTTAAATCGAAACCACAGGTTGTGCGAAGACTTGAGGAACTTGGTGTTAGTTCCTTCAGGTTGTTCCGCAATCAGTTTCTCAACTTGCTCTTGGTTGTACCGTGTGATCATTGCAAATCTGCCAACATATCGTTTTCTGAAAAGTGAGTGCGGTCTTCGACCAGTCCACTGTAGTCATTATATATGTATCTAACCATCGGATCGCATTTCACTGCTTTCCCCATGCCAGATCTCTCTATTATATCCGAAGTAGATGCAAAGATCAACCCACCTATGTCAGTCGCCATCCACAGTGGACGCTCATGGTTGCGCCACCCTGTCAGATTACCATCCACATCAATAGCGGTCACTGCCATAGAACGTTCGCGATACGCCTCGAGAGGAGTGTCTCCTGCCTCGATGCATCGTAGTATCAACTCAGAGTCGTTTTGGGTTTCTGTTTCGTATTCCCAAACATCTGGGTCTTGGGAGATAACACCGTTGTGCGCAATTGCCATCTCACGACCTTGGAATGGTTGGTTGTGTCGCAGGTCAGAGGTAGAGTATCGAATGTGACCAATCAGCGTGAGTGAGTCACCATCAACCCAGTCAGCAACATTGTGCTTCTCCATGAACTTGTCGGCACTGATGCCTTCTTTGATTGTGGTGAGTTTGCCTTGTTTTAGAAAGGTAACTCCCGTGGCATGCTTGCCACGAATCATGCTCTGTAGAAATAGATTCTCGACCAGAGCGAGCCGCGCATCGTGCACTGCGCGAACTTCAGGCAGGTGTACGCCAATTACTCCGCACATGGTATTTCTATCCACTCATATATGAATTTGGGATATGCAAAGTTTGCTTTGCGGTTGCTGTATGTACCTGTTTTGCGGTTTGTGTCTTCATAGAATGTCACTGTACCGTTTTTATTTTGCTTGTACCAGATCTTCTTCATTCACCTGCTTCCAGATCGTGAACATGCAAGGCAATCAAACCATAGTGCAACACTTTCAACAAGTCCTTCCTGTTCTTGCCTTCTTTCTTACCATATCGTTGGGTGTACTTGATGACGTTTCCGAGACAGAAACCTTCACCGTGTCCTGCATCAATGACAAACTCAGTTGTCTGCACTTTATCCTGCGAGTAGTGTTGTCCATAAGTGACGTCCACATACTCTTGGAGTTCTTTGATCAGTGCTTCTTCATTGTACTTGTAATCGATCATAATATTTCCTATCCAAAGAATTCATCAAGGGTGCTAGCAACATCAAATGCTTCGGGGTGATACTTTCGAGTCATCTCCTCACCACCGTTGTCTATCAACCAGTCGTACCATTCATTGTCGTCCCACATGCTCGGTGACACACCGTTCCAGTATGGTCGCCAGAGTTTGTGTTCTTCGTTCAGTCGACGTGAGTCAACATATGCTCGACGCAGGTGCTCGTATTCCCATGTACCCAACTTCAACATATCTTCACGGAAGTAGAACACAAGTGACATACGCATCAAGTCATCTTCGCCAGAGTCAGGTGCCTCAATTGGAGTATTAGCATGCATGATACGCATGTTGTCAACCAACAGTAGATCACCTGGACGAATATTGATAGCAGCACGAACTTCAGGGCATACTAGCATACCACCCTTCCAGTCTTTCTTGCCATCACTGATGACAGTCAGGTTGCTGAAACCTTCGTTCAAAGAACCAGAGTCACGGTGACATGCCATACGCGCATTGCGATCTTTGGTTGTCGTGTTGACTGTGATGGTGGTGAACGTGGTGTCTTCACCAATTAGAAACTTTGGATCCATACTGTCAGCGCGCAACTTCTGACGTGCGTGGCGAACTGGTAGCAGGTCAACAAAAGTTTGGTCTAGTCGACGTGCAAACGGATAGCATTTCTCAAATACTTCGCGGTTATGATCAGTGAATGCAGTAGCACGACCATAAGGTATACGAGGGTAACGACCATAGAACCCAGCAATCCCAGACCAAATAGCAGTAGCATACATAGTATCTGAAATAAATTCTTTGCGTATCTTTGCAACATATTCTTTTGCTTCCCCAAGTGTCATCACTCGCAGTTTAGTCAGTAGAAGTGGAAAGAAGTCAGTGTATGTACCAAACTCTGGTTCGACTTTGGTGCGCAACCAAACACCACCACGATTCTCGTCGTCATCTGGTATGGCGGCAAACTCAGCAAGAGGTTCAGACCCATCAATGTTTGGTGGTTGTCCGTTTTCGAACCAAGTCAGAACATTGATCTGGTACTGCGTGACCCAGTCGCGATTGCCCTGAGACTCTTCGCGTGGTCCCGCTGCCATACCTCTGTTGTTTGATTCAATAGCAGCATCGAACAGACCAGCATATGCACCGTCTTGTTCTTCTTGCGTAAAAATATTTTTGCGGAATTTGAATGCAATTCGATCTTCGTTCAGTCCTTCATCTTCAACGCCAGTAGAGGGCATGTAGAAGTCTGCGTCTTGGTCAACGACAATGTCAAAGTGACTTTCTTCTGGATATTGACCTTTGAGTGCTTCGGAGTCTTCGATGAACAAGGCGACATATACATCTTGCCCCTGATCACCAATGCTCTTTTGCCAAGAGCGACCACCTATTGTTAGTGTTTCCATATTATTTCCTCAAGTAGAATACTATTTTAACCGAAAGGGATTGAGATGTCAATTACAAATCCCACATCGTCAGTCTGCCTTCGTACAGACCCCATCTCTGGTGCTTTGTCTCGAGGATGTTTCCGTTGAAGTACAGAATCTTGATTCCTGCTTCTCTCATCTCATTATATAGTGTTGACAGGTCGTTGTATTTCTCGCGCTTGGGTGTATATGCCTTCTTTCTACTCACAATCATCCCCAGTGGTTAATTGTATTTGCCATAATGAACAAGCAGGTTATGAAATTGACGACGACGATAATAGTCCGTATTATAGCAACCCTGTCAGCGTCACGATCATTATTACCCGTCTTTTCACCGACTGCTTTCGCCCACAAGTTCCATGCGTGTTTCATAGTCTACTTCTTTATCTGAGAGAAATTCTTATTCTTGACAAACTCTATCTTTGCTTCAAACTTGCCATCGAGTATCTCTCCTTTGTGCGAGATAATAAACACGTTCGTGTCATTACCGAGAGTATGAATGATCTTCATAAGGTTGTCGATACCTGCTTCATCCAAAGATGAGTCAAAGGTTTCGTCCAGTATCAATAAGTTGGTACTGATGCTGTTCTTCATCTTGGCAATCTGCCTCCACGTGAACAACAATGCCAAATCGATACGCTGCTTCTCTCCCTCGGAGAATGATGCGTATGAGAATGAATCCCTATGACGGGAACGGATAGTTTCTTCGAACTTTTCATCAAGGTCAAAGTGGACATAGAAGTCGAGAATAGCGAGGTACTGATTCACCAACTTATTGATGACTGGCAGGTACTGCTTGATCACTTTGGTTTTGATTCCGCTGTCTTTCAGCATCTCAAAGATAACAGTGTTGTATGCTGCTTGGTCATTCATGGTGTTACGTTGATCCATCAACCTATACTGCTCTTTTTGCAGAATGTCAAACTCATCATTTGCTGATGCGAGGTCAGATTGACCGTTGCTGAGGGATTCGATATCAGCGCGAGTTTTCTCTATGTTCTTATTGTGTGTCGCGATAGTCTGAAGATTGCCTTGTACATTCGTTAACAGAGATTGAACCTCCTTCATCTTCAACTCGTACTCTATAATAGTACCAGTCACCTCATCACGGGACTTTGCAACCTCTGCACCAGCAGACTGTAACTCTGCTGCTTGCTCTTTTGCTTCTTTCAGTTTACTTTCCTTCAGGAAAACATCGATGTCTTGGTCGCAGGTCTCACAGTGATCATTCACCTCATAGAATTTAGCAGTCTTGACCAGTGCTTTGATCTTTGTATTGAACTCTGACTCGAAACCATTAAGTCGGGCGAGTTGCTTGCGGTGCTCTTCCAATAGTGGAGTTATCTCCAGACTAATATCATTCGCCTTGCTTTGGTTTTCTGTATTGACCCCAACCAGTTTCTCTATTTCCTTGGTGGTATCTGCGATGTCGTTGTCCTTCTGCTTTTTAGCATCATGATTTAACTTGGAAATATCGCGGATGTATTTCTTCTGCGCGTCTGTCTTTGTTTCATTGATCGCTATTGCATGATAGACATTATTGACACGTTCTTTCAGAGTGGCGTTACGTTCTCTCAACAGCATGTTCATCTTCGAGAACACACCAATATCCAGTAGGTCTTCAATCACATCACGACGATTCAGAGCAGACAACTGCATAAATGGTACGAAAGAAGAAGAACCGAGCACAACCACTTGATGGAAGGTCTTGTGGTTCAACTTTAGAATATTAGATTCTAGAACTTTCTGGTATTCTTTGTTGTGAGAGTTTTGGTTGATCATCGTACCGTCAACATAGATCTCGAACTTGACGGGTTTTATGCCACGCACAACCTTGTACTTCTTTGCACCGATGTTGAATTCAACCTCTACCTGCATTGCTTTGTTGTTGATTGAATTGACCAACTGTGCTTTACTTATACTTCGGTGGGACTTACCAAATAAAGCATAAGATATGGCATCAAGCATAGTGGACTTACCAGAACCATTCTGTCCAACTACTAGGGTATGTTCACTTTTATTGAGGGATATCTCTGTCCAATTATCCCCAGTAGAAAGGAAATTTTTATAACGAATCGTTTCAAATATTATCAAGTGTTTTACACCACTTCCTGTATTTGTGCTTCTGACATAAGGTCTAACACTTCAGACTTAATTCTTTCTTTGTCGAGGACAGTCTCTACATTATCAACATAAGCACCGAGCAAAGAAGAGGTGTCTTCTACTTCAAGTCCTTCGTCAGAGACGTTCTCTCCAGTAAACTCAGAGAAGTCCTCTTGTATCTTGAGGTCATATACATCACGTTGCATAATGCGATCAATGAAGCGATCGAACGTGAATGTGTCTGACTTCTTGATGACAACAACCTTTACAAACTGTTTATCAAAACGCGAAGTGTCAAACTCGCCATAGTCATTCTTAGTATCGTCATAATAAACCCGTTGGAACAACGTCAGTGGGTTTCGTACAGGGAGTAGTTCTCTTGTTTCTGTGTCAAGGACGTGAAAGAATTTTTCATCGTGTGCGTCATTCCAGAAGAACTCCATCTGAGAACCAAGGTAGTGGATGTTGCCTTGGTTAGACTTCACATGGTAGTGTCCAGACAACACCAGTTCGAATCTGTGGAGGTTATCGGCAGACATACCATGAGTACAGGGCACACCACGCAGCATGTCAAACCCGTTTAGTTCGAAGTGGCCACCAATCACATCTGCTTTACAGTTGACTAGGAAGTCTAAGCACTCTTTTTCGTTGTCAGGGCAGATCCAAGGAACAAGTCCAACTTTCATGCCATCATAGTCGAGGACAGAACAGTCCTGTACAATGTTGACCTCATTCATATAGTGCCCAAGCAACTCCTTCAGGGAGTTGAGGTTGTTTGTGTTCTTATAATAGGTATCGTGGTTTCCTGGAATTATATCCATGTTTATACCATCAGAACGCAAACGCTCAAGAAACACTTTACGATTGCTGTTGAGTGCCTTGAAGTTTATGAATCGGCGATTCTCATAATAATCCCCGAGATGCAATACGTTTGTGATGTTGTGTTCATTCAGGTATGGGAAGAAAACCTCGTTATAAAAACGTTCCTGAGACTCGATAAATATATCGCTGCTATTACGAATACCACAGTGGGTATCGTTAAGGATTGCGATCTTCATATCTATCCCTCTAAGAAACTAGAAAGGTCAGAGTCTACACGCACTGTGCGCTTTATTGCAGTCTTCTTCTTATATTCCTTTATCTTAGTGTCTTTATTTTTAACCTCATCAATTCGAAGACGAAGGTTGTCGACAAACGATTGTACTGCCTTGGCAACCTGCGGGTCTTCACCAGGATCTACCACGAACTCGTCCAATCCAGACTCAGCAATATAGTTCATCTTGACATCTTGTTGGCGTTGTTCTTTTTTAATTCGACGTAAGAACGCATACCAAGATATCTGGGTGAAATACCCAAATGCATTTGGTTTGCCCTTGCGGGTTGCTGCTTCTATGTCATAGTTCTTACATGCACGAAGGCAGTTCTCAACCGCATCCATTACCATCTCTTCTCGATAGGTGTATCGCACAAAGTTAGACTTATGTGAGAGACCTTCTGCTATCTTAAGAAAACAGGTAGCAACATAGGTGGGCATTTGCGGTGCTTCCTCGCCTGTGCCCTCAGAGTCACGAACAGACTTAACATGGTCTACGACTGCTTGACTGAATTGTGCATTGTTCACATAATGTGGGCGTTCGCTAGGTTTCATACTTGTATTCCATTATTCATACGGTAGAACTCTATTCTACATCAAGTAGTGTGTAATGTCAATCTTCGGTCAATAATTTAGGTGGGGTGGGAGGAAAGGTGAGGACATTCCCATTTGGTGTATTGTGTGGTACTGCCTCTTCAGGAACTTCATCAAGTAGCATCTCTTGTATAGTATCACAGGAACTTGTATATTGCTCAATAACCTTCTTGCTCGGTTTGTTGATGCACACAATAGCGGTTGGGTTGATAGAAACAACAACGTCAAGTGCTGATGGATAAGAAATAAAAGGTCGCAGGATGTAATAAGACTTGTTCAACTGCAACTCGTCATCTTCGTACTCAACAGCAACCATTTCTAGTGCGTGACTGACAACGAATGAATCTTCTGTATCAACTTCGATAGACTGGGCAAGTATCTCTTGTCCTGTCATCAATTTTATCTGTAGTATTTTGTCTTCTTCCAAATTTATTTTACTCATAACACCACCTTGTGTATTTCGAATTTAAACTTTTCCGTATTATACATTTTAACTCTCTCTTCCGAATGCTTTAGGGTGAAATTCTTCTTGGACTCAACTGACAAATCATCAGCAAGGTCGAACAATTTCGTATCCTGTCCATTTTCTGCTTTGCGTAAACCTCTTCCTATTGCCTGCAACACTTTGACCTGCGACTTTGATGGGGAGGCAAATACAATATTGTGCAGATTCTTGATGTTAATTCCCGTGCTAAATGTTCCCATTGAGGCAACAATGATGGCACCTTCACTACGCTCAACAATTCCACGAATTGCTTCTCTGTCAGAAACATCCGTGCCACCATGAACATAGAACACCTGATCATTTTTCTCCTTAATCATTTTATGCAACACTTCACCGTGTTTCTCGACGAACTGGTACAGTACAAGAGTGTTTCCGGTTTGTGTTAAAGCAATGTTGCGTATCAATCTGTTCCTTGGTTCATACCCCACAAGGAAATCTACTTCTTCCTGATATGTCCGATCCTTGTTAAATTTACGCAGCTGCAAAGGATAGTCAAGCATCAGCATGTCTATCTTCAATCGAGCGAGTGTTCCGTTGTCCTGTAGGTCTCTGGTGAACGTCACTCGCTTTGTTGGACCAAAGAGTCCCTCGAGTACCAACTTGTTACACTGGGTTCCATCCAGCGTGCCCGTGGTCCCGAAACGATACTCTGCTTCGCTGCACTTATTCATCATTGTTGCCAAAGATTTTGCCTTAAATAAATGACACTCGTCTCCAAACACACAACCAAAGGCATTAAACCAATCTGGACCAAGGCGATACACTGACTGCCAAGTTGTGACAATGACCCTCTTAGTGGTCTTCTTGTCCTTGCCTGAGTAAATTTTATGTACATCGGTATCTACATCCATGCCATAGTCAGAGAAGTCTTTGTACATCTGCTCCACGAGGGAGGTCGTTGGAACAACGACAAGGACTGCTTTGTCATGTCCATCAAGATACCAACGCATAAGATTATATATAATAAACGACTTACCAGAACCAGTTGGGGATAACAGGATGCAACGCTTATTCGATATGCCATGCGTGATTGCTTCGTACTGATAGTCTCTAGGAGGAAAGGGCATGCCCCACAATGCTTGTGATGCAACCAGTTGTTGGTGGTTTACCTTGTTTCTTGCGGTTGGTAGACCATAGTCGCTATGCTCCATCTGTAAGTGGTAGTGTCTGTCAGCAGCAAACTTACAGAGTTTGACATACAATCCGACATTAAGTTCACTGGTAATGGCATTAAACAATCTAATCTTTCCGTCCCATTGCTTGCGCTTGAAACTCGGCATGAACTTATGTCCAGGAACAAAGAATGAGAAATACTCGGACAACTCCGCTCGTACTCCAGCATCGCACTTCACAACCATCATAGAGTGATTCAGCAATTGGACTGTTAAATTGTTCATAACTACATTGCCTTATTGGATATGTAGTATTTATACTCCCGCTTCGAACTGCTTCCAGCGGATAGAGTTACCGATAGTTTGGTGTCTCCACTTCAACGTGTCCATAATCTCCTTGAGTGCTTCGACCATCGTCTTGTAGTACACAATGGTTGCTTCGCTTTTTTGTATCTCAGGGTCACTGTCATAATAGTATGAAAGGTCACCCTTCATTATCTTTAGACCATTGAATGGGTCGTGTACCCAACCAAGATCAACAATCTCGTCCTGGGACAATTTTCCGTTGTACCACAAGAATTTGTTCTTGAGAAGAATTTGTTGTTTATCTTCTGCACGTTTCATCATAAGTTTTGCTTGTATATAATAACCAAGATACTTGCCGTGTAACTGAGGAGTCTCGCGTGATGCAGAATCAAGGTTATGTCCAATCTCACAATCAGTTACCCACTGGGCAAGAATACCATCTAAATCCATATACTATTCAACTATCTCAAAATAAGAAAATCTAAAACTTGCGGGGAATGTAACATACTCAACTGACTGGTTCTGTGCCTCAAACCGTATTTCTCCGATCGAAACAGGTAGTGCGTCAACATATTTAAACTTTACACTTTTATTGTTATGACTGGTGAGGGCCACAAGAGTGATGTCAGAATAAGTCGGTTGGGTGGAACGTCCGCCTCCAAAGTCGTCGCGACGAGTTATCATTTCACTATTAACACTACGCAACAACCAGTTGTACATCTCTTTATACGAGTTCATGTCTTCGTCGAGCAACACATCCATAGTCAACTCGCTATACTCCATCTGTCCTCCTGGCATTGGTATACCCTGGAGTCTCTTAACAGCTGTCTCTATAGCGGGACAGTTTGCCCCTGGATGTGAGATTCCCTGCACAAAAAATTCTAAGTTTGCGAAGTTCTGACGATCAATAATAACCTTAAATCCTGTTGGTTGGAATAAATTGGTGTTGTTGCTTATACTACTTGTCATTGTTCTTTCCTCGATTAACTCTCTCTATTATATCTATTTAGACTTAAATGTCAACAACGTTTTTAGACGAAAAAATATAGCGGAAAATTTGGAAGCGATTTTACTTTACGTGTTGTTGAAGGTTTTGAGGGCATAAAAAAACCCGCTCCGAAGAGCGGGTCATAAACCTTGTTATTCTTATTTTAGGTTTTTGTCCCAAGGTAGGGAAGGTTAGGACGCCGCGTTCGACGTCCAGGTCTTTCTACCGTACTATAGGATATTATGTAGAAACCATCAGAGCGTCAACTCGGAAGATCCTATAGTACTGGTTGGTCTTAGCAGTTGCTGCGCCCACACCTGAAGTGCCTGTACCAGCAAACGGGTTAGCTGCCATACCATAACGAGTCTTGAACCCGATACGTGGTTGGAAGTCATTCTCGCCAACGGCACGAACCATTTGCAGAGGAACGTATGGGCAGTAGAAGATACCTGCATCATAAGCGTTTGTTCCTTTGTACCCGACAGTAACATAGTCGACAGTAGCATATGGATCGATGTATACACGAATACGACCGTTAATAACACCAGCAAAGGTGTTACCAGTATCGTCTACTTGCAGGTTAGCAGAGATTGCGGGAGCGTAGTCCAGCACGCCAGCAGCAACAAGAGCAGTAGCAACGTCAGAAGAGACGATAGCAACATTTCCTTTACCACGACGAGTTTCTTTCGCGATTGCATTACATTCGCGGTCAAGTTGTACCATCAGACCTTTGAACTTCTCAGCAGACCAACGCCCGTCAGCATCAGTGTCGAGATTGAATACACCGTTAAGTGCGGTGTTAGCAGTGCTAGCACCAGTCTTTGCTTGACTGTTTACAGTACGGATAACTTCACGGTTGATTTCGGCAAGGATTTCAACAGACAAGATGTTAGCAAGTTCTGTTTCAGCGTCAAGACCGTGAATTGCTTTCAGGTCTTGTGCTAGTTCAATGGTGTACTCTGCTTTCAGGGCACGTGACTTTGCTTCAACTGTTGCTTTCTCAATGGTGAAACCCATTTCAGAGAATGCATTACCAGTGTTGCCGAGTGCTTCAGCAGTTGCAGTGGTCATACCACCACCAACAGTTGGACCAGCTCGCTCGTCATCGATACTGGTGTTTACGGTGCCAGTGTCGTCGAGACCGTCAAGACCAGAACCGTCAGCAGTTTGTGTGACAGCAGTGTCGCCAGAGTATGGAGTCACTGCTTCGCCGAACAATGCTTCATCAGTGGCAGTTGCGCCGCCAGCAGTAGTCTTATACTTAGACTTCATTGCAAAGATCAGACCAGTTGGTCCAGTCATTGGTTGAACACCACAGATGTCATATGCCATAAGGTTAGGCATAGCGCGACGAACGAGAGAGATCAATACTGGATCCCACTTAGCAGCAGATGTTGTGACGTTAGCAGCAACTTCAGTCATAAACTGAGACTGTCCACTTTCAGCAATCATAGCGCGTTCTTGGTTCTCAAGAATACAAGCAGTTACATTGCGGCGGTGGCGGTCAGTAATGGCTACAGCTGACTCTTCGTTTAATACTGGTGCCCATTTGGCGACCAGATTTTCGTAGTTAATTTCCATTTTTTAAAACTCCTAGAGTGGTAATTATTATACTTGGTTTACTTTACGGATTGCGTTTAAATATTTCGACATTTGACCAGAAACTTCTTCGGTCACATCATCGCCAGGAACAGAATCTTCGATAACATCTTCTTCTACCACAACACTTTGGGCAAAGAAAGATTCTTTGACAGTGGCAACTTTATATGCGAAAGTTTCAGCATCTTCAAAGTCTACACTTTCAACTAATTTTTCAAACTTTTCTGCTTGAGTTTCAGCAAGGTCGCTTACTGCTTCAGAAACGATAGCGTCTCTTTGCAGAAGTTCAACTGCTTCACTCAGTGCGATTGCTTCTTCAGTAGTTCTATTGAGTGCCTCTTCGAGTTCCTCAACTTGGTCTGCCAAATCGTCAACTAAGTCGACCTTGGTTTCTGGCACGTCGATATAAGACTCAACGAATAATCCTTTCAGATTCTCCATAAAGTTCTCAGCGATCTCGGCGCGCAGTCCATTTTGAACAGCAACTTCGTTCTCTGCCATCCAGTTCTCAACTACATAGTTTAGGTAGGAATCTACTTTCTCAACTAGCTCTTCAGAATGTGATTCACATTCTTCCGAAAGTTTAGTTTCATAAGCATCTTCAATTCGCTCAACTTCTTCAGCGAGTTTTGCATTCAATGCCGCTTCAAAAATGACAGCAGTCTTAATTTTGAACTCTTCGGAAAGAGTTGCTTCAGACTCGACCAGCGCAGTCAATTCTTCAGAGTAGTCAGCAGATTCTTCTGCAAAAACTTCTTCATCAGAAAAGTCAACGTCTTCGCCCATAACAGAACTGTAAGAAGCAGCAAGGTCTTGCTTCTTCATACCGCTCAATTTGCTATACATGGCGTTGATCATTGCACCTTTGGTTTTTGGCATTGGATCACTGTTCTTCTTGTCACCCTTGCGTGCTGGTGCTTGGGAAGTACCATCTGCTGCTTTGTCTACTGACGCAACAGACTGATCTTCAGTGTTCTTATCGGTTTCTTCTACAACTTCGTCATGAAGTTCTATATTGCTTTCTTCATCCATAATGGACTCCTTTTATAAGGTTTCTTTTAGGGAGGAGAGGAAATTTTTGAACTCACGAGTCTGTTCAGCATACGAATATGCCCTTACAGTAGGAGTAACGATTTCAGTCTCTTGTTCTTCACATATTTCTTGAGCCACTAAGATTCCTTTGTTCCAGTACCAGTCAACACCTTCCATAATTCCATTAACGAAAGCGTTTGGTGCTGATGGATCTTGTACAATATCAATTGTACTTAAAACAAAGTCTTCTCCAACATACGAGGCACCGCCACGTTGCTCAAGACTACCCATTCCACGAGTTGAGACACCAAGGTTGACACCACCTGCAAGCAAACCTTTTACAATTTTACCCATCGGAGTATCTAATATTGATGCCTTTCCGACCACATCATTGCCTTCAAAATGAAGGTCAGTGATGAGATGCGAAACTTTGTCGAGGTTGACTGTTGGACCTTCAGGATGGTTCAACTCGCCAACTGCTCGGTTCTTTGAAACTTGCTCTTCGACATACTTGTCCACAGCAGACTTCATAATTTTCTTCGGGTAGATTCTACCGTTCCGATTCTTTTGCTCTGCTTGTGCAAATACACCTTCAATGAAGTAAGACTTTTCGCCTTTCTCGTTTTTCTCGACGATGCAGTTGACATTCTGTTCATTGAATTCAGCGATCAGTTTCATTAAAATAATTCCTTGATTGCAGTCTCTATTGCTTTTACAGCGTCCTTATTAGAACGGAAGGTGTCGAGATGATCACCGTCAATATACGCATCAAAACCTTTCTTGGTCTTATATACAGCACAAACAACTCTGTTGTGTTTCTTGCTGTAGACTAGATCGCCTATCGGTGTTTTATTTCGCAACTCTGTAAAGTATCTCATATTGTTTATTTATACTATCTCTAATCTTCGTCTTCATCAAGGATGTCTTCGATATCCATCTCTATCTCTTCATCAGATTCTTCTTCAACGTCATATTCGAGTTCGTGTTCAACTTCCTCAACGTCGGATTCATCTTCAACTTCGGATTCATCTTCAACGTCGGACTCAAATTCTTCTTCCTCAGTTTCTTCCTCAGTTTCTTCATCATCGGAACCGTCTCTATTATAAACAGCGTCAGCAATGCGAATTTTCTCTTGTTCAAGAGCATCTTCGATCTTACCCGACATGAGATCGGCGAATATCTTGCCCGAGTCTAGTGGTTTATTGCCTTTGATGGCATCTAGCATATTTTCTATGCTTGGTGTAATCACTTCATAATCTACAGTTTCTTCACTCATTATAATCTCCAATAATTTACATGTTTATGATACTCTTCCGAGTATCAGTTTTGCTCTTTTTCATCTGCGTCTGGATCAACATCACCAGATTCTATTTCTGCCTTGATAGTGGTGGCCATCTCTTCCGCTTCTTCTTTGGTGAAGCGGAAAATATTCGTCATTACCCACTCTTTACTCAGGTACTCTCCAACATACTGTGATGCTTGATCGACCAGTTGGAGTCTTTGAGTCATTACTTCAGCGTCTTTCAACTCTGTGTAATGATTATCTTTATAGAACTCGACTCGGATACGGTTGTGAAAGAGTTCTTGCCAATCTGCATCAGTGATGACCCCCTTCAACACTAACTGTTGGCGCAAAATATGATAGAACAACTTGCTGAACCTTGCGCGAAGTCGAGTAATAAACTTCTGGAATTTTATTTCCTCACGGTTTATCTCAGTCGCACGACCCAAGGAGTATGCCTGTTCTTGCTCAAGGCGAGAAACAGGCACGTTCAATGCTTGGTATACTTTGCGTTGGAAATATTTAACATCATCAATTTCGCCAAGGTTTGTACCGCCTGGAAGTGTAGTCACTTCAGTACCGCGGCCTCCTTCACGTCGAGGTAACCAGAAGTCGTCCAGCATAGACATGTGCTTGCGAGAATCTTTCAGTTCGCCTGTCGTTTGATCATACACAAGTTTGTTTCTGTAGCGTGTCATTAGGTTGTTGACATATGCCTCAGACTTACCACGTGGCAAGTTACCAGTATCTACATAGAAAATTCTACGCTCAGGTGCCCTTGCTAATCTGTAGATAATGAGGGAGTCTTCCATCATGCGCAGTTGGTTCATTGGGCGCATTGCTTTGTGTAAGTGGGAGACGACCATTGTCCTCGATTCATCTAACAAACCGGAGGTAACATAACTAACAGAATCGTTACTCAGTCTGACAGAAGTATTCTTCGCATCTATTGTGTGAGATGCTGCGTTCGATTTATCGCCGACAGGTTTCTCATTATAGATATAGAACTCTTCTATCTTGTCTACAACAGATACGCCTGTTGCTGCGTCAACTTTCTTCTTGACGTTCTTGACCTTACGGACTTTGGTGGAGTCGATATAACGAACTTCCTGGATACCATTTTTGAGTTGAGATTTGTCAACAATTAGGTGGTGGTATAACCTACCATCAACATACCAGGAGCGAAAAATGTCGTGTGCTCTTTCGTTGAATGTTAACATGTTCAGTACATGTTGGAACTCTGCGTGTACTTTCTTTTTAATGTTTGCTGAGATTTCAACATTATCGAGGTTTACTTCAACCACGTTTTCGTCATCTGGAATAACAATTGCTTCATTGACGATTTCTTCTATAGCCATGTCCACTTCAGGGTGGGTTGAATTGGCGCGATATTTTCGGATAAGATCTGCTTGATCTTTAAATTTTAGGTCGGCATAGATGTCCATGTATGTGCCAGAGACCAGAGGTGACGAGGTTACATAACCAGTACCATCATCGTCTGTTGGTGGCACAACGCTGCCTGAAGGAATTGATTCAACTGCTTCCTTGTCTTTCTTGGAACGATTTATCTCGAATCCAAACAGTTTAATACCGTTGTCTGCCATTTTCTTTCCTTGTTCGTAATTGCATTATATAGTGATGAAAAGCAGGAGGAGTTTCCTCCCCCTGCTTATACTTAGGACGACTCGCCAACCTTAGTTGGTGTTGTCGTTTGTCCAGTAATCATACTCAATAGTAACGGTGAACTGCTCGATCTCGCCTGCTTGTGAATAATCAAGGTCGATCGCAGATACGTTAGTTGGGAAACAGTTCTTCAAGAAGTAAGTCTTGACTCCTTCACCAAGTTGATTCAGTTGTATGACTTCCATATTGGTAGCATATGTTCCGACACCGTTATTGTTTGCTCTCTCGGCGGAGTTTCCAGCATGAGTATTCATGCCATCCATCCATGCTTCAAAAGCATCACGGACTTCAAACGTTGTGTCGTTATATACAGTCAACTGCCAAGGTTCAAACGTGCGGTCTCCCGCAAGTTTAATGATACGACCACGGAATGGGACTTCCACAGCTGCAATGGTCGATCCAGGCAGTGATGCCGCACGACACATAAAGTTAGTCATTTCTTTCTGTCCACCAGTATATCCTGGATAATTGACATTAACTTCAAACATGTTGGCCCGAGCACCGCCACCTTTCATCTTGCCTTTAAAATCGTCTACTTGTAAAAATGCCATCTTTGTTTCTCCTTAGATGTCTTTTAAGAAAGCGTACCAACAACTTCTTCGAACGCCGACCCGTCGCGGGTAGCAACGAAGTTGAGAGTAATGAAGTTGATTGAGTAAGCAGGTTTAATGAACATAGAAGCGACCATTTCATTTCGTGCAATGACTTCTGATGTATTGTTTCTATTATCACACTGAACGAAGAAATCGCTGATACCTCTTCGTGATTGTATTTCACGCAGAAGAGGTTCTACGATCGCAACAAACTCAGAGCGGGTGAAATCATCATTGAACTCGAACATAAAGTTGCGAGCAGCGATTGCGATAGATTTCTCAATAGCAAGGAACAGACGACGAACGTTAATGCGGTCAAACGCACTTGGTCGTGATTGCTTGGTCTTGTCGCCGAACAACAAGACGCCCCTTCCACTGAACTGTACTATTGGGTTGATCCCAACTTTATACAGAGTGTCACGGTCGCTCTTATTAGGAGTGTACGCCAAATCACTGATGCCAAGGTATTCTCCACGCTGTTCACCAGCAGGCGAGTACCATGGACCATAATTGGCATCAGTAGCAGCAAACAAACCAGCAGTGCTTGAGGCAGCAGGGATGTAGATATAATTATCATTATATTCGTCCCGAACGCGCAGATAGTTGTTATCAACAAACAAGTAGTTGGACGCACTGAAACCGTTACATGTTAAAATGCTGGTGCCCACAGGGTTTGCATTGTTAACAACAGACGTTCGGTCTGGCGAAGTAACAATGACGCAATCCTTACGAATCCCCTCAGCAATGGCCACGAGGTCATTGACTACTGTAATTTGAGACGCGGAAGTCGTCATACCTGGAGCGACCAAAATCTGAACATCAACTGCTTCAGGGTCTTCGAAGTTATCAAATGCAAGGGCAAAATCACCAGTAGTCAGTGCTTGGTGGTCTGCTCCGCCCGTTAACGGATTTGTCACCTTACCGGCGGCCGTAAAGTCGAGTACTGCGACGTCCGTGGCGAAGTCTGATACGCCGGCATTGACAGCTGCTTCTGGTGTCTTTCCCCAGTTAGCTCCTAAGACGCAAGGGGATGCGGTGATGGCAGCTGCGTCGATGACGCCAGCTGTTTTCGTCCAGTCGCCGAAACGAATATAAGATGAACCATTATTGATAGCATCACCTATGTAGTTGTTACCGTTGTCCACAGTCTTTGCACCGTAGGCAACAGAAACATATGGGTAGATTTCAAGTACAGTATTCTTTGTGCCGCTGATCTTGCCACCGTGATCGATAACAACAACATGAACCTCATCATGTACTGTCGAAGTAGATTGCTGTCTTGCCCAAGTAGAAGTTCCTGGGATACCATCAAAACGATTAGCATACGGCCACGAGACCCAGTTATCGAGCGTGGCAGAAGCGGAATCATTTGATCCACTCTCAATAGCAAAAATAGAAACTGACAAAGAGTTTCCTAATGATCCAGGATATTTTCCAACAAACGTTTCGGTTGTCGATATACCTTCCCAAGATTTATCGTTCTCTACCAGAAGGACTCCTCCAGACAAGGTGGAGTTCAGTGCGCTATCTGTAGCATCAGGTTCGCCGGTCTGAGTTATTTGTCGGTTGATTATAAGGTTGGATGAGTATTGAAGGTACTTATCAGCAGAGTAAAAATCAACAGCATTAGTGGGAGACGGAGTTCCGAATACCTCTACGAGTTGTTGTTTATTCTGAATAGAAGTAGGTTCGTTTACTGGACCCCATTGAAATTGACCCACCATTCCTGTTAAAGAAGTTTCTACATTTGGCGCAACACCAGTGAGATCTATTTCTTTAACATCGATTGCGGGGGACATGGAAGTTGTTAGTGCCATTTTTTATTCCTCGTTTCGATCGAAAATTATATGTATCATTATAAGGATGACACCCGCCATCGAGCGTTCAATGCTCTTATTTATAACTATCACGATCTACGAAAGGATCTCCTCATCTCCGTGCAACATGCTCCATGGATCCATTCTCTGTTCGTAAGTAATCTCTTCCACGCCAGTGTTGTCCTGGAAACCAAATGGTGGTACATCTTCTTCAATCTCTCTCATCCTTTGGTCAAACATCATCTTCTTAATATCTATGTCAGTCAACTCTTGAAAGAACGTTGTCGATGTTAGGTATCCAAACATAACAAAGTTCATAACAAGATCATCATGGTTACCAGAGGACGCTTCATATGAAGCACCCTTAACCTCAAATGTAGAGATCTCTAGTATGGTATTTTCATCTACAACTTCAAGTTTATTTGTCTCTAATAGGTCTTTAAATCCAGAACAACCTATTCTCTTTATTCTTCGTGTCATCTCTACACCAATACCACTGGACTTGGTCATTGACTCCATGTGTACGTTTTCATATTCCATCTCATGGTAGATACCATTACAAACAATTGCACCAGCATCGTTTGATTCTATAATAACGTATGCCTCATTGTAGGAATTTGCCCATTTATAAATAATATCTGGAAAGAGCAACGGAGATATAAGATTGTTGCGATAGACAGCGACCTGCTTGAATGGTCTGCTAGTAATATCGATCACGTTAAACGTAGAGAAATCCTGCCCCCTGCCTTTTGCAACATCAACACACATGACGTATTGCGAACCCTTGCGGGTTTCATCATATACAAGTAGATCGCCACCCTCAAGGATCTTCTTGGGACGAGAAGTCTTCAAGTTTAGAAGGGTTTCAGGGTTAATGAGGGTATCTCCAGTTCCAAAGAATGTGTTTCCGAATTCTTGGTCGAACTGTATTTGTGAAGTGTTTGCGATTGTTTCTGCCTTCCACTTCTCGTCCCTTCCAGGAACATCCCACCAGTCAACACGAAATGGTTTGAATTCATTCACGCCTTGTACAGCACCTTCCCATATCTTATGGAAAGGATTACCGATGCCATTAGCAGTGGAAGTCACGATGACCTTTGTATTCTTACCAGAAGATACAACAGGGTATGTTGACGTATAGAACTCAGCTGCTTTCTCGACAAAGGCAAACTCATCCATAAACAGCAGGTTGACCGACTGACCACGAATAGAAGATCCCGAAGTGGCAGCTGCGAATATCTTTGAGTTGTTGCTGAATTCAATGGTGCCTTTGTTCAGACTCTTACATCCAGGTTGTAGAAAGAACGGGAGGTTCTCCAACATAAGGGTAACACGAGAGAGCATTTCTCTCGCAGTAGCACCTTTGTTTGCTACAATAGCGATATTCTTCTCGGGGTGAAATAGAGCATACCATAGAATGTATCCAACAGAGGATATAGACTTACCCGACTGGCGACATGCAAGGATTACGGAGAATCTGTTATTGTTGAAATGATTGAACATTTCTTCTTGATATGGATATAGTTCAAATGGAACCAGACCATCGTTCAAGTTGATCACTTTAAGATATGCTCGAGCAAAGTATGATGGGTCAGACATGCACTTGGCATATTCCCCCACCTTCTCTTTTGTCCAATCTTCTTCTATGCCGTCCCGTTTGATATGTGGGTTAGCGAGATAATTTGTATCTGACTTATTCTTGGTCGTGTCGACTATCTGTGGAATCTTCAATTGTGTCATAATCTGTCGGAATCACATCCTTTTCGCCATTTATATCCTTCAACATACGTTGGAGGTCTGTGGTAGAACCAATGAACACGTTAGTGTCGCCAGAAGATGTTGGTGTGGATGCTCTGTCTACCTTCTCTATATTTTTCTTTTGTTGGTGGAGGTGTAGTAGTTGTCCAGAAACATCAGCAGTATCCTTCATCAGTTTTGCTAGCACTTCATATGCGCGGGGATGCTCAGATGCTTTCGCAACCTCGAGCATTTCCTCTACGCCATCACGACCTTTACAGATCATATCATACAGAGTCTCTCGAGCAAATTCATAATCATTATCTTTGTCTTCTTTATCATCACTCATAACAATCAGATTCCTTTAGCATACAGAGAGTATATAGGGGTTCTCACTGGAATGGGTGTGGGACAAATTCGTCGGTGGCGAGTACGTCAGAAACGATAGTGTGGTCAGAATCACGCGAAACAGGGTTGGGGTTTGTTTCGACCCTCACTGTCTCGGCATAATCAGAATCATTGCCAACTGGACCGTCCATGGCATATAAATCCATATCGATTCGGTTAATGATCGCAGAGTCGTTTGCCTTTGGACCATAGAAGTTTATCTTCATATCAAACTGTAATGTATATACGATGGTTCTCCTTGCCTCAACAACGCCTTCAAAGTCGTCTGTGAATGCGACAGACTGTAAAATGACAGGAACATCTTCAACTATGTCAATGTCAGAGACAGGTTTAACAGAAAGAGTATATTGTGGAGCAAAGTATGGTAGTATCTGCTCGACAACTTGTAGTGCGTCATCATGTTGCTTGGCATACACGCTCAACTCAAAAGAAATAATGTATGGAGTTGGGGTGTGAAACTTTTGTCTAGTTCCTGGTGTCATTCCAGGTCTGGAAACACTATTCATCTTCGGTAACTGACGCTGTGCATCATATTGCATGTTCACTATCTCAAATGACATACGTGGTAGTTTGATAGCAAGTTGCCTTTCGTTATCTTCCCCGTTGTTCATCTCAGCAATCCGCTCGAGAAACTTACGTTGGGGAGCATAAGCCAAAGGCACTTTCATCTGATCGTATGTTGTGCTTCCGTGTTTACGAATAATGTATATGTTGTCAAACATTGCGCCAAATACAGCAACAGACTTTCGTACACGCTCATTATAAAAGTGCTTGCCGAACATTATACGATTCCTCCGAAGGGATTAGTCTCGCTGAAGTCGAGGAATTCAAACGCAGATACGCTGAATGAGTCAACGTTACCACTCGCGCCTCCAGGACTTGCTGGTTGTATCTCCTGCAACTCTTCAACCAGAGTTGGGGTGGCACTAGCACCCGACTCTGTGCCAACGACGGCAATAGAGTTTGTGAATTCTCTGTAGTCTCCCTTGTTGTTGCCAACGTGGGCGAGGCGAAGTATGTTATCAGAGGGTTGCCAGTTCACAACCTCACCAGTTATTATGTGAGTGCTGTGGGTTTGTGTGACAGTCTCGCCTTTAATATATGCAACAGAAGGAGGGTTCATTGTCAACTGCCACTGGTACGCTGTGAAATCTTCTATGTCGTCGATCTCTGGTACGCCTGTCTCAAAATCAGAATTAGTAAATTCAAACAACTCGCAACGCATCTTGAATACAGGTAATTTTCCGAGTTGGTAGAATGGGTTTTCATCTTCAACTTTCATTATCTCGAAAGTCGAACCACTCAAAGGAACATGAATCAAATCACCTTCTCTTGGACGATAGTATTTCTCTTCTGGAGTTTCTTGATACTTTCGTATCTCGTTGTTCCATCTTCGACGAGACATCAATAGGGTTGCTGCGTCTCGAATCTCCACACCAAACTTCGAAAACAGATCTCCGTCTCCGTCAAACCCCTCAAGGTTTTCGAGGTATACCTCAATGCTATATGCATTGGCAAAGCGTGATAGGATTTCATCATTGAATACCATATCACGGGACACTACTTCTCGTGGAAGATAGTAGATGTCGGTGCCATAAAACTTGAGAGACTCTACAATGAGGTCTTCATACAGGTTCTGTTCTGACCGAACGTTGTGCCTAAAATGTCTAGAAGTTGCCATTATTTAACCTACAAAAAACTCGGGTGGGAGTTCTTGTTCCAGTCGCATGCGCTCGCGCAGTTCAGTTATCTCACCCTTTGCTTCTTCAAGAATCTGTCTGCCAGAGATAGTGATACCTCCTGGAAGTTGCATACCCTCAAACTTGCTCATGTTCTGACCCCACTGCTCTTTGATCAAGGAAGTTGTGTAGTCCTTCATAAACATATCATTCCATATAGAACCGTTCACTGCTGGGTCTACAATCTGGTAAACTTCTAATGCGATATGTCCGCCTTCTTTTATCTGTCCGTCGGAAATATCACTGTGGAGGTAGACACGGTTGGACCGCCGAGAGAAATTTATCAGAGGGAGTCCATTTATTTTCATATCAATGAGAGACATAAACTGCTGAACTTGTTCTAGGTATGCCATACCTCCACCCAGTCCACCAGCACCTGTCATATTTTGCATGTCGCTCATCGCAAACTGGTACTGGAATGAAAAGAAGTTCGAACTCTGTACCATGGAGGTGTTAACAGGAAACATTTTGGTTACATACAAGATGCTGCTTGGTATGGTGATATACTTATTCGTTATATCAGCAGAGGTCATCACGTGCTCATAGTATAGACGAATAGTGGCATCATCGTGAAACTCTTGATACACCTGCAATGCATCATCGACTTTATCTTCTATTTGATCTTCGTCGACGTTAATTTCGATAACAGGTTCTCCCAATCTCCTAAGAGAATAATCGATAAGACCTTGTCTCGTTGCTATAACTGCCATTCTTCTCGTCCTTCAGTGTTTAGTTCTATTTATACATCCAGAAAGCACGCAGTTATATATTTTGTCTAATGTCTCGTTCTACAGTTGCCTCATGTGCGGTGTAATTCAGTTGTTCATAGTCAGCACTAAGAGTGCAATTCCTTGGGGTGACAAAGTTGTAGTCATATTTATCCAGTATTGCGCGCATGATCGGTGCATCCATTGCATTGGTTTCTAACCAGTCATTTCTACCTTTCATAACCTCGTGAAATATTCTCCTGTCATTATATAATGATGCAGAAAGGACGTTGTTGTTACTGGATATAGTGCGCGTGTATAATTTGGGTGTAGAGAGTATCATCAAAATATCTTCGATTTCCTCGTATGACAAACCTCTGTACATTTCTATACATGTATCGACAGTTCCTTCAAAATCGTAGTCGACAGAGTTAGTGTATGCGGAACCATACATATCACCTTTATCATAAATGTCAGATTTAATCTTATCTATCATTGAAGACGTATCACTACTATAGTATTTTAAAAATAATACGAGCACGTGCGGTATCAAATCTCTAACAAACATTTCATTACCATTAACCCCATACATAAAAATATCAGGTTTAATTTTTTGCATGTTAAGATGTCTGAATGTAGGGATTATCGACGTCCAGCGACAGGAAGAATCTATCAGATGGGTTAAGCAATCTTTACGGTTCCGTCTTGATTTGTATGTGTATCTGTTTGTGTTAGGAAAGTTGTTTTGTGCAAGTTTGATCAAATCATAATGTTGCTCTGAATCTGCTGTGTCTACAGTATAGAGAAGTTGGAGGTCTTCAGGGAAGAAAACTGATTGCAAGGCAGAGTCTATTCCTTCACTGAGAGAACAGTATCGTAACGGATACTTTTCTTTGATTACTTCTGAGTGGTGCTGCATACATTGGTGTATGTATTCGGTGAGTTCATCAAGGTCTTGCCAGACTTCTTGAGCATGAGAATCTTTGGCATCTTGTATGTAATTATATTGGGGGTTGAATATTGAGATGTGATCATAGTAGGTTGTGCGGGCAGCATCAGAATACTCACGACCATAATCATCCGATTCAACCCATATCCTAGTGTGGTCTATGTCTTCGATCGTCATATAAGGGATGTGGTTGCTTATTTCTGTCCCGTATTTGGTGGATACAAATAGTTTATGGTTCTGAAAATAGTCTACTGATATCTCATAATTATCCTTTGTCAGTTTAACTGCAAAGAAGTTTCCGTTCGCTTCTTTAAAACTAAATTCCTTACAAACTTCTTGTATGTCTCCTTCAATCAGGTAACCGCAATATAGAACAATACAGTCTTCGCCTTCCCAAATTTCAACGTCGGGTTCGCGTATAAAAAACCACCCACCATAATTCTCAGGTTGCAGTTTAGTGAATTTGGATCTATCATTACATATAAAAAATTTCATATCAAAAGTTATATATTGCCTTCTTTGCGCGATCTAAGAGCACACCCCTCCTAAAATCCTCTTTGTAAAAGTCCCATCGCATTAATGGCACGCCTGATGGACTACTGAGACCACTTTCTTCCATAGGTGCTTCATTGATACGATCAATCAACTTTATGACCTTCTTGTCTGTTTTCTTTATGAACCCATATCCATGGTTATGTCCGAGGGTTTCAAAGAAATAATTTCCAGCTGCGTAAATTGCAATGTCTCTTAGTTTAATTTTCTGCTTATAATCAAACCCACAAAGTCGTACTGCGTCCCAGTCTGCAATGACACTAGTCTTGACACTAGTCTCGACTAAATCGTTCGGTTTGTATTTGAAAAGAACCATAAAGAATATTTGGTCATATGCGGTTCCGACGAAGTATTTATCGCATTCCCAGTGGGACAAACTTGAATTCCGTGACATAAACTCCTTGCCGAAATTATCCCACTTTTTGCCGCGAAAATCTATCAAGGGTTTTTATGATGGTGCTGAGAAAGTAAGTCGACTGAGATCGACAACATCGTTTGGTGTGATCGTAAGAGTAAATAACTCAATGTCGCCACCGCCAGATATTGCGCTACATGTACCTCCAAATATCTCTATTCCGCCGCCAGAGAATACTTTGAATGTGTCGATCACCCCGCCAAGTGTAAACGCATCGGGGGAAATGGGGTTATTTACAGCGGTTCCTCCTACTGCTGGTTGAAACGCGATGTCAGAAAAATTTAATTTTGCAACCAAAGAATTTCCTGAGGTAAAGAATCGGACAGAACCGGTGCCTCCATCATTAATCCTCCCACAGACATAGTCCGCAATACCGTTTCGCGCTGTTTCTGATAATGTTACCGCCATTCTATTTCTCCTTAATCAAATTTGCTAACACTTCGGGAAACAACAAGGTTGCCTTCAAGTATTCTTTCTACAATGGTTGCTCCACTAGAGGGGTGGACGTATTCTACTTCCAGATCATACACATAACGCCTGCGCGTCATTGCATCTGTTTGTATATTGGTTAACATGAACTCTAAGACACCACCTGTTGCTGGCGCGACAAGACTCGTTGTGAACGCTAACATCTCGCTATTGTCTGCATCATAACTTCTATTGACATTACCACGGACTGTATATCCAGTTATGTCTCTTGGGGTTCCGTCTGCCAGTAGCATCTTAATTTGCCACTTGGTATCAGACCCTTGGTCTATTTCTAAATCTTCGTACTGTGCCATCTTTGTTCAGTCCTGGGTTTCTTTTCTCTATTTAGTCTCTATCCAAACTACTTGTTCAGGATTTTATTTTTATCGATCTTGTTTCTTTCTCTTTAATCTCAACTTTTTGTAGTTGTTTATCAGATACTACTATTCTTCGAGTGTCTTTCTTCTTGACAGTAATTTGTCTCATACACTAGGCACCTATTATGTTTATCGTTCCTCCTACAGTACCAGAGGCAGTGGAGGGAGTGTTCTCGTTGAATGGTTTGTTAACCTTATTTAGTATTCAGATATTTCCTCGGTCAGCATCTGTGCCATAGATTCACCTCTTTCGTCGGCGTTGAATACAAACGCTATCGTGAAGCGCAGGCAATTTGTTCTAGCACAATGGTACAATAATTTGTCAGTTTCATCATATGTTCCATAATATCCAAACTTGCATTGCCAACCCTTCTTGTCTGGGATAACTACGTGTTCTTGGGTCATTGGGTCTATGTGTTCCCATTGTCCATCACCCTCTGAAGACCATGTAAACAGAACATTATACCCCGCAGCGTTGGCATTATTGTGCCATGAAATAAAACCTCCTGGGGGATACACAGCACACAATGCTCGGTTACGTGCGCCAGACCAAGAAGCAATTTCTTGGGCCGCTTTATCAAATCTAGAGATAATGGAGGTTTTTTCTTCATTGTCATTGTAGTCAAACGAATTGAATTCTGGACATGTACCTTTCAGAATTGCTGGATATCCACCATGTGTGCGCCCTCTTTTTTTTATTCGATTTAAATAGTCAACACTGCACCAATCATCAACAATGTCGTCCGTTAGACAGACTTTATCAAAGTCTATAGATTCAACCAGAGGGATAAATGTATCCAGTATGGTTTTTAAATCAGCATTCAGTATAGGCACGTCGATCATATAGTATCAATCTCAATCTTACTAAGCGATTTTGCTGCGCGTGCAGATAAATGCAACAGGACAGTGTCATCTTTTAAAGGGAAGTCTACCCTGTTAAGGGTGGACCAATGGTTCCACTTTAGTGTGTCTTTAAACGTTTCTATAATAAGAGATGAATACTTGGGTTCTTTATTAACCAACCACCAAAGAGTGAATTGGTCCCATATGGCCAAGTCTTCTGGATACAGTTTATAATCGGGTTGTCCATATTCATTCTTTGGCCACCAATTGCCTGCACGCTGGTCGACATACAAATCATACCAGTCTTGCATGAACTCCATAACAAGTTTGTTCTTGCGATACAGGCAGACTGCCCCAGCAAGTGCGAACTGTCCACCTGGGAACTTGCCGCCCATGAATACGTGGTAGTGGGATTCTTCTAGTGCACAGAACATCAAGTCAGATTCGCCTTGTTCATCAAACACCTTGGCGATGTCCTCATGCAGTATTTCCATATCAGCATCCATGTAGAAAGTTTGATCCCATGGGGTGTTAGCCATGCCCCAGAGTTTAGAGCGATAGTGGTCTTCGCAGATAATAACTTTATCTGCTTGGTCTGCTTTGTGATCGAGAAATCTTTGTTCTGTGACGAGGCAGATCTTTGCTTCTGGGTAGAAGTCTTTTATTCCGTCAAGGAGGTTGCATGCCCAATGATAATAAATTTCATCTGAGGATGCAACTATAAGATAACCTTTAGTCTTTTTGCTCGGTATCATAAGTTACGAATCCAATTCCATTTTTTTCCATAATGATCAGTTGTGCATACATATTCAGTTCGACTATATTCTTCGATCGACGCAACTTGCTTTTAAGGACTTTATTTTTTGTAGAAGAAATATCTTCTAGGGCAAGCATCTTGATCTTGGAGTCAAAGAGTCTTTCCAGTTCCCTCGCATTTTTTTCTGACTCTTCACGAATAGAATGTTCTTCCTTCTCCTTCTCCTTGCGAATCTTTCTTTCTTCAGTATTCTGGTCAATTTTATCAATACCAACACTGTTGATAAGTTCTAAAAAGTCTAAATTCTCGTCGCCTTCCTCGTTAAGTTTTCGAACAGTAAGGACTTGAGTAATTTCCCGATTCGATTCGTCTTGTAATATAAGGATTGCTTCCGCCATATCCTTTTCAGGGTTGTGCCAGAATGCATTGTCTTCCCATCTTCTTGATTTTACTGTCATAATATTCTCCGGTTTTCAATTGTACACTTATATATGCGAATCACTAAAGAGCAATTAGAGATTGTTGGGTTTTATGTCTCAGATACCTTGACGTACAGCGTGTAAGTCTCTAAAGTCCTCATCGCTGCGACAATGGTTTCTCCGGTATACTGGATATTCGATGTCGTATTATACTGTACCACTCTCTGAGATTGATATGTTCCTGTATATGGCGAAGCAGGTGCTTCGTATCTCTCCGAGCGGAATCCATTAAAGTCGGCAGCTCTGGTTCCATTATAAGAACCAGGTTTTGTTCGAAATCCACTATAGTTTCCCTGATAAGTTCTAAAACCATCGAAAGATCTATTGCGTTGTCTGGAACCGCCGTATTGTTCAGTATTAGTAAAGTTCTCGGAATTCGCCGGACTCGAGAATGCCCCTTGAGCATAGTTGAAAAATCTTGTGCCGGCGAAAGAGGTAATGCCATCAGTGTAGGGGGTGTTGACCTGCCTGTAGACTGTTTCATAGGACACGGTATTTACATTAGTTTGCCGAAATCCATTATAAAATGCCCAGACACTTCTGTAGTTTGGTCCAGGGAAATTTGTGAGGCGCGCTCCTGTGTATGGGTGATTGGGATCGATAAATTTTTCTGATTGAGGGGGGGAATTGAAATTCTTCCACTGACCTAGAAATGGTTCGATATTCGATAAAAACTTATGATAGTTGCTGAGATATCCAATAAAGAAACCCGTCCGCCAGGGACCACCGTCAAAAATCCGAACATCCCCCCGTATCGCTGGATTATTATCGCCTCGCTGGGGGTTCATAATCTGCTTCCCGATGCCTCTGAAACTGCCTCTGAAATATCCTGGTCCCACATAATAGCGGCGTCCCTGATAATAGCGGCGACCAAGATATGGCCTACTTCCAGTGTAGTATTTGATTCCGGCGAACGAGCCTTGGACGTTTCTTTGGTACTGTCTGTATTGCTGGGAACTGACATATGTACGGATGAAACTGCTGTCGGAAAAGGTGCCAGCGTCAGGACGCTGGGTGGTCGTGGTGATGTACTGGATGAACCCAGTGGCCACCTGTCCAATGTAGGACCGCTTTGGTCCAGGGAAATTTGCAGAGCGCGATCCCTGATACCTCCTCTGTCCATTGTAGTATCCCGTTCCAACATATTGATGTGAAAAGTTTCTCTGTCCAGTATACGACCCCGAAAAGTTTCTGGATCCAGCATAAGACCCCGCCCAATCTCGCGTACCTTCGAAGCTGTCACGCTCGTATCCTTGAAACGTACCAGGAACGTCCACGAAGCGGACACCCGCATAGTATCCTTCATATGGGGTGTTGTAGGTTACAGGGTTTTGGGGACCATTGTAGGTGGCACTAGTATATTGTATATCTGTGGTCTGCCTGATCCTGTCTTTCATACTACCGCGTGTCTGCCATGTTCCAGTCTCGCCATTGCCCGCAGGGGTTTGCGTAGAAGGCAGAAGCAGCATATCACCTAACGTGGTACTCAATCTAGCTAGGTTGGTGCATGAGGCGTTGAAGAAAGAAAATGCATAATCGTCCATTTCCTCTAAATCAAATGTATCTTTCAAAATCAGGGGTCTTGATCTTTTTAGTAACTCTGGCACGTCATCTGGGTTGTAAAGTTTTCCAGCAGGGGTTTCGGGGTCATTCGCGGTTTTGCGCCAAATCGAGTATTTGTATTTTGGGTCGGATTGGGAGTTCATGAAACCCGAGGACCAGTTTTCCCATGTACCTCCAGTGCCAGCGATATCAGACTCAAATGCCTCCGGATGATTCGGCGAACCATCAGCTTCACCTTCGTTGTAGTTTGATGCTATTCGAAATGAACCGACGGATTCAGTTTCCAAACTCTTTTGGAGCAACCTTGTACCATAGGCAAGGAGATCATCCTCATTCATCACATGGATATCGCCATTATCGTCTAAAGAGACTACATCGGCGGCGAATTCGCCATCCCAATTGAGCACTGCATTATTATGGGGTGTAGTGGTGTTTTGATAGATATTGTCTGTTAGGGTAGCAACTACAAGTGTAGTTCCTGAGTGGTCTCCGGTTTCTGCCGTATAATTTGTATCGGTGGCCGTACCTATAGAAGACATATCACTCTGCTCTAAGTGATTTCCTATGCGATCTATAGACCCATAGTAGTTTTTGGCAACACCATCTTCTGGTGTAACGGGTTGCAATACAACATTCCCCATTTGACTATTCTTGGATGCCCAATCTTCTTTATCCGTGCTGAGTGGATTTAGCGCGAATGGAATAGTGGCACAGGCGGGGATTGTCTTTAAAGTTGGCATTTATAAACCTATGCGTTCAGAGCGACGCCAGCGGCGTTGTAGACAGTGGGAATACGAGCATTCACCTCGTCTATCGCGCCATGCACTGTGTTGGAAGTTATCTCACTACTACTTATACTACCTGCACCAGTGTCTGGCAGGGTGATCATGCCATAAACCTGAAGATTCGTTTGTCCTACATCTTCACCGTTATCAGCGTCATAGAAACGAAGAGCATTGCGACCAGTGGATCCCGAATTGACCTTTAGATGTCCACTAGCATCAGTAAAATTTGCTAACCTCGTCCCATTATTGTCGAGAAGAATTTCTCCTGTGGCAGAGCGTAACGTGATCGATCCGGATGATCTAACCTCGAGCGGACCAGAACTATTCTTTATCCTTGCGCTTGGTCCATTAATGGTAAATTCTGCAGTGGAATTGATAAGGTCGTTATTTTCATCGAGAGCGGTGACATCAACTACCTTAAAACTGTAGATTGTATTTTCGTTGACGTCTGTCAAGATAACTAAACCTTCATCCTGGCCAGCACCCGTACCAAGGGGCGAAAGATATATGTTTCCTCCTCCCTTCAAGGTAGTATGTGTGGGAGTGATGACCTTATGATGGTTGGTGGTGGTGCTCAGGGTGGTTGTGACAACACCAGCGCCAACGCCATCAAACAGTGGGCCGGCATTGCGTAATTCAAAGTCTCCGCTTTGTGATTCAATGTGTATATCACCTGTGGAGGTCATCGTGTAATTTCCAATGACATCCAATACATTAGATCCACCAAGGGTGTAAGTAAAACGGTTGACCGGAGCATCATCTACTGTGCTACCATCCCTAAGAACAACAGTATTGTCATCAGTATCAAAAATTATGCTGCCAGTAGCATCAACGAGGAAGTCTCCTGTGGGTGAGAAGGAAGTATCACCGTTTGACGTTGAGGTGAGTGGACCTGTGGTGTCGATTCTACCCTGACTCGCATCAAATACTGCTTCGATTTCATTGATGGCACCCACAACATTACTTGAGTTAGTGGTTGTCATAGTAGAAAAGGTGCCGCCGCCTTGTCCATGTAGGTCTTCATCAAGTTCCCGTATTGCATCAATAAGGGTGTACGCAGTTGTTGTTAGTCCGTATACTTTCTCAAAGGTAGAACCTTCTTGAAATGGACCAATCGCAGAGTCAAGATAGGATAAGTCGGAGTCGAGTTGCATTCTTCCATCATTTAGTTTATTGACTAATTGTTGGAAAGTGTCTGTTGTTTGATAAACAGGTTGTGGTATTGGTTGCCATAGAATTGATGCCATTTTATTTTCCTATCATCCCTTGTATAAGTTTTTTTAGTTCCGAGATCTCACTTCTTAAAGAAGAGACATCATTTTCTAATTTGTCTTGCACATTCTTTCGTTTTAGATAATTTTCTCTAGTTGCTCTGGCAATGGAAATCTCTTGTTCGTTTGTATTTATAATAGTTCCTGTTTCTATGTCCTTATACCAACCAGAATGTCCCTCAACTTTTATGTATCTGCTGGACATTATATTAGAGCAATGGCACGAATAGAGTTTATCACAGGGGACTCACAGGTGTTTGTGGTACGCAGTACAACCTTTACTTGGAAGGTGACGAAGTCATCTAAGTCTGCTGAGGTCGAAGTTTGTCCAATTCCAGCAAGGTATCGGTACTCAGCAAACGTCATCTGCTCCACTTCTGCATTCCGCAATGCAGAAGGTGGTGTGTTCTGACTAGGAAGTAGAACCCAATCTCTTTCATACAGGTTATCATCTAATTCTGTCCCAACTCTATAATATAGATCTAAATCTGCGGCAGGTGGTTTGTAAGCATCAACCAGTATACGCAGACCTTTCGCTGCTTGCTTCAAAGTGACAACCTTTGTTATGTGCTTCGATGCAGATGTGCCTGATAATGGGGCAGTCTCAGGAACAAAGTTTGCTGGTTTGTTGCGACCGCCAAGAGCAGTATCTGCATTGTCGATATCGGCAAGGACTTGGTTATCTACGACGTTGTTGACTAGAAGCATATTTATTGACTGCATATCTATCATCGGAGAAACGTCAGAAACATATCCAGATGCAGTCTGTGCTGGGGTGGGGTCTCCAAATGTCGATGTTTGTGTAGAAGAAAACTCCGCGCTGATCACAATGGAGGCCGCAGAGTCGTTGAGGGGTGCGATACTGTACCATTCTTGATTCAAGTTTCCAACATACTTCGGGGTATCGAAAAACAGGTTTGTTCCATTTTGCATAATAGTGTCGCTGGGGTCTTCAGTAAAGCGCAGGTCTTGGGATCCACTTAGTGCACCATTTGAGTGACTGAAACCGCTAATAAAGTTAGAAGTATACTTTATTGTAGTTTCTTCCACCAGCAAGTCTTGATAGTTCAATACTGCAACATCAATCGGGAAACCTCTATTGGTCTCTAATGATGTTGAACCGAAGGTGCCAGATTGGGCGTCGAACGCAGAATCAAGTGTAACATAGTATCCATTAACGTCCGGATCTTCAACTACATTAGTAGAATTTATTATAGAACGACCCAATACACCATAATATTTTGATGCATCACCTTCGAGGTTATCAGCAAAATTGGGGAGACCTTCCATACCAACCTTGTCACCTACACCAAGACCATGACCTTGGTGGGATACACGGAAGCGGTTTAGGTTACTAGTGTCGACAGAAAGACTTGTATCGTAGTTGTGGCGATGTTTCTCAATTGGGTTGCTGTAGAAGTTTGCTCTACCCTCAGATTTGAACTTTGCAGTGTAGATACGATATGCCATATCTTGATTCTGCTTTGGAGTCCATGTGGAACCATTCTGTGAAAGGAACAAAGAACCATTCGCTGGTTGCTTGTTCACACGTTTTGAAGTAGAACCCAAAATCAAATCATATGTAGAAGCGACATATGCTTCATAGTTGTCTGTTTCGGCCAATAGTACGAATGCATACTCATCACCAGAACGCAGATAGACTGGTTCTTTGAATTCAAAGGTGACTGGGTGTTCCAGTGGGCCGCCTTGATTTTTAGCGAGAGTTTGCGTTTGTCCATTGATAGCACTCCAGCACTCATCAGCAGTTTTATAGACACTGTGCTGTTCGCTGACGATCTCGCGGTCTGGGACACCTGCAATGACAGGGCGTAATTGGAGTTGAAGAGGTATCGATAAGTCTTGTCCTCCATTTGTGGCAGTCCTTGGTGCCTTATGTAAGAAGATGTCTATCTTCGTCACAAATACACCAGGAACACCTTCTCCACCGTCCACCGTGAACGTCTGGGCCAGTGGGTCTCTTGGTACCCATCTAACCCAGTCGTTATTAGTCGTGGTGACGCTACCAGTGACGTCAGCTTCACCAAAAACGTTCTTGTAGGAGATTGTGCGAGTGGTAAGGAAGGATGATTGCATAACGTTCACACTTCCCGTGGATGTAAAAGTTGTGCGCGCAAGCGAGAGTGCATCAGATTCATTGTTAACAGATATATCAAGAAGTTTAATTGGTGCTGTGCCGCAACGGAATTTCCATCCATTCGCATTCATAGCAGCTGCTGAATTCGCGCCATAGGTACTGGCATATCTTTTTTGATTATTCTGCCATTTCTGCCATTCCTGCTGTGTGTTGAACTGGGTGGAATTAGGAACTGAAACTCGAGCAGTGTTCGGGATCCATAACTGGAAATACAATTCGCCGTTTGCGTCGGTTATCAGTTTTTGGTTGGCGTTGATTCCAGACGTAATAGTACCTGGACATCGAACCATATTTACGTTTGTGGGTGCTAGTGCGGTCCTATGTTTTCCAGCCAATAGTGCAGACGCGTGTGCTGTCTTACCGAGGTCGATACACCACTGTGACATATTTATGCCACGCATAAATGGCCAGTAACGGGTATTTGGACGCAGACCTTCTGCAGATGCGAATACTCTCTTTTGACGCATAAATGGGATAGAGAGTACCGCGACTCTCCTCTCTCCGGTCTTGATAGTGGATGACTGGCTGGAGACGAATTCGTTCTCGACTGCTTGCGAAAGAGTAGCTACGCCAACGACGGTTTGAGTTCTCATGGTCTGTTCTTCGAACACCCCATGCCTACCTCTGGGTATGCGGCGGCCACGCGCGAGGATCCAGGTGCGCGTTGCTGTGCGGGTCATGGTAATCGTCCTTGGTACCAGTTTTTCTCCGATTTGCTTATAGATTGGCGAGGCATTTGTGTGCAGATCTGGTAGTCGGCGTTGGTCGAACCATGTGTCGGATGCTGGGCGCAGGCGCAGCATGCCTTCTCCTAGAAATACATTGAATGGGTTGACATTATAATAACCATGCTCCTCAGCATCATCTCCACTTTTCCAAGAAATCATTTCTTGTTTCATAGAGGGGTCGCACACATGATCGTATTCAAGTAGAAGGTTTTCTGTTTTGACAACTAGTCCAGAATTACTTGGCAGTCCAGATACCCCAGCACCACGAATCCCTATTTTGTCTCCGGCGACGTCATATTGGAACCCAATGCTCTCTAGTGCTAACTTTCCGTGGACTGTATTAGTGTCCTCATCATAGGAAGAAGTTGCAAAAGAAGGATCATCGAGGAAGTCATTGCCTATTGTTGATGCTGTCAGAGCCATGCCTTTCGCAAAGTCATCTACAAAGAGACCTGTCTTCGACCGTAAAGTTCCATCTGGTGCGAGTTCAACAAGGTTGCTTGCTTCATTTTCTAGGGCATTCAGAGATGTAGTCTCTTCAACCCTGGAAACTCTTCGTGAAATTGCCTCTATGTCGCTCATCTGATATCCGCGATATTCTCGACGGTTAAACATAATGTCAGTGGCACCTTTCGTGTTTCCAGGAAGTAAGATATCAAACAAGACCATCTGGTTTTGCACCTCTCCTGGAGATACTACATTCTGGGATTCCTCCCCTTGGTTGATAACTATCTGAGGTTTAAAGGACTCATCATATGTCAATGCAACGTGGTCTACACGAGAGTTGTAGAATTCCACGTCATACTCGATAAGGCCACCGTCTCGAGGAATTTCGAGAGTCGAACCTAAGAGCGCACTGGTGAGGTTTTTGCTCTTAGTGCCACGGAAGTCTATACAGTCATGCAGTTGAAAAAATTCTCCGGTGGATTTTGATGTAAATGATGGTATGTCTGCATAAGCAAATTCATCATCGAGGACATAAGAATTGGCAGAGAAATAATCTCCGGTTGCACTGTGTGTAAAGTATGCAACTTTCGCATAAATAACCAGAACATGATCCTGGACACCATCTGCCTTTATCTGGATTGGGCCATAGAAGTTGTCTCTCTGTCCACCGTCAAAAGTCAACTGGTGCGTCACTTCTGGTCCCATAAAGGACTCGTATGTATCATGCTCTTCGCTGGTCGGTCCAAAACCACTGTTATCTATCCAATCTGGGTGGCCGGAGATCCAAATGCCGCGTTCGCGTGCTTTCACCAACTCTATTCCATCAAAGAGGGTTGAATAACCAGCGATCTCAGCCTTGAATGTATCTTCGCCAGCAGTGCGGGTGAATGGGGCCCATGCCTCTGTATATGTTTTTGTTTTTGGGGAGAGTCCAGTTTCTCCGCTTTTCTCTACATAGTATATTATCTGGCATATATCAGTAGCAACTACACCATTCGCAGAAGGGACAGTTATTATCACATTGTTGGCGGCACTTGTGTCGATGTCAGCAAACGGTATATCAATGACGGCACTCGTGGTGTTGTTAATTATGATCCAGTTTGCTGTATCGATAAAGGATTCGCCACTGAAACATGTTAGTGTCAGTTTAAGAATTGCGTTGGCATCTGCGTCGGTGCCTGCTACAATTTCCTGTTGTGCCATGCGTTGCACAGGTATCTTTGTCGGAATCAATGATTTGACACGACCACCAGGAACTCGGAACAAACTGGTGTTTATTTGGGGTTCGGTGATATACAGATTACCATTGTGTCCCAGCGAGTTGCCGCCAAGATTAGTTGGGATAATCCCGTCAAGAGGGGTGTCGAGGTGCATCAAAGCGTTCAGCGAAGACACCGAACCGTCGCCTGTGCTCGATCGAAGTTTCCTTACCAGACGGAAATTCTTACCAGGATCCATAGATATATCTTTCAGGTATACACGGTAAGCATCTGAGTCTAACCTTCCTGTAGAAACGAGGGTCTTCAGGTGGGCAGTACCAACAACATTGCCGCCGAGACCATCAACACCATCAGAATCGATCAAGTCTATGGAATGATTCACCGAATATCTAGAACCTGGGGCGTCCGTTGCGTTTCCAAAATCAAGTTGTGATAAGTTTATATCTCTAGTGTCATAACCCAAAGATATATAGTTTTTATAACCAACCTCCAGTTTCTGGGCCTGCTCTGCTACATAGGTGAGAGGTTTTGGAATTACAAACTGAGCAGGGATTTGATGTTGGAGACGATATCCGTCAAGGAAGGCAATCGGAGCAACCCCATTTTGTACAGCTGGCACTTCATACAGTAAACTATTAATGTCGTCTGCATCATTGAACTGTATATCGAAGTCATTGACAATAAAGTTTCCGTGGGTATCAAAGTGGCGTTTTGCCATACGACTTTCGTTCTGATTGAAGTTGTCAGTTCCTTCTTTGATCTGTATAATCTTAGAAGCACGAACAGTAGCGAATGTAACGAAGTCTTCTTCATCGGGAACAGATTCACGCGTGGCCAAGATCATCCTAATACGGTAACGATCTGCACCTGGACTAGAAAGGTTGGGGCGTGTGCCTTGATTATCATATAGTGCATCATCGTCAGCAGTTGTGACTATATCTTGTTTAACTTGGAAACCGACTTGAGCGTCGGCGTAATTGGTGAACTTAGAGATTGCAATCGTTTGTTTAGAAACATGAACGAAGTGACCTTGTGTATAGAAATCAGCACGTTGCATAGAAAAGAGGACGCCTTTACCTGTAGATTGGGTACTACTCGGAGCAGGTTGTGTTCTCACATAAACCGAAGCCAGAAGACCAGCACCGCTGTGCGATATATTTGTCAATTTCTCTTGATCGTTGAATGTTAAAAAAGAAGTCTGCACATCACTATTGGTGACTTCTTGTCCAGCAGAAAGATAACGTCCATACAACGCTTTCGCGTTTAAATTTGCGTCTATGTCGGGAGCAGGTTCAATATGTGATACTTGAAAAACAAGTCCACCTGTTCCTATTCCTGCTTCTCCCCTAAACACAGCACCAATGTAATCTTCATCGGGAACAAATAACCGCTCAACAATAACATAATCCACTATGTCGGTGCCTGCGCCCGATGACTTCGGCGAAACAGCAGCACCGTCCATGAAGAGGTTGTTTGCCATACGAGTTATCTGTCTTTGCAGAATAGTCTGTAATTGGTTTAACTCTCTTCCTTGAAGTGCACGTCCAGAATTGAAGAGGATTTTGTGATAACCTGCGCTATCCAAAAAGTCGTCTTTATATGTTCCTGAAAATGTTGATCCTGTAAACTGGTTTGCCATTCTTAATTTCCTTTAGAGGTCAATTACAACCTTGATATCTTCTGTTTGATCTGCATCGCGAGAAACTGCTGTTCTATTATCTATGTATAATATCTCTCCGGAGAAATTATCAACCTCAGCAGGGCGCAGTATTGGCATATCGTTGACTGCGTTAGCAATCGTGGTTGCGCTTCCACCGCCACCAGACACCGTCACGTCTGAGTTGCTGTCGAATGGCATATATCCAGTTTCTCTTGTTTGATGAACATACAAGATACCGTTTCCATCGTAATAGTCTATGGTTGCGTTAACGGATGGACTACTAACTTGACTGACAGACTGGTCACCAGTTATATTTATGGCATTCAGGGTGGTAGTAGTAACATGTAGTGCTTTAGATGCTCGCAGAGTTGATGCTCTAGCATAAGAGTCTTCACCCGTTAGAGGAAAACTACCATACTGAGCAGAATCTCTATGTGGGTTGCGTATTATACCAATCTGGCGGAAGTCATTTGTGGTTGGGAAATCTTCATTCTCACTGCCAGTGAGTTGAGTGGTGAACATAAGGGCAGTTGAATTTAAGTCAATGATTGGGTTGCCACCCATGCCAGAGTCATGAGAAACGATTGCGCGCAATACTGCACCACTTCCACCCCCACCGCTGACGAATATAGATGCGTCGGTGTAATTTTGACCGAAAGTAAAGGCAGTATCTACGAAAGCGTTTTTCATAATAACATCAGATATTCCTCCGTCATTAATCTTGGCGGCGGCAATAGCTCCCGTGGCGACGGGGTGTCCGTCCTTGCTGAGGTTCGTGGTCCCTTTGGCGATAACACCTTTGCGTGGGACACCTTTTATAGTTATGGTGGGTGGCGATACATAATCCCGTCCAGGATTATCTATTGCAATTCCTATTAGTTGTCCAGGTATTGCTCCTGCCTGAATCGATCTTTGGTTTAGTCGGGATATAGATAGGTCGTCGGCACTCGGGCCGCCATAGGCGAGATCAACAATGCGCTCTACTGGCATATATGCTGATGTTAAAAACTTTCGAGATAACTCTGCACCAATATTGTACATGTACTTCCAAAAGTATCCATCATCACCTGCGGGAAACACCCCATCTGCTGTGTTAGTTGGTTTATATAAAGATGGACGGGCAACACCAGAGACAGTCTTGCCTTGTTGCACACAAATGAAGACATTGTTTTCGTCAGTTAGAACATAGTAGGGGTTAGGAATAATACTATTGCCAGTTGTGGCACCTATAGTTGTATTAGAGTTATACTGCGTAGACCATGCCTCATAGAAGTTACCAGAATTCCAAGAGTGTCTCGGAACAACATATGACACATCGGTAATTAGTTTCATTGCCTGTATGCTTGAACGAAATTTCAATTCTTCATCCGCAGCAGAAGTCGGTGTGGGTGGATCTGCTTCATCAGGCCATTCGCTACAACGTCCAATGGCCAGAAAGTGGCGGTCAGAATCCGTATTTACTTCAATGCCAATGTTCTGTGTTCTGTCGAATACTTTCTTCAACATCTCACGTTTTATTCTATCGGTAATTGTCGCTGTCATTATTATAGTGTCCTTAATTTCTATCTATGTGTTTATTTATACGCATCCAGGGTGTTTATTTCTAAAGAGGATAAGTTATATAACTTATCTCTTATAGTTAATACACTACCCAATCATCTACGGGATTGTAGTGATCATATCCCGTTCCACCAGACCATTTATATCTAACCCAGAGATCGCCTTCTTTAATATATTTCGCACTACCCCCGACAATATTCGATGTCGGTACACCATTGCTGTATGTCCACTCCTGGGCAAGCTTTGCGCGTTTCACATTCTCTCCACCAAATCCATCGTTATCATACCTCCAATGCTTGTCCGATATCATCATCCCAGTTTCGGTGTTAAAAACTTCTTCGCTGTATATACCCAATTTTTCGTCGTCGGTAATTGCGGAGCCGTCTTTTGCGACCACGGTTGTCGGATCTATATAAAACTCCCTCAATCTAAGCACACTCTCTGCATTTACAACATCATAATACTCTTTTTTGGTTTGAACGCCGAAGTAATCAGTATAGTTCCGCGTGCTTCGTTTTCCGTTGAGATATAAACTAGAGGAAATTACTCCTTCACTATAATGAAACTCAATCATGGTCGCTTCAGGCGCAGCCAGACCAAGTGCCTCGGTTGTGTATGCGGGGGTGCCGTCGGTAACAACAACCCACAATTCAATTATCCAACTGAAGTCGCCTGGAATCTCTTCTAAGATGTCTAGTGTCTTAGTAGTGGTGGTGGTGATCTCGTTACTAATCTTGCCTTCTAACCCGTTATATTCGACAGATGTCGCAGTGTAAACACCAGCTGGGAGAGATATGGTTGCTCCAGGGTCTATAGTTGCACTGCCACTAACCAGTGGTTGCCCATCTTTGAAGATACGATAACCTGCTGTTTCCCAGTGGTTTTCTCCAGGAATCAATTGTATTTGTCCGATGATGGTTGGATGTTCCCGAAGGTGTGGGGCATCAGGTTTGCGCACGACCACAACATAAGCGTCTGTCAGATTCTGGTGGCGGAGGTCACCAGAACTGGGGTTGAATTTGGTATCGTCCATGTAGTTGGGTCTATTGCTAGCGTCACGGTCTTGTTCTGCTAAGATACGAGAATCGAGAAGCGTAAGAGGTTTTCCTGCCTCTACACCATACACCTTGGTAGTGTACTTTCCTCGTTCAATCCCTTTAAAGGATGTTGGTGTTTTACTAGAATATCCAATAACTTCTGACTCAAAAACTAGATCACCACTTTCTGGAAAATTAGCAGTAGACAAAACCGTAATGTCATCGTCTGACCGACCTGTTGGAATAGTGGGGCGGGTGACCGCTTTGCTCTCGAGATCAAAGTTGCTAACAAGACAAACCTTTGTTCCGTCAGGACTACCTTTGGCATCTTGGTCGTAAGGTTCAGAAACATCTCCAGTGCCAGAAGGATATACTATTTTAGAATATCCATGGGACATTTCCCAGTGACCCCCTGTCCTTAGATCTAAAATCGTCCCGCGTGATACTATCCACCTTCCACTATGACCACATGGTCCTGGGTCAGAGGTTCTTGCGTTGGCCAATTTGTTCATATCACTTGGATAACTTTCATTCCATTTACGTCCTTGTGCCTGAGAGTTTCCTACCACGTGGTAGGATCCATCACCATTCCAGGATTGATGTCCTGCTTGAATGAAAATCGTGCCGGTGCGCATATTTGTACCATCAAGGTCGGAGTGAGTTCGACTGGGAGTGAATGGTTTTCCTTGGTCTACACCTCTCAATTTGTTCCTCATAATGACGACGGGGTGGTTTCGGCTGGGGAGAGGACGACTTCCTGTACCATCACCAAATCTGACAGGTTGTGAGGTTGAATCTGGAAGAATTTCCATAAGCACAGAAACCCTTTCCTGTCCAGGAATCGAGAGATAGTCGCCGGAACTCTGCTGTTCGCTTGAGCGGTAACGCTGGACACCATATAAGTATGTATCATCACTATTAGTCTCGCCCAGTTCCTCAACACCATAAGATATGGTGGTAAGTTCTCCAGTCTCTACAACAAACCGTTTAACTTCCAATCCTGATGGAGCAGTAGTCTTATACACGTCCTCTCCGTTTCCAGTGCGATGCACAAAGAAGAGCGTGTTGCTAAGGTTCGCCCAGCGTGGGGCCATGCCGGAGTCTATTCGAAACTCCTTGTCTAATTCGAGGTCAATAATCCAAATTTCGATGCTGGCCTTGCCACCAGCGGCGGAATAGTTATCAGAACCTGGGCCAGTTGTCCAACGTTCGATACATATATATCTTCCATCAGGACTCCAACACTGAGTGTTGTGGTAGTTTATGTAGTCTCGTATAGATTTATCTTTTGTCAGTCTCCATAAAGTATTAGGCGTGCCATCTAGAGTCGCGCGACTTGTATCTGGGTCTGTAAATTCTGTTCTGAAATATCGCCCTGCAGGTATCGGGGAGGGGAGATCTCTTAGATAATTTGGATAATGCACATAGTCTATACTAGTATCTCTGTCCCCGCCTTCTTGGTTGTTTATAAGATAAACACCATGGTATGTTGCTAAGAACAAATCAGGACTATTAGTTTCTACATTATATGTGTCAGAGAATGATGTGCCACCCTCAGCGTCGGTCAGGGGTATCAGGGTAAGTGCCGATTGGTTTGTAGATGATACAAGAGAAGACCCACCAACAGGTCTTATTCCTGCGTAACATTTTAATACGCCTTGATCTAGATCCATTCGTAAGCGTAAAGAAGTTCCGTCAACATGTGGGTATGCTGCGCTGATGCCGACAAGATTCAAGTCTTCGCTTTGTTGTCCAACCTCAAAAAGAGCAAGGAAGGAGTCTGTGCCACTAGCACCAGAATACCACACGAAACTTAAACCAAACGCAGTGGTGTTGATATTAACGCAGACTATGGGTCCAGCAGAGTTTCTATGGTCACCAGACCACTCTGCTTGTGCAGATAAATTAGCATTTAAAGTATCTTTGTAAGCAACTGCCCTAGATGTTCCTATCTGCGAGGGTGTTGGGATTGTCCAGTTTGTTCGTTCCCTGTAACTAGCATCTGGATCGCCATTCACGCCTTCTACTGTTATGGCGTCCCAGTGGGAGGAAAGTTGATGCGCGGAAGAATAAAGAGTTAGATTTCCTTTCACATTTCCGCTTAATATCAAACCCTTGCTAGTATTGCCATCTCTTCCCACAGGAGTTACGTCGGTTGGCCAGAAGTTCCAGATGTCAGCAAGTTCCCCCTCTCCAAAGTTTCCAGCAGCAAAGAATTCCTGGTTTGCCGACTGCACGTGGACTGTTGGTTGTCCCCCAATATCTCGATCAGGCAAAGTATTCACCGCCTTATATGGACCAAAGTCGTTAAGTCCAGTGGATCCAGGTTGGAATGCTATGTTATTCGAGGATGTGTTAAATGTATTTCCGGTGATTTGGAAATTATATCCTCTGATCGGAAGCGTGTTTAACGTTACAAACACGGGGAAGTAATTGTTCCTGCTTGCGTTTTGGTTTATGCCGCCGAAAGCAATATTGAATGTGTTGTCCTTGATGGTGATATTTTTAGGACGTTGCGGCACAGTAGCGAGTCCGTGTTGAAATCCGCCACGAGGAGACACATTATATTCTTTGGATTCATCGGTGAAAATACCTATTAACTCGAGACGAGAAGTATCTGTTCCAGAAGTAAATGTGCTATTTTTGATCTCGATATTTTGCGCATCATTCCTGATAGATATACACATCCTACCAGGATTAGTAACAACAGCTCCTTCAATCAGTACGTTTCGTGAATCGTTTATGCCAAAGGCTCCTCCGTAATTCTGAGAAGCATCATCGTTAATACTTTGATGATTTCTTATAGTGACATCTCTAGCATAGTGCCCGACAGAAATTCCAACTTGGTTATTATCGTGGGTAATATTTCCTTCTAGTGAGATACTAGTTCCGGAAGTAATGTCGAACCCGTTCTCTGCACAAGAAAAACATATATTATTCAGTGCTCTGTGATTATCCCCGATATCATCCGTGCGCCCGAGTCCATCATTGAATACATCGTCTACATATTCGCTATTGGCGTGATAGAAAATTCCATCATTATTTCTTGTTCTACCCACTATATTATTCTGAACCAGAGTATTGCTTATTGGATATGAATAGTTCGAATTAGGCCAGTTTCCATTGCTGCCCATCAACCCTATACCACCATTCTGGGTATCTAATATTACACAATCTTGGACTATGTATCGAGATCCTTGGGATAAAATTACGCCAGTTCTGGTTTCTCTGATGAAACAATTCTGAATCGTTATATCGTTACACCAATCCTCAACTTGTATGAGATCATCGTCTATATCACGAACGACACCAGCACCGGCGGTTCGAATACCTGGACCAGCAGCATGCGATAGCGATAGACCGTCAAAGGTCATATGCTTAATACGTTTCAAACTGAAGATCATGTTTTCCGAATATTCTAGGTGATGGGCGGTGTCGCCCAATAGGACATCGTCGACCTTGGGTTTGTAGTAGAGTTTGGTCGAGTCTTTCCACCATTCTCCCTCTAAAAGACTATCAGCGGCGAGTCCTGGAAGTAGTCTTCCTAATCCAACTACTCCGTCATCCGTCCATTTTGTGTATGTACAACCATACAGTTGGGTTGATGTAAAATCTGGGAATGGATTAGCGACTTCCCAAACATCAGTGTATGTTAAGGATTCATACCAACCCGTCAGGTGGAGACTGCCTACGATATATGCATTGGTATACTGAGTTGTTGGGCGATCTGGATCATTTCGCGTGTGTGCCTGAGAATCTGGATCACCCGAAAGAATTATTGGATTCAGTGCTGTGCCTGTTTTATTACTGACATAAAGATAATCAGTACTGGGGCGGTCGTGAACACGATATGGGTTCGATGGTCCATTATCAATGAGGACTGTGGTATATCCAGGAACCAGCGAGCGCATGGCATGGTCGATGGTGGCGTAAGGAGCCACGCTGGTTCCTGGATTAGTATCGTCGCCCGTAAGATTATCAACGTACAACGTGCCCAGCATTACTGCCTGTGTTCCAGAAACTGTTGGTGCAACAGTTTGAAGATCTCCAGTAGAATAAACTCCTTGAAAGTTTCCCCCATATATTGGTGAGTTGGTTTGAGGGTGTAGGATGTTATAGTACCAAACATCTTCATCGAGTAAGTTGATTGTGTTGGACATATCAGGTCCACGTGTTGGTCCACCGTCAACAGATTCTTCATCCAGTGTTCGGGCATTGACATCATCAGCGCGAGCGAGGTTGTTATACTGCGTGTGCCAGTTTTCTACTGAATAAATATCCATTTGGTCATTTACCCTAGTCAGTATTCTATAACCGTTTGGTCCTGGTCCGATCTCGAGATAAGAAGTAGTGTGTAACCCATACCCTCCTTGTTTGAGCATTACACGGGCCATCTCTTGTATAAGGAGTGGTGGTGGTGGTTGGATTGTAGCATTGGGCATCGACCCCAACCCAAGACTGATCTGCCATATCACCCCAGTGTCTAGGTCTTTCTTCTTCGGATAAACATCGACATAGGAGAATATCGACCTTAGTGAGATTTGCCCAGACAAGAACATTCCAGCTGGGTGCACAAAAGTCTTATATGCATCTTTCCATATGTTAACAGATAAAGGAGTAGATATCATGAGACCGTATAACTGATAAAACTCATTATCTGTTATTTTCTTGTTTGTCGCGTCAGAACCAATTGTGGTGTACGATCGAAGTTCTGTTCTTATTCTGAGTCTCACTCCCGTAGGAAGAATACCCAACTTGGTGTTAATGCCGTCGTCAGCGACAAGTCCGGCGTGGGGTAATAATGTGACCTTCCTATTTGAATAATCAACAGTGTAGTGTTTTCCAGCAATCAGTTGAGCGAATTCGCCATAAGTGGATTGAAGGGCAGCGGGGACTTCACAGATGATATTGAAGTCACCATTGGGAAATGTATAGTCGAACATAGATTCACCAGCGGCGATGCCCACATACTCGAGCATCTCAGAAGAGGGTTCGCCGATGATAAACATTTCATCCCTGCCATAATTCACCTCAATGTCAACAGAAAAGAAAATGCGAAAGAACTGCTTAATGGAGAACTCAGTACCTTTGGAGCGATACAACAAACTGGAGTATTGCAGGGCAGAACGTTTATCTGCAAATGCTTCAAAATATGGTTTGCCCAGAAGGAGTTCGCTTGCTATGAAAGAAAGAAACTCTGCTCTAGTTTGTATTATGTCCCTCGCAACCATGAGTTCTTTAATTTTAGAAACAGGATTTGTTTTATCCTCTAGACTTTTGTAGTATGCCTGGAGGAAAAGAACTAAATTGGGATACTTTTCATCAAAGTGCTCGGGTAGAGCATCATAAACATCATATCGCTCGAACGTAAGGTCTCTACGATTTAAATCAGTGAGTGTTTTATCAAGAGACATTTATATTACCTTGTTTCGACGACGATTGGGGTGGCGAAAGATGTATCCGTTACTGTGTCAAATTCTATTATGTTGTTCCTAACAGAGTTTATAACAGACTGGTTGGCGGGAACACCAAACATCTGTATAAAATTAACAGATCCTGCTATGTCTTGCACTCTTAATCCAGTGATAGAAATGGTGCCCAGTACATCATCATATGTACCAATGTTGTCTACCACTACCTGTCCTGTGCTAACTCCCACCACCTGTAAGACATTTGATGGTTGTGAACCATATTCTCCGCTCGCGGCAACAGTCCTTTGGTCTAGTTTGTTTCTGATGAAAACACTGCCGCCATTATATGTGAAATTAGATGACCACACCGTCTTTACAGTTGAGAGTTCAGGATCTCTAAGAGCAGCAGGGAAATTAACCACATAGTCTCGAGTAGTTAACAGCTGAGGGATTATTCTTCTACTCAGGATAATATTGGCACGAGAAGATAACACAGATGGATCAGCAGCATCCACCTCTGTCAGCAAGTTTGATAGTCTGAATGTTTGTGAGAACTTTCCAGTGTTATTATCAAAATAATCAGAGACTGTATCTAGAACCGTCTCGCGGATTTTCGAAGAAGACAATCCCGTCAATGCAGGATTGAACTGATAAAAAACTTCAGTAGAAATATAAGTCACGACAGGATCGGTGAATGTTAGTTTGAATGATGCTATTTGAAACTGGTCGGATAAATCTAATATGCCCTGTCTCGTATTGGCCAGGGTCGTAGCATTTATATTATCTTTCCAGACAATTGAAGTAAACACAGTACCATAATCAGGGTCTGGGTTATCTTCACCACCCCAAGATTGGATATCCTTTATGAAAGGAGAATATTTCTTTAAGATCAAGGAAGAATAATCATCAGCGGTCACCATTCTATTCTGTGCGGCAAATTGGAATGGGGCATTCTTTCTAATTGATTCTATTCCTTCTTTGGGGGTGCCTCCCGATGCTTGATTTATTACACTGATACCAACTTTGTCGGGTTCTATCGCTATTTCCCCAAGGTAAAGATCTGCTGTTAAAGATAGTGAGGCAATCCCGTTGGGTTCAGACCCGTTTGTTCGGAGATAGTCAACCTCAATAACGTTTCCTGCTTGTGGGGTCAGTCCCAAAGAGGTGCCATTACCAAAGGAAAGTTCAAAGAAAGTGTTAGGCGATTCACGCAGAACATATAGACGAGAACCAGAACTGATTGTAGACGCGTCTAAAAGATTTGTATACACCGAGTATTCTCCATTCTCCACATTGGCAGAACCTTGGTTCTCAAAAACTTTAACAATTGCTGTTGAGATGTCGATATCTTTATCGGGAATAATATATATAGAATCTGCAGAATTGCCAACAATGAATTGTACCTTCTGCGGATCTCCTTCATATAATAAGATAGGATCGTCTGGAGAAGAAATCGGATGAAATGTAAAAACACCAGTACTTTTATCTGCTCTGAGACTGGTTCGGTTAGTATATGTGTAGTCTATCCTATCTCGTGTGCCGCGTGTAGACAGCTGTCCTGGAGTAATTGTTATAGCGGTAGGGGGGAGTCCAGCAACTCCAGTTGCGTCGATTGTCAGTTTTACGGTTATCACAGAAGACTTCTTCGAATCAGGAACATAACCCAATCCTTCTGCAAGAGAAACAACAGATGGTCTCAATTGTGCAGTCACAAGAAAGGACTCATTCAATGCAAAGTTTGTCTGTAGGGCATTGTAGTGTGTGTTATATGCTAACACATCAAGTATATTATTTAGAGCAGAACCTTCAAAATCAAAGTCATTAAATTCTTCACCCGATTTCAGGAATTCTTTTAGGGATTCTTTTATGTTCTGGAAATCTAATTCGGTAGATTTTATTGTGGTGCTCATTATCGAAACCTATTTAATTGTACAGAGGTGGAGAATCCTTTATTATTTATATCAAATTCAATCACGATTCTTATGGTGTTGTCGAAGTGGGTAGAGATGTCGCCTGTGCCTAGAGGGATTAATGTCTGGCCATTAAAGAAAATCACATCAGTAATTTTTGCTCTGGGTTCCCATCGTTCTACCTGTGTTTTGATTTGATCTTTGATCGTATCATCAGAGAATGAACTTGACAATCCAAACAAAAACGATCTCAGGTTTGCTCCAAATTTTGGTTCAAACGGTTTCTCGAGTTGATTGGTTAGTATAATGTTCTGCACCGACTGTTTTACAGCAGCTGCATCTACCTTCTTATATAGGTCGCCTCGGAACACCCCATTACCATTGTCTTCACTTCCTTGTTTTGCTGTGAAAGAGAGATCTACATCAGAGAACAACTTTATCTTTGTAGTGATCTTCGTGTTTTTAGAAAGTCCAGGAACGATTCTTTGTAATGCCATATTTCTCTGCCTTTGTATTATGTATTTATTTATACAGGTTCGGAGAGAGATTTGAACTGAGTCGAAATCAAAGTTGCTACACTGGGTTTTTACCCAGAGTTTTTGGTGATTTCGACCAGATCATGTCCACCATAGATGGACCTATTATAGTATGAACAGACTTTCATTTCGAAGGTTGCTTCAAACGAAGGGGTGATCTTGGGCATAACAATAATAATCTGTTGGGATAGTGTCCCATCTGGATTGGTCTCATCGTAGTCAATACTCAGTTGGTCGAAGAAGAACATGTCTCTTATATGCAGAGAGAGATCGAATGTTGCGCCAAAATCAACCTTGCCCACGGAGTTGTATAAGGTGTACACAACTGCCCGTCCATTGTTTTTTAACTCAGCAATGCTGGGCGTGTCAGTGACTATGGAACGATGTATTGACGGACTATCTGTAGACTTAAATGGTTCGCGCCAATATTTTTTATCTAGTGTTTCAGTTGGTTTATATGCTTCCCTTATACCATGCGCTGGTTTGTAGTAACCTTCAGTCACATCTAACCTATAAGATGAGAAATCTTTGATCGTAGAAACACCTTCCATCAACCAAGCGTGCAGGTACCATTGCCGTGCAAGGTCTTGTCTGGTGGCGAGCAGAGGAATAGAATCCAATGAACATTTAGATCCAGGTGCACCGAGAAACTTCGAAACGCTATTCGAGCGAGACAACTTGGTCGAACTCGTTATTGGTCGACTGTGGCGGTCTGGGTTGTATATAGGATCGGCGACTATGGTGCGAGATGCGGCACCCCTGTTCTTTGGAGTGAATGTTTTTGACGAACGTTCTATTGGGTTGCCGAGAAGAGTGTATCCAAATCGGGGCGTTGGTTCTTGCTGGCCAGTCCTTGTTGTAGAATACTCTACAGCTGGAAGACGCTGGGAATAGGAAGAAGATATTCTGTTCTCTTCTAATAGAGATCGTATACATTTTTCTCCATCTGTTTGTTTTTCTGGTGCAGTCCGACTATCTTGACCACCGTCCATCACTCTTAGTTTTGACCGGATCTCTGACGTTGACGGCGACCAGCTAAAATACATGCTGTATTCGTCTCGTTTTGAAATTTTATTCTCTAGGGTGCTGTCGGGGTCAATAACCACTTTACGCACAGCATATGGAGACAACTTATTGTATACTTCCCACCATTCCCTACTGGTAGAATAATTTGGAGTGACATCGGTATAATCTGTTCTAGATTGTGCCTGATCGAAGACAGTTTTCTCTTCTACTCTCCAACCCCAGTCGAACTGGTATTCTGGTCCAGGTGTTTCACCATCATCTGCGCTGGGAGAAAGATGCGATCTTGCGTCCTGTGCTGTTCCGGCGGTCCAAGCAGCATACTCTAGAGTGGGTTCTGGCGGGGTGACGCCGGAATTATCTGAGTTGGCTAGGTTGCATTCATCGGCCCAAATTGCCACATTTGCTTCATCAGCAAATTCCGCCTTGGTTGCATAGTTTGAGATATGTGAGTGGAAAGATTCTTCAGAATACTTCGAGAACTTTGAGGTCCATGCTTCCAGAGCACGACCCACGAGGTTGCCTTGGAATATAGTCTCTGAACCGTTATCATCTGATGGTCCGGTATATAGTGAACCCGTGTAGTGGAAGTTCGCGCCGCCGATCTTACCAGTGGCACCAGTGACTACAACGTCTCCGCCAGAAATAACGGCGCGAGTGCCTGATGAGGTTGAGAAAGTATCCTCAGAAGTAAGTCTCACATTCCTTGCTGAATTGACTATGAAGTCTTGTCCGACAATGGTACGAATGTCTTTCTTTGCAACAACCTTCAATTCTGAGGAATAAAAGTTGAACGTATCGCCCCAAACTTTCACATCTTTGTTGCCACGAACAAGTGTGCTGTGGATATCACCAACTTCAGTCAGGTGAGATCCGTTGACAGAGTGATTGAAATTAGCACCTACTCGCATATTATATGTGCCGCCAACATCAACATTGTAGTCCCCGTTGACAGTCAGATTTAGATCGCCATTGTATGTCAAGTTTCCTTGTCCACTAACAACCAATTCATGGTCGGCACCGATGACCTGTACTTGGTGGGTGCGCGAAACGAGAACAACAGAACCATCCTGCTTCAATTCAACACCAGCGCCAGTATGGTGCTTAATGAGTATTCTCTGATTTCCTGGGGTGTCGTCTATTTCAAAGGAGTGTCCAGAAGGCGTTGTGTTTGCTTGGTTAAACGGGAATATTGATGTAGTGGCATATGGTATGTCGAAACTCACTCCCATAGTTGAACCGCCCATCCATAATTCATTGATCACAATTCCACGTGCAACGTTGCTGACGCTCGAGTTGAACCAGTTGTCTCGGAGGGGATATTCTCCTGTTGGATCTGCCATGCCATCACGACCGATACCAGTGGTGGATTCTTTCTCAAGTCCACCCTCTGCTGCGAGACGATCTGTAATCTTGTTATTGTTAGTTGTCATTCTGAACCTTCTCCTTTTAGGATTCTTTGGATACTGTCAATGATTCTTTGGGTTTTATCCTGTTCAGTGTATTGAACTAAATTACCAGAACCCGTCCTGGCGGTGGCATCCTTATCAATGATGTCCGTGGGAGACAGAGCAGGTTGTGACTCTGGATTCGAGTATAAACTTTGCTTGTTGAAGTTGGTTTGTACATAATCCCGCACATCAAATCCAGGGTCTTCATGTCCAGGGTCGATATCCATGTGTCCCAGTGCCTGTCCTCCTGGGTATTGCAAAAAGAAAACTCTCATAATTTGGTAGAAAGTGTTGTATTGTGCTAACGTTAGAGAACGAGATGATGCAACATCATATACATTTGAAGAACCAGTAGAAACATTAAGTCCACCAACGAAACAGACACCCAAAGAATATTGGTCGTGATTACGGATATCGCAATGCGCACCGACTACATTGAGAGGAACTCCTCTTTCTAGCGCACCATCACGCCTTATAATGAAGTGATATGCGTTATCGCCTGCGCCAGTAAGTTCTGTCAGTTGTGCGCCACTGAGGTTGGCATTGGTGTATGTCTCAGACCAGTGAACTATAACCTCAGAGATGTCCCGAGTGATGCTTGCCATTTCTGACTCAAGTTCTTCTACGGAAGAAATAAAACTTCCGGATGGGTTTATCGTATCTGCATCAATCAGAAACGGATTAGGTCCAGGAAGAATTTCTGTTTGTTCAACTGTTCCTGCTATTGTGCCTCTGGTCTTTCCCATTACTCCTGTCAAGGTTTGGAATGGTACTTCTGTACCCGATGAAGTCTTGACATATGCAGCAGCAAAGTTGTCTCTTTGGAAATCCGACTGATCATCGAGATCTATATTAAAGTCTTCGAGTGGACCTGAGTCGAGTCCCTCCTCGATATCTCCCATGATGCCAGCCTGAATCATGTGTGGAATAGGACGCATAGCATATACTTCGGGCAGATCAGTAATTAGGTTTATAATTCCATCCCCTTTAAGAAATGTGGCCACTACAGAGGGGGAAACTTTACTGAGTTCCGATACACTGAGCACACTGCCTAACGATGATGTAACAAGTACTGATAAGTCGCCCGACAGTTTGTCTGTTATTGCTGCCAGACCATCACTTATACCATAATTGCCCAGAACTGCCGAAAACCCTCCAATGATTTCGAGGTATTTAAGGTTGTACTGATTCATAAATGTGCCGAGGTTATCTTGTATTATAGAAGTAATAGTAAGTTCGGTTCCCGAGAGTTGTCCAAATAGACTGTTCGTTAAAAGGATCTTTGATAGTTCAGTGACACTCAACGTTGGGGTGAACTTATGCATAATCTCCGCTACCGCCGTGATTATCTCCGAAGGGATGTCGCCATCAATAGTAATGTTTTCTGCTATCAGGTCAGAAATTTGGTTACGAATAACTTCTGGCATAGATTCGCCAGAAAATGTGGCGAGAGAGTCGAGAGATCCACTTGCATTCTTTATGCCCTCAGCAATTAGCTGGTTGCTGGTTGATTGAAAAGAAATTGCCATATTAAAATTCTCTGTTGCTGCGATTATTCGTAGATGCCATTAGGCGGCATCGGGATCGTTGGCGAATACAGTGTCTGAAGGTGTTGGTCCGTAATGCTTAACTTTGCGTTTAATTTTACCCTCGAGCAGCGTATTACCACCACCCGTCCATCCAGGTTCTGAACCATAGGGATCCGAATCTTCTATGTTGACGTAATAGTTTCGGTCTGGTTCCAATCTCACTCGATTCTGAAAGCTCCAACCTATCGTATAGTTCATTTCAGACGTCTCAATTCCTCGCTCGAATATGGCGTTGGCGTCAATAGGAGGTCCATTAGGTATATTAGAAATCCAGAAGTTCACCATTGGCATGAAATGGGCATATTGCTGGTGATGGATCGTAACTATCTGGCCGGAAGAGAATCTATCAGGTGGGGTAGTGAACCTGGTTGAGACCACCGTTCCTTTTGGCAGGGGGATTACATCTGAATGAACTTGTGTGCGGTGCATAATCGGAGGAAGCCATGGCGCGGTCTCGCGCAATTTTAAATTACTGTAAGTCCCTTCTTCTAAATATTCGCGTTGTTCCATGTCGTCTTCCGTTTGAGGTAATGGAGTATACTCGTCGATGGTTGGCGAAATGTAGTTTAATATTTCTTGTCTATCGGCAGTGGTCACCTTAATTCGGCTGGAAGGTCCATATCCACCCTTTGCCATCCAAGGAATTCGGCGATCATACATGCCGTTGGAATTGTTAATATCATTTTTCAATAAGTTATCTATACTTTTTGGTTGGGTGGAATTTATAATGACCCATGGGTAATTATTTCTCTCGTTAGAGAGATGATATACACTCCCGTCATTAAATCTAGAAGGGGTGACGCTTCCAGAGGTGACCTTCGGGAGAATTGCCTTCTCTGAGGCAATTGGGATACCGGATACACTTTTTACGATATCTGTATATCCATGGTTTCCGCTTTGCGGTTGTATTTCTACAAACGACCAGACAAACCCTAGTGCAAAATCCGGTTCGTTTTCGCCTTGGTCACTGGTGCGATCCTCGCCCGAAAACCCACCTTTGGTCTCACTATAACTCTTTGGGGTTTTAATGAAATCTTGTCCAGTGTCGGAACAGTGATGAAAAGTGTCGCCCTTTATCCCTGCTGTGGATCCAGGAATCCTCATCTCTCCATGGATGTATAGTGCGCCTGTGCCGTATGTGGTTTCTCCTGGGTCTACAACCTCTTCGGTCAAGGCAACCCAACCGTCTTGTCTGCCTTGCCTGTCTTGTGTAGACAAGGATCCAAACCGCTCAAAGTCTCTATTGGAGTATCTTCCAATCTTGGTCATATTTTCTATAAACCAAGCACGAATAGCAGCTGCATGAATCCCCGTCAGTTCTTCTAGATTGACTTGGTTGTATAGTGACTTTACATAATTGTTCAGTTCACCGAGGTTCACTTTTGCCATATTAAAATTCTCTGTTGCTGTTCGTTAAAGACGCAGGACACGAATCCATCTATCGATTCGACCAGATTGTCCATAGTTATTGACATCTTCTACGTTTAGATAATATTCCGTGTTGGGTTCCAATGTGATGAAACCAGAGAAACCGGCGTCGTAATTCGTCCACTTCAACCAAGAGACACCGTTCCCGTTGTATTTAATGGCCTCTACTTCCATAACACCCGTTACTATAGGAGCTCCATTAGGTGTGCGAGAAATCCAGAAGTTCACAGATGGATAAGGCAGGGGGTCTCCAGGCACGTCGTGGAAAACAAATTCACCATAGGATGTCACACTGTCTATGGTGGTGAACATGCTTGACACCACACGCCCAACCGGAAGGTCGAGAAGTTGGTCAAGCCTGATTGTGTTGCCCATTGTCTCGTGCGGAATGGGAGCGATCAATAACAATCTTCCATTACTGGGACTAACATCAAACTCATCCTCGATCGAAGTTGAAAGTGTCTTAGCTGTCGTCCTACGATATGTTTTCTCTGCCACCGAAGGATCTAGGTGGCGCATGTTCAGGAAGTATTCAGTCGAAGTATTGAGAGAACACGTCCTGCCAGTCAACTGCTGCTTGACGTGCAAAACAGACAAAAATGCGGACTTGATGGTTCCACAATCGCCAGACACTGCACGACCACCAGGAGTATCAGACACCCATACTTCCAGCATTCCACCAGGAAGAGTGAGCAGTTCAAAATTGAACTGCGCTCCATGTAGCGGGTCTGAACTAGTAACAAAACTTGATGACACAGTACGCCCTTCAGCTGGTACTACTATGTCATGTGTCAACGTTGTGCGTGATCCAAACGCTTCGACATTCATGTCACCCGACATTACCAGACCATCTGGTATCGAGAACACTTCGTTGTCGTCTTCCGTTTGAGGTAATGGAGTGTACTCGTCGATGGTTGGCGAAATGTAGTTTAATATTTCTTGTCTATCGGCAGTGGTCACCTTAACTCGGTTGCCAGGAGCATATCCACCCTTCCTTGCGATCCAAGGCGTTCGACGGTCATACATGCCGGTATCATTGTTAAAAGTATTTTTCAATAAGTTATCTATACTTTTTGGTTGGGTGGAATTTATAATGACCCATGGGTAATTATTTCTCTCGTTCGAAAGATGATATACACTTCCGTCATTAAATCTAGAAGGGGTGGCACGTCCAGAGGTGACCTTCGGGAGAATTGCCTTCTCTGAGGCAATTGGGATACCGGATACACTTTGTATGATCGCTGTATATCCATGGTTTCCGCCTTGCGCCGGTATTTCTAGAAACGACCAGACAAACCCTAGTGCAAAATCCGGTTCGTTTTCGCCTTGGTCACTGGTGCGATCCTCGCCCGAAAACCCACCTTTGGTATCACCATAACTCTTTGGGGTTTTAATGAAATCTTGTCCAGTGGCGTCACAGTGATGAAAAGTGTCGCCCTTTATCCCTGCTGTGGATCCAGGGATCTCCATCTCTCCATGGATGTATAGTGCGCCTGTGCCGTATGTAACAGCGTCTATATCTGCAACCTCTTCGGTCAAGGCAACCCAACCGTCTTGTCTGCCTTGCCTGTCTTGTGTCGATGACAAGGATCCAAACCGCTCAAAGTCTCTATTGGAGTATCTTCCAATCTTGGTCATATTTTCGATAAACCAAGCACGAATAGCTTCAGCGTGAATCCCCGTCAGTTCTTCTAGATTGACTTGGTTGTATAGCGACTTTACATAATTATTCAGTTCACCGAGGTTCACTTTTGCCATTATCTTCCTCCGAGAGAGTCATATATAGATTTCGAGACGCCTTCAGCATCCGTCTGATCCGTAAGGGGGTTGTCTATATAGTGTCTAAGCAGCACAGAGACGTGTCCGTTCACGAACGCGTCGGGTTGCGCGATATCGCCCTCGTACAAGTTTCTTATGTTTGTAAGTCGCATCATTTTAGAATATACAATAGATTTAGTTGTTCTAAGTTCTTGGAGAACAAACATCAATTGTCCATCAAAATCATCTATTGAACGGGATGGTGAGAGTCTTTGGATAAATGCATTTAGCATTGTATATCGGGGACTTCCGATTTTCCACCCAGCAATGCCGTATAAACCGTATCCAGAGGAGAATTTTGAGTCTAGTCCGCTGACTGAGTATAAAACACCAGTGATGCAACTTGCCTGTTTTGCTGTATATCCGTTGTCGATAAAGAACCTAGCAACGTCCACTGAAACATAGTCTAGGAATGACGTATTCTCTGGATCGTACTCATTATAGAAAACAGGGTCTTGGAATTGCGAATTAGACTGTTGAAAGTCATAAGAAAACGGAGATGATTCTTGGTCTTTTTGTCCAGATGCCTGGACGGAAGAAGGATATTCGATTCTTGGCAAAGAACCAAGTACCATAGGCAGTTGTGAGTGTTTACCATCAAGGAACATACCAAAGACCAAAGAGCCAGGAAGTATCTGACAGTGCGTACCCATTCCAGAACTACCATATGTGTCGCTGGGCGACATCACTTGGGCCCATGGTAGGTCTAATTGCGGGATATCATTAACGTCTGTTGAATGTATACCGTGTATTCGAACCTGTACTCTACCTTCAAGACCATATGGCGGAGAATTGTCTATAACAGTAGCGACAAACCAACGGACGTCATCACCATAATACTCTGAGGATATGACATTCATATCATTTTTACCGGCTTGGTTGCAATCTTGGATATCGTGACAACAATCTCATGCGTGGTGTTCTTGAATATATTCCTACATTTATGAATCAAATACTTACCAGACATTTCTTCATTATAGACCCCGCCTGCGTCATCATCAGTATTAGAAGACAGGAAGTCTATAAACACCGTATCTCCGACAGAAACACCGGAATTGCCGTTGCCTAGTTCTGCGAAGAAAACAATTCCTGGTATTACTATATCAAACATGTTTTTGTTAAACATACTCTTCACAGCAGGTGCACGTAGTTTGTTCAGTGCCTCAGAAGCATCCTGCACGTCATGATAACTATTTACAAAACCATATGTTCCATACGATGTAATTGTACTGAATTCGCGAGCGTTCCAGGCAGATATTGGTTTTTTTTGTCCAGAAAAGGTCAGCGATTGCTGATCATCAAATACATTTTGGTCAGCACCGTATGGAACAACTCTCATGGTTTCTAGTCTCTCAAGATGTTCGGTGATCGAATAGTGCCTACTAAAACTCTGTCCAGTGAACGTGTCCGTTGTATTTAGGTTAGAACCTATAGCACCTTCGTGTATCATCTTCAGCGTGTCTTGTATATTCTCTGCCCTTATACTCTTAACACCTGTCTGACTTTGATGTTTTTTATCTGCCACGCTCGCTGATGTGGCGGCGGAGTATGTCAGAGGGAGATCTTCGTTGAACGTGGCGGCATTCATCATAAACTCCATATTGCCAAAGCGGAGAGTATCATGACCGTCAGTCGTTTGGTCATATATAGTTTGCCAGACATAGAAAGGGGAACCAATCAAAGTTGTGGCACGGTTCATCAACCATTCAACGGACTCTAGTGGGCTGATGTATGGAGTTATTATCTTAACAGGTTTCTGCATAGAAGTCCAAGCACCCATATAAGATGTATCAACGTCGACGTCGAGATGGTTCTTTAGGATTGCTTGAGCGATTAACTCTAATTTTCCTGTATAGGATCGCGAGATCTTTACGTTGGCATCGCGATATGCATGAGGGGAGATACAGTTGATGTGATAAATCTCAGATCTGTCGCCGACCTTATTCGTTTGTATAATCGAAACAATGTTCATCACTATGGTAAATGATAACTCTCCGTTTGGTTGTTCCTCTGCGGTGCCCACAGTAAATCTTATTTGCTCAGATCCACGGATCTTTATTTCATCAAAAACCCCGAGGTCATCCATACAAACTATTTGTGCGGTGACGTATGGTTTCTCTAAATCCTCGAAAAAAGACAACTCTCCGAGGTACATTGTTATGTTGTATTCTTCTTCAAATCTTTCAGCGAAGATAGTCGCTTCAGTAATCTTAAATTCTTGCGCGTTGGTTTGTGGCATTATAACCTCTGCTTCAGCAGCGCATTGAACTCAGAAACAACCTGTGTTATCGTTGATGGGCGAATGATAGAAATTGATCTAATATCATCATTCGTTTCTTGCATCCTTTGCAGGTATGTCACAGACTCTTCAGTGGAGACAGTGGACCAGTCAAACGCATACGCGAGTTCTCTGGAGGTTTGGAATTGAGGATAGACCCATTGTTTCACCACCCTACTCGTAAAACTATCTACAACGTCTCGCTCATAATGATGGATCGAATCGTAACCAAGGTATGCTTTCTCTATGGTTGTCGTTTCAAGGATTAGGTCGGGTATGTTCTGGAAGTTTGGCAGGGTGTAGACCGAATCGTCTTCCTGCGCAGCTGCCAGTGCATCTATATACATCTGTTTGATTAGGGTGGCATTGGCAGCGGAAACAACAATAGCACTGTCACCATATCCAGATGAGATTGGTTCCTTTGTATCTAGATAGATGGTGGCGAGTTGCTGGTCAATCCGTAATATTTGTACGACCTGTCTGGTGCTGGGTATCCAAACCCATGCACCTGGAATGAACTTAGTGCTAACACAAAGAGGGTCTGTTGCTCTGACCCCCAATTCGTTTGTGCTGGAACCTGTGCTGACACCGTTAGTAGAGATCGATTGATTGGGGTAATAGAGTTTTGCCTGAGCATATATCTCAGAATTGTCAAGTGGCCACCCGTGAACGCGCAGGTGTTCATTGGATAAAAAGAAAGTCCAATAGTAGTCTGTCGTTCCATAAATTTCATACGAGAGTTGATCGGGTCTTTGGTTGTTCTTTATATAATATGATTCATAATAGATGTAATCTTCACGAACTTGATCAAAGATATCGATATACACCGAAAGATTATCGAATGGGACTGGACGTTCATTATCGCCAAAACGATAATCGGTTTCAGGGAAGTTCTTGAAAAATTTAGTTCCAGACATTTTAGAATCCCTCTCCTATACTTATTCTAGAAAGAGTCTTAGACTCAGTAAAGGTCATGGCAATATCAACTTCAGAAAAATATGCGCCGTTCTCGCCCTGAAAGTATGCTTGGGTCGTTGTATTATAGTTTGTGGTGAAAGAATCAAGGTATGCTGGTTTGATCTTCTGTGCGTGTATATTTAAACGGTTATCATAAAACTGCTCTATCTTAAACCTATTCGGAAAATTATAACCGACACTTATGATGGATCCCGTCACTGGAACGGTATAAGGTATCTCATCGGGGTACAACTCTGTTCTAAACAGTTTAACTATATTAGTGATTTTGTTTGCTTCTGTTTCCGTGGTTGGTATAAGTTTGAATTGGAATGAAAAAGAGCGGAGATGAACCTGTTTAAATAAGGCACGTGTGTTTGGGTTGGGTGCGGTCTTTGTTCTTGCGCGGCCAATCTGTCCAGTAGTATCTCCAAGTTTTGATGCGATGGATGCCATAATACTCTTTCGTACATCTTCGCTGCCCATTGCCTCAGAAGGAGCACCACCCATTGTATTTCCTGCGCCGCCTGCCATTACTGCGCCGACTCCGCCAAGATCAGCATTCTCGTACTCTACTTTATCAGAATACTGCAAACCCGTAGGCAAGAACAGGTTGACTTGTCTGCCTGTAATAACTTGATCCTCATTATCCACCAAAGTGAACCGTACCTGGCCTTTATATGTTTCGATATCTTCTGGGAAGGTTATCTCTGCCATTTTGTATCCCTATAAATATTATTATCTTTCCACTTATTTATACACCATGAACAAGACTTATCGAGGCAAATACAAAGTCAAACACCCAAATAAGTATAAGGGTGATGAGCATAACGTTGTGTACAGAAGCAGTTGGGAAAGAAGTGTCATGAAATATCTCGACGGGAACGCTGGCGTTGCAGAGTGGAACAGTGAAGACTTTATAATAAGATACTTCTATGAGGTTGATAAGAAGTACCACAACTATCACATGGACTTCTGGATTAAGTTCAAAAACGGAACCATACTACTCGTCGAAGTAAAACCCAAAAGGCAAACAGAACCACCAAAATCAAAGAACCCTCGATCAAAGAGGGGACTCAACGAGGCATTCGCTTATATCAAGAACCGCAATAAGTGGGAAGCAGCAGAGAAAATTGCCAAAGAGAATGGTTATGGTTTTGATATTTGGACAGAAGTGGAGTTGACCGAAATGGGAATACTCAAGAAAACTCCAGGAACCATTAAGAAAATAAAACCAATGGCACCCTATCGCAAGAAACCTAAGATTAGGTAGTGCCCTTTCTCCTGTGGGTACGGTCACTCCTGTCCATAGCAGATGGTATTGGACCAGAATTTATCGTTTTGTTCTCAACGTTTGTTGTAGATGGAGCACTCACCACTGTGTTCGAAGCAGATTGTGTAGCAGCGACAGCGGACTTGTTATCATTCAACTTAACTGACTGGGCACCGAGGTCTGTTGATACTCCCGCACTAGAGAGCGGTGCCATTGCAGGTTTAACTTGATAATCTTGATACATGTCTGCGGGCAGTGGAAGTGAACGAGTCATAGCAGTAGCAACTGTGCCTTTCTTCCGCAGACGTTCGCTGGCCAGTTTTTCTTGGTATCCTGGTCTTGTATTTATGGCATCGACGGGGGCAGTGATCGTAGACAAATCATAATTTTTAGGAGACATTACCTTTGATCGCATGTCGGCATATTCTTCTTCAGTGGGTGGCGTAACATTATTGTTCATCATGGACTTGATGTTCGCCTCCCCTTCCGCGTTGGGGGACAGCATGCTGATGGGAGACCCCGTCTCCGGTGCTCCACCGCTCGCTTTGTAAGCTGCTTGCCGTGCCGCAGCAGCGGCCACTTCTGGACTAACATTTGCTTGCTGTTCATGTGCCATTCTGGTAAGTTCTTTCTGCGAGTAAACCTCAGCCTCTCTTGCCCTGCGATGCGACTTGCGGTTTTGCGCAGCAAACTGATTCAATTTGTGTTGGTCAGTTTCGACAACTTCGACATCACTTGTACCGAGACCCATCTCTGCTTTGATCGCTGCGAGTTCTTCGGGTGGGACTGATGCCAAAAATTCATCTCGTTTTTTCTTTGATGCTGCTGCCTTCACTTCTGCATCTGCTGCTTCTCCTGCGTCCATTGCGGGTCTGACGGATTTTATTGCATTACCCAAATCACCCGCAGAAGACGCCTCTTCGTCCTCGCTATAGCGTGTGCCAGTGAGAGTGGATGGCAGGTAGGTCGTGGTGGTGGTGACGTCAGTGCGGGTGGTTCCTGTCTTTAACGCCAACATGTCTTTAACCAATTCCATCTGCATGTCAGAGATGTCGCCGTCGTTGACTATTGCCTGTAGTTGTTCTGCTGTGGCACTCCCAAGCATCGACTCATCGACCACTGATTCAACATTGCCTGTGAGACCGATTGTATTCTTTTCATAAAGACCAGAGTCTTTCGCTGATCTTTCAGCATCATTTTGTTGCCCTCGGGACAATTCTATCGGTGAAACATATTCTCCTTGTTCTTCGTCATCACCTTCGGGAAGTGATAGACCCAAGAACTTTGCTGCGATTTTTCCGATAGATATAATCCAATCTATGAACTTACCGATTCCGGCGAACATTGCTGCCATGCCTTTCCGTGCAGGTTCGAAAGAATCCCAGACTTTGGAGATATAACCACCTATCGTCTTGCCAACGTCGACGAAAAAATCAACTATGTCGCCGATGAATGCGAAGACATCGCTTAAGACCCCAGAAAGGATATCAAATATTGAAAAGTCGTCTAGAAATTTACTGATAAAATTTCCTTCGCCAAGTATCCACGTGGCAATTGTGGAAAGAATTGTGGTTATCGCTCCCACAAGCAGATCGATAGGCAACGTTACTATTCTCAATATGGCCTGAAAAATTCCTTCAATTCCAGCGAGAAGTTTATCACCAAGGGAACCTTCGTTGCTGTTGAAATAATCGAGTGCTGTCATGAAGACATATACCAATGCGCCAATTGCAGCAGCAACTCCCAAGATCACGGGGAGAAGAGGGACTATCACAGTGCTTAACACGGCAAACGCTGTGCCAGCTGATGCCATCAGGGCAGTGAGTGGCAACCATTTATCGATAATATCTTCCACAAACCCTTCTTTTTCTACCTCTGCTTTCCCCTCGTTGAATGCAGATATGAATTTATTCCCCTTTTTTTTGGGTTTCTTATTGACAGGGTCTTCCTCACGACTTCTCTTTTTTTCTAAGAACAGATCTAATGCGATGGATCTGTCAAACCCTTCTTCAACCGTAGCGGGAATGACCTTTAGGAAGTCGAGCATGATCATTTCAATACGCAGGAGGGTCTGTGCCATGAGATCCATCGCGTTGCCGTTGACTTCCGCAAGACTCTCAAACGTGCCTTCGATAGTCTCGAATTGCGCGTCCATCAAGTTGGGTAAGTTGTTATTGAATATAACCAACTGCTTTGATACGCCTTCCAGTATACTCTCTGCCATTATCGTGCCGCCTTTCTTGCTTCCATTTTTTCGTTTTCCTCTTTTATGTACTGAATAAGAAGCATAATGTAGATTGCCCTCTCCCACGGTAACATATTATCCAACTCCGTCAAACTATAATTATGGTGTTGCATCAAAGCGAAATTGGTCTTGTAATGGTTTACAAGGTTATCGTGTGACAGGGATATTAGAAAAAATCAGATAACCCTTTCAACTCTACGCTGTTTTTCTTTTCGCATTTAGTACATTCGAATTCTGCATTATGTTTCAATGCAGGCATATTTTCTAAAAACGCTGCCATTTGTTGCAACTGATTTGCTGTCATATTCCCGACAAACTCTTCCATGCTTTCTATTGTTTCATCTGCTGCTTCGATTCTCTCTTCTCTGGTCAGAACAGCAGCAATGCATCCTGCCATAATCTGAACTGGATTAGAAGGACTTTCCTTATTCGTATCTCTGGTGCCTTCTTTAATCATAGTCGCATACGTGGGGTATGCCATCTCAACGGATATCTCTGGTGTTATAACGATAACATTGCTTCCTTTCGACACTTCCACCTTCAAATCATCAAGGTTGATAACATATTCATTTTTTTCGGTGCAGTCATCAACAGAACAAGAAATCAATATCGTAGAGGTTTCCCCCACAGACTTCGCGCGCAGTTGAGTGAACATATACTCTATGTCAAATGTAGAGAGTTTATCTACTTCTATATTTTCCCTTGGGTCTATGCATGCCGTCAACGTGTCAGACATTGCAACTAAACACATCTGCATATCCTTCGACTCGAATGCTTGCAGAAGTATCCTTTCTTCTTTGACCAGGTATGGTCGGTACTTAATTTTATTTCCCGTCGACGGGATTGTCATATTAAAATTCAGCGTTTCGTTAATCTTCGGTAATGCCATTATAAACTCCGGTTCAATTGGTGTTATCTTTTATGATGTAATTTGAATATGTCAGAGACACGGTCAACTCTAATGCAGCGGTCTGTGCTTGATTATTTAGGTCTATCTCCGATATGGATGTCGGGTATGCTTTGATCAATTCAACTGTATAGATGACTTTGCTATCCCTGTCCATCTGTTCAATTGTAATTCTCTTCGCATAGTTGCTATGAAAACCTGCTGTGAATGGCGGTTTAGGCGAGACCACACAATCCATCCATTCTTGGAAGTATTTTCTCGCAGAGTATTCGTTGGTCAGGTAAAATGACAGGTTCGCGTCACTGAAAGTAAAACCATTGGCGATCTTGATCTGTTCTAATCCAATGTTTCTATCTACAACAGACAGAACCTTTCCAGGCAATCTAGCACTGGTACAAAGTGTTCCCAGATCTTCCCTGTCAGCGGGTTCTTTGTTGATTACATTTCCGTCTGCCTTTATATTACCCGAGAGTCTTGGAAGTACAATCCGATATCGGTTGTTAGAAGCCAACCCATTTTGTTTTATAATGGTGCTGCGCAACGTGTCTGTGCTAAATGTGCTCATTTTATTTTCCTTGCCGACATCCTACTCTCTTTATGTACTTTGCTTGCAGTTGCTTTCTTAAAGTATGCTGTTGGTAGATGGACCGCTACTTCCCATTCATTAGCAGGTACATTCGCAACCTTGCCGATTATGCCGGAGTACAGATACCTCTTCACACAGGGTTTGTGTCCGCGCAAGAACGTCTTCCCTAGCAGATACTGATAGTTAATCTTGAGTCTCGTCCTATTATTGAACTTCTCTGTTGTTGCACGGGGGATGAGGTTGTAGTACAATCTTTGGCGCAGGTCGATAGGAAGGTAGTGAAGGTTCAATCCAAGAAATCCTTCTTTATAGTGTTCCAACATTATCACAAGGGGGAATCTGTCATAATATTTTAATGTTAACCTATTCTCTGGTTTGTATAAGAACATGTACATCCTTCCAATGAAATAGTTTGCCGCAACTGGTAACCGACTTCGTATCGCATTTCGGTCAACATTTACGTTGCCGATCTCGTTCATCTTATCAAAGAACCAATCGCGAGACGCCTTTGTGTTGGCGTCCAGTCCTTCTGCTTCCAGTTGGTCTTTGTATACTTTGAATAAGGTTTCGTTCATACGTTTATTTATATACAATGGTGGGCGGTTTTTAAAGAATAAAAAAAGCACCCCGCAGGGTGCTTCAAGGATCATGCAGAAAATATTAGAGATTAAGAGTAACAGTAGCGACCACAGCATTTTCTGCCCAGTCAAGTCCACCGATATCATTCTTGCTCAAGTCGGTTCCAACATATGCGACTTCTACATCTAACTTTTCTAGTAAAGTTACCGCACCAGATACTTCAAAGTTGAAATACTTGTCATCACCATTAGCAAAGGTAGCAGTGTCCAAGAAAGTTTCACCTACTTGTGCGCCAACAGTTACGATACCAAATTGGTGACTGTATCCAGCAAAGACATATGTCGCCTTACCGCTTTTAGCATAACCGTCATCAGTCCAGTTAACACCGACTTCAACGCCTTTCCAATCAGCAGCAGCGTAAACTTCACCGTAGTCGTTGTTGTCGTTGCTACCGTCATTAGGATAGGTGTAGTAGATGTAACCTACATCAACCGCAACATCGGATACTGAAAATGTATATCCAGCAGTGTAGTCTAGTTCAAGGGTTGCTTCATCGTTACCGACAGAATTGAAGTCGATTGAAGAACCCCAAACACCAGCATGAAAACCTGATGTGTGATTAAGGTTGATAGAACCTTGTAGCGCAACATCTTCGTTGGACTGACTGATACCACGGAAGCGATAGTCGGATGTCACAGCAAGAGAACCGTCTAGTGACAGGTCTTCAACGAATGTATTGGCAGCAGCATTGCCAGCGAATAATGCGGCAGTGACTGCCCCACAGATTAAAGTTGTTTTCATAATAATTCCTTATGTATTAAATGATTCAAAAATCCAGATTATCTGGACACAATTTATTTATGTCTTGTCTATTCCAAATTTTTGGTTTAATGACGGTGATAATACCGCCGATAGGACACCCCGAAGGGTGCCATAGTTGAACAGATTTAAATGTTAGTCAGCGTTGGCCAACTTCTGGAAGTATGAGAATGCATCCTCATCACCACCGTCGCCTGCTTCTTCAGCAGTTGCAGCAGCACTCACAGCAACTTCTGGTTCACGAGCAGTGGGGGCGGAAGGTGCCTCTGCTACTGTGTCGATAGCAACGTCACCTTTGACAGTGCTTGGTGCGGTCTGACCCAGTACCTCAAACAGTTTAGTTTGTAGTGCGTCATACGACTTATAGTTTGCTGGATCAACAAACTGGTTAATGTCATGCAGACCATTACATACAGTTTGTAATTCAGTTTCGTTACCATTGCAACATTCACTTGGTGCTTTAAACTCAGAACGATCATAGTTGCGATAACCTTCAACCTGACGAATCTTCAACTGGAAGTCTGCTCCAGTCCAAAGATCAAACGGGTCTACAGGAGTTTCTCCAGGAAACTGAGGGTTCATCATCTCTTGGATCTTATCGAAGATCTTTTTGCCGAACTGATACATGAAGACTTTGCCTTCATTCTCAGGAGCAGATGGGTCTGATACCACAAGGATGTTGCAAACATAGTGGAGTCGACGTTTCTGAAGGCGAACGGTTTTGCGATCGTCTTCGTCACCAGAGTTCCAAAGTTTGGTATTATACTCGCCCAGTGGGTCTTGGTTGCCGAGTGAAGTCAGGGACTTCTCGATGTACCACTTACCAGTTGGACCTTTGAATCCGTGGTCCCAATAGCGTACCCAAGGGACTTCACTTTCGGAAGGGAGGAATCGAATGACAGCGTAACCATTCTGCGCTTTGTCTACAGTTGGTTTCCAGATGTCGGGGTTGTCTTTTCGGTCGGTTTTATCACCACCACCTGCCTCTTGCGCAGCAGAAACGAGTTTGTTAATGTCATAACGACGAGATTTTAATTTACTAATATCCATATTGGATCCTTATATAACTGAAGTATAGTTTGTGTTTGCCTGACAGTATTCGTCATGCGTTCTTGGCAGTATTCGCCAAGAGTATCTATAATAACCGAACGGGATTGAGATGTCAACGGATGATTATTATTTGCCATCAGACACGAAATTGTTTATACGCGCTGCCATATCCCTGATCGCATAAAAGGATGGGTATGATGGTAGTTCTGGAAATTCTGGTTTGTTTCCCGCTTCTGTCTCAATCTGGTGACGAGAAAGTGCATCTTCTCTTTCACTGTAGTATTGCTCACTGAGTATACTTTTTGCTTCGTTGAAGATGTCGAACCTGAGTTCGAATGGAGTTTTGTTGCTAGACATAAATGTCTCCTTATGTGTGTGTGTGTTAAAAATGCCTGATTGTTTCCTCAACCAGACATTCTATTATAAGCATCCAAGATGAGATGTCAACAGATGATTATCAATCAAATGGTAACTCTGCTGACTTCGCGAGAAAGTTTAGACTCATTGCTTCTGCTTCCAACTTTGCCTTGATGACAGTCGACACATACTTACGTGAGTCTTCGACTTCTATCTTATTCTTCTCACAGCAATAAATCACCGCGTCAATGTATGTCATCCTCATTTCTTGTACCGTCTGTTCAACAATCTTGCTGAACTTGGACTTGGTCAAGAATTCGAGGTTGGGATTAACTTCCTCATTCATCTGCGCTCTCCTCACCGCCACCTTTGTTTGACTCAAATGAAGTCTGCTCGGGTTCTACTTCTTGCGTGGGACTGACTGTAATTACCTTCGAGTCTTGTTGTAGTTCTTGCATCAGTGTAGAGACTTCACCATATGGTTTTGACATAAGGTAATCGACTACACTGTTAAACGTTGGTCGGGTTAATCCCACCAACGTGTTTTCTTCATTTTCCATAATAACTCCTATTGATATTCTTTAGCAAATTCTTCTGTCCATGTTGCATCAAGGTCTGGATAATACATACCGAGAGTCCTTTTGACAGAACCATCTGGGTTGTAAGCGGGGACCAAGCAAATGGTATTCATAGTCCCTTCTCTGTTTGCACCATATTTGTGGTCAAGGTAGATTCCGTCCTTGATGTATATAGCGAGGTTCTTGACATATGCCTCGGCGACTTGATACTCACGCCGAGCGTTTGTATCTTTAGAATCTTTCTGGTCGCGCATTGCTCGCAATTTCTCTCGCCAGTCTTTGAGTATCACCTTGGTGTTATTATAACTCAGCGGATGTGCGTCATCGAGAGCAGCAACGTCAGGGTGGCAATTTGGTGCTTTGCCAGCGTTCTTCTTCTCGCGTGCTGCTGCCAGTCTTTCGACTGCTGCTTCTTTCTGCTCGGGGGACATCGGTTTGCGCTTGCGCTTTATAGGTCTTCTTGGAGCAATACCCATCTCTTCCATCATGGAAAGACGCTTCTGCTCTTTTTTGGTTGCGCGTTTTTGTGCTGGGGTCAGCAGGTGTTCGAAGTCACTCATCCAGTTAATCCAGAATATTCCACAAGGGTGCTGAGTTTGAATGAACGCCAACTTTTTTTCTCCACATCCCAACAAACAACAAGGTCTTCTGGGTTCGTTCGTGGATTGGGCGATGTCTCTTTGTGTGAAAGTTCGTCAATGAGTGCACTTTGGAGGGTGCCTTTCATTTCGCGCAACTCGCCGTCTGCCTTGGTGAATTTGAATGCAACAACTCCTCCTTTCATATGTCTAATAACAACTTCTTTGGTTGGTATTTGCTTCTTCTTCATGATACGTCCTTCGTTTCAATATTCCATTTACGGTCAGGATACTCCTGCTCGAGTTTCTCGATCATCTCCATTGCAGCAGAGTATGATGATGCTTGCCTTTTGTACGGAGACTCTTCTTGTCCCTCATAAGTGATCAGTATTACTTCAATTGCCATGTAACTCCTCGAGTATGGACTCTATTATCGTTCAAACGGATTGATATGTCAACCAACAACCTTCTTGCTCCAGAGACGATACTCTCCGACGCTCGAGACAAATTTGGCAGTGTCTTCATCAGTCCACTCTATCTCTACGCTCTCAGTGTGAGAGACTTCTATGTGGTTGTAGACAAACTCATCTTTCGCCTCTTGGAATGAACCGAACCAAAGACTGTCATCGGGACTGTCGACAAAATATATCTTATCTCTCATGGTCTATGCCTCCAGTGTTTGCTCTGACATATAGAAACCGCCATCGCGAAAGCGGAAGTATGCACTCTTTATACACATGTTGACATTGTCCGTTTCGAGTTGCATCTCTCCAAGATATTCCTCGCCCAACTCAGTCGCCTCGGCATGCCTGCGATTCAGTTCACTCAACGCACCCTCGCGTGTGGCGTGTATGGATCGAAGCGTATCACCTTCATAATCAACATTTTGTTCTATAACAAATACACTGTTCATTTTCTATCTCCCTTGCTTTGAAAGTTGTTCAACGTCTGACTCGTCTTCGGCAAACTTGCTTTCGAGTTTCCTTTGTGCCTGCTTCTGCATAGACTGGATGATACGTGCTTGGTCATCGCAAAGTTCGCGCAGTGCTTCGAGTTCTTGACGCTGCTGCTTGACTGTATCTTCTTGCGCGTTGATCTGTTTCGCCAGTGCTCTCTTTTGATCATCGGCACCGAGGACATACGCTTGACTCATTTTATCTGCTACTGACATAATCTCTTCCTTTTGGTTTCTCTCTCAACTTGCAACCATTATACCGCGATGGTGGCACAAAGGCAAAGTCTAAAAAAGTGAATAGAATCAACAACTTAGACAACAACCCTGAACCAAGGTTGGTTACGATTGCGGGCAGTATTGACCGCCACGAATCCCAGATCAGCGAAATCATACAATTCGTCTTTGATCTTCTGGAGGTTCTCGCTGGTAGTATCGATGTTCGCTAACACTGCGATAGCATGTGCATTCAAAGACGAGTTGGACTCGCCAAGTGCTTTTAGGATACCATATGCTGTGACTTCGTTTTTCATACTCACTTCCTCTTGGTTTCTCTCTCAACTGCAACCATTATAGCGCGATGAGGGTACAAAGACAAAGTCTGAAAAACTGAATAGAATCAACAACTTACGTTGAGGTGACGAATTCCACATTGGAGGGTGTGGGTATTTTGGTGTTGGGGTGCTTGTGATATAGGACGAATTTGATGTCTTTAAACTCATTGAAAATGCCGTTCCAAATGGGACGCCAGATATCGAGAAGGCGATAATTATTGATGTCGGTGCGGTCGCTGTTTAGAACAATGTCCGTATAGGATCTCATGTTGTGGTCGAAGATCGAGTCGAAACCGTACATGTGGATCTCATCGGGTTTGTGTCGGGTGGCCGCATAATGAGTTGCGAGATGGCCACAGTTGAGGTTTGTTGCGCCTTGATTGCCTTTTCCTGCATAAGAAGGAATTGTGGTGTAGAATTCGCGAATATGCGATGAGTGCTTCATACTAAAAGAGGGATTCGATTCCATGAACATTTTGGGACGGGTGCCGCAGATCCAAGAGTATTCGTCAAGAACGATAGATCTTTCGAAAAGTGCGGCGCACATTTTGAAGTCGACTATACAGGTGGCGTAGACGTCGCCGACTTCAAATGGTGGTTTGTTGCATACAATCAACTTTCCTTCTCGTTTGAACCTAGTGGACTCTGGCATCATCTCACACATGTCCCCGTTTCCTAGTATGTGGACCTTCTTCATACTATTTTCATCTGCCTCCTAATTTCATCATTGCCTTTCTCACCAGTCCAATGCAGTATCACTGGATTTTTCGGAACATTTTTATCTATATGGTCTATTCTAAGAACATTAAACCTGTGGGGAGCATCTGCTATCAGCATCATCTTACGAATAGGGTCGCCATCTATAAGTCCATGCATCGATTCTTGGTCGCCGCGATACCTAAACTGATTCTGCGATTCAGTTAACCACATACGAAGAACAGGTGGTCTTCCTTCGAACGCAACAACACCAGTATTATGCCAGTCTCCTTCTTGCGGTCTTCGCAAACTCCAAGGGTGATCTTTGACCATCGTCAGTTTATTATGAACAACATAGTTGAATATTGATTTGGGGTCTGCCATGACTTGACAGTCGGTGTCTATCCAGCAGACTCTATTAAACTCTTGGTGTGATGCCTCCAACATCGCTTCTATCTTCGAGAACCAACCGTTCGAGGAACATGTTATAATGCGATGAGCAGAACCAGAAACTTTCTCGAGCATACCTTGAGTCATACCGAAGTCTGATATGAATAATGGGAGGTCGCAGTGCTTGTTATAATTATCCAAAAACCAAGGCATCTGCCATTCGGTATTCTTGTCACATCCTGTTACAAAGCATCCGTTCATAGTATCCTATAATTCTCGTTGTAGTTGTGCTTGGACAGACAACCACGTTCTTTCTGGATGGTCGTGAAAGAGTCACGGACTTCTATTGGCCAAGGATAATACTCTTCGATGTTGTCGAAGTTTGCGTTGCATATAAAGACGTCTGTCGGTTTGGCGCAGAC
>Ga0209711_10000115_pt1 | contig 76126 bp, 61 predicted proteins | sample ArcticOcean_MG_C_7_FD_187441 | JGI IMG/M metagenome (GOLD analysis project Ga0209711, IMG submission 187441) | Marine microbial communities from western Arctic Ocean - ArcticOcean_MG_CB11_88 (SPAdes) (version 2) | ecosystem: Environmental > Aquatic > Marine > Oceanic | place: Arctic Ocean... | reverse complement strand
ATTTTACGAACTTCCACGGGAGAAGAAGCGTGCGCTGCTGAACCGCTTTATTCAACAAATTTGAAAAGACGCCAAACAGCTACTTTTTACGAAACTCGGTCACGAGTAGCTCCAAGCCCCGGCTCGGTTCCTTTCCCACCGAGTTGACGTAGAAATTGGCGTTCGAAGTATCGAGCAGCCATTGCAAACCAGCAAGGGCCTGAGGAGATTCTCCATCGTTGAGATCAGAGAACCAAAAAATGGTATCGGCCTTAAGAGCAATCAAGACATCCTCCATCGCCAGCATGCTCCCATCGGGCTTCGCGCCGATGGGAATCGACGACCAGTCCATGCGACATCCCGGCACTTCTCGATAGTGAGGACTGCTAAATTCCTTCGCAATTTCCTCCTTCAGTGGCTTGATAAAGTTGGTCATGCTGCTGGAAACATCGAGAATGACCCCCAAATCCTGACTCTCGATGAACATTTCGCCAATGTTCGCCTTCTTCTTTTCTCTCTTGTTTCAGGGGCTTTTCGCCCCGGAGAACACGCAGAAGGGCGTCCCGTGATTTGATGACATCGGTTAATAGTTTCTCCGCAGGCGCATCTCCAGCAGGTTCAAACGGAAGCTCGAAGCTATCCGTTGAGGAGTCACCAAAGTAAGCAAGCCGCATCTCTTCAACCTGCCCCTCAAAGACCGTAATCTCCTTTTCAAGTTTACCGATAAGCCGCTCATCCTGTCGATCCCTCGAAAGGGCGGTATCGAGACGCTCTTCGCTAACCTCGAGTTTTCTCAGCAAGCTCTTCGCGCGCGATGCGAAGCGCTCATTCAATTCGGCTTCGGCAGAGTCGTCATCGCCCCTTCGCCTTTTTATCGACCGGTGGTGGAGTAAGCTGGAGAAAACGCTCGGTTTCCAATTCTTTCCACATCTTCACAATCCGACGACCCTCACCAGAAGGAAATAACTCGCTCTTGAGCTGCACCCGGCGGGTCTCTTGATCAATCACCGTCATCCGAAGAGTTCGTTCCAAATGCGTCAAGTAGCGGAGATGAAATAAAGTGGAATTCCGCAGCGGACTTTTGTCAGGAAAAAGGTCTTCTGCCCGAGCATCCTTGGGAAGGCTGGCCCTCTCCTCTTCCAAAGATTTAGTGTTAACCCCCTCCCTCTTGAGATAGGCATAACGCACATTTTCTAAGGTGATTTCTTCAGGATTGACCGCGGATGTATTGGCGATTGAAGCAAAAAATACTGCGGCCGTGAAAAAATTTATAAAATATATAATACATCTTTAGACTAGCAGCCCTCAATCTATTTTTTAAACACGAGAAATTTTCGGCAGAGAAAATTGATCATTGCTGAGGAAATGACGAACGACAGATGGGCGACGGTGTTATTGACCGCTACAGTATCAACCAAGAAAAATGGAATCAGTTCTCCTAGAGAGAAAGAGAGGAAGGAAATTAAAGTAAAGAGGCTGATTTCTTTTCCGAAGCTGTGCTTTCCTGGAGTAAAGACGAGCCAGCGATTGAGCGCATAGGCCGCAAAATTCGAAGGAAGGAAGGCCGCAAAATGCAGTGGGATGTTATTCAGCGCACGATTACGCTCCGGGAGATCCTCGGAAAAGGAGCACGGAAAAAGCCACTCCCCAAACGTCGTGACCACTAGGAAAACGATGACCGAGAGGACCCCGCACATCCCATATTTCCCAAGCTGAATCAGAATGGGGGTGTCTCGGTACAAAAGAGTTCTTTTGATTCCATTTTCGCGACAAAAGCGCCAGGCACTTGCTAGCTCCCGACCGATCATGAACGCAACAAGTCATAGGGATCGACCCGGGCCAAAACCGCTTTCTGAGCATGCAGTCGGTTCTCCGCCTGCTGGAAGATCGTATCGGAATGAAGCTCAAGCACTTCTTCCGTGATCTCCTTTTCGCGATAGGCAGGCAGGCAGTGGAGAACAATGTGTCCCTCTGCACAATGAGAGAGGAGTTCTTTATTAACTTGGAAATCACCAAAGAGAGCTTCCTTTTCCATCTGTCCTTCTTGCCCCATTGATAACCAGACATCGGTGTTGACGACATGCGCGCCCTTAACGGCTTCCACCGGATCACTCGTCAGGGAAACGTTCGCAGCATTGAGGCGAATCAAGAACTCAGAGGGCGGGAGACACTCTTTAGGAGCGGCGACCACGAGTTCGAAGCCAAGATACTTAGCAGCCCACATCCAGGAGCGGGACATATTATTGTCGCCGTCGCCGATAAAAACGATCTTCTTCCCGCTCCATCCACCCAGCTTCTCGCGGATCGTGAGGAGGTCGGCAAGAATCTGACAAGGATGCTCATCATCGGTCAGAGCATTAATTGTCGGAATTCCGGAAAAGTGGGCGAAATCAACAACATCCTGCTGAGAAAAAGTCCGAATCACCGCACCATGGACCATGCGGCCAAGGACTCTTGCGGTATCCTTAATCGGTTCACCCCGACCAAGCTGAATATCATCTTTGGAAAGAAACATGACTCTCCCACCAAGTTCACGAATCCCAACCTCAAAGGAAACACGAGTCCGGGTCGAAGCCTTCGTGAAAATGATCGCCCAAGTTTGGCCCGCAAGTGGTTGAGATCTATGGTCGCCACGAGTCGCCTTCAGATCAACAGCAAGGTCGATCAGGAGTTCAAGTTGCTGGGCACTGGTTTCTTCAATGGATAGCAGGTGCATAATCTAAAAGGAAGAAGCGAACTTATACCAGCTCCATCGTCGAATCAAGAACTTGTCTCCGCTCTCTCACATCCCCCAAATATTCGTGAATATTATGACCGAGTGGCCTCATCATGGGCTATGAGTATCTCAACAACGATGACGAATAGCTGCGCGATCCCGTCCTCGCCCGGTCGGTCGGAAAAGCCGATCTTGAGCTTGTGAAGCCTCTTCACGTTCGCACTGATGCTCATGAGGTCCCATTCGATATTCGCTTTTTCCTCGCCTCTCATCGAAAACCTCCGGAAGCCCAACCCTTCCTTCACGATCCCGAAAAAGGGTTCGACTGTTTCCTTCCGTAGTTTCTAGGGGGCCTTGCCGACTGCGCTTTCAAGCCGATGGGCCATAATTGCGGCGATACCTGCTCCGGGTAAATGCGGCGCGGGCGGGGCGCCTTTCTCCTCAAGGTCGATCACAAGGCTCACGAAGAACTCGAAAGTTCTTCGTGAAAACTATCGCCCTTGCACGCTCCCCCCCCCGCATGACATACCCCTTACAACAACAACACTTCATGAAACACCTCCTCTCCCTCACTTTAGTATTTAGTATTTCGAGCTTAGAGTTTCTTGGCGCAGCCAAACCCAACGTCATCGTCATCATGGCCGATGACATGGGCTACGGTGACCTCTCCTGCTATGGAGCCACCACCTTTAAGACCCCGCACATCGATAAGCTCGCCGCCGGTGGCCAACGCTTCACCAGCGGCTACTGCTCTGCGTCCACCTGCACCCCGACACGCTACTCCTTCCTCACCGGCACCTATGCCTTCCGCAAGCCCGGCACCGGAATCGCGCCGCCAAACGGCCACCTCATCATCGACGAAAGCACTTTCACCCTCCCAGACCTCATGAAAAAAGCCGGCTACCAAACCGGCGTCGTCGGCAAATGGCACCTCGGCCTCGGTGAAAAAGGAAAAGGCCCCGATTGGAATGGCGAACTCAAGCCCAGCCCCCGCGAGATCGGCTTCGACCACCACTTCCTCCTCCCCACCACCAACGACCGCGTCCCGCAAGTCTACGTCACCGAAAGCCGCGTCCTCAACCTCGACCCTGCCGATCCCCTCTGGGTTGGAAGAAAAAAACCTTCCCCGGATCATCCCACCGGAGTCACCCATCGCGACTCCCTCAAGATGGACTGGTCCCATGGACACAACTCCACCATTCATAATGGCATCTCCCGCATCGGCTTCTACACCGGCGGCCACAAGGCCCGCTTCCGCGATGAAGACCTCGCTGACAAGTGGGTCGAGCAATCCAACGCCTTCATCGAAAAGAATAAGGACAAGCCCTTCTTCCTCTTCTACGCCTCCCACGACCTCCACGTCCCGCGCATCCCGCACGAGCGCTTTCAAGGCGTCACGCCCCACGGCTTCCGCGCCGACTCCATCGTCCAGCTTGACTGGACCGTCGGCGAGATCATGAAGACTCTCGACCGTCTCAAGCTCACCGAAAACACCCTCGTCGTCTTCTGCTCCGATAACGGCCCCGTCATGGACGATGGCTACAAAGACGAAGCCCTCGAAAAGCTCGGCAGCCACAAAGCCGCCGGCCCCTACAAAGGCGGGAAATACTCGATCTACGAAGGCGGCACCCGCACCCCCTTCATCGTCTCTTGGAAGGGTGAAATCCCCGCTGGCACCTCCGAGCAAGTCGTCTGCACTATCGACCTCGCTACCAGCCTGGCTACCCTCACCGGTACCGAAATCCCCAAGGAAGCCTTTCTCGACAGCTTAGACGTCTCCGGCGCTCTCCTCGGAAAGCCCGACGCTCTGGGCCGCACCCACCTCATCCAGCAGGACAACGGCGGAAAAGGAAACCACGGCTACCGCTCCGGCAACTGGAAGCTCACCCACCACGCTAAAAAATCGGCCCGCAATATCAAGGTTGAGAAGACACTAGCGAACACCAAGGTACCCGAATACCAACTCTACGACCTCTCCAACGACCCCGGTGAGAAGGTCAATATCATCAAAGGCCACGCCAAGATCGCCGCCAAACTCCAAGCCGAACTCGCCACCGCCATCGCGAACGGCCGCACCCGGAAGTAACTCATCCAAAGTGGCTGCGGAGCAATGTGGAAGAGGCCAAAGAATGGCTCCCCCAAAGCGGGCTTTCCGCAGAAGCTCAACAAAAAGTTATCGAAGATGCCTCACGCGGTGGCCGCAGAGGAGGACGTTAATGGCCGAATTTGAGAAGAGACGCCTCAGGAATTTCGTGGCATCGCCAGGTCCACCGCCTTGCGGAATCCCTCCACCACAATATCACCATTCCTCCGTACTTCCACGATGCCGTAGGAGTTATTCTCCTCGCCGCTGCCTTCAACGGCGGCCTTTAAGGTGTAATAGTGGATCCCTCCGATGAGCGAATGCCCGCCGCGATGATCGTGCCCCTGGAAGACGACAAGCACGCGCCCACTTTTCTCAAGAAGTTTTCGTACCTCATCTGAATTCTTGGTAAAATGACTTCCTCTTCCATCAAGACGCTGATGCGCCAAGACGACGACGGGAAGCTTTGTCGCCTCAAGATCGCGCCTGAGCCATTCCAGTTCCTTCTTTGGAACATGGGTATCGGTCCACTCACAGTTTCCGGGCGCACAGTCACTGCCATCTGCTAAATAATTGGCGTCCAAAACGACAAAGTGGACCCACTTCGAATCGAAGGAGTAGTAGCTCTTGTCCTTCGCGATTCCGGTATTCTCGACATTCGCGAGGAACTGCTCTTTTGAAATACTATCGATATCGTGATTCCCAATCACGTGATAACGCGGTCCCTTGAACTCCGCAAATTCCGCTTCGATGGTCTTCAGGAAAGCGAGCGTCTCTTTCTCCTTGGGCTGATCGGCTTGATCCTTCAAGTCACCCAGCTCAGCCAGGAAAGCGACCTTCTTTTCATTCATCAGGGAGACGCATTCCTTCATCTTCCCCAGCGATTCCCGGTAGTGCCGCGTCCCCCTCTTCTCGCAATCAGCATAGTGAAAATCAGTCACCAGGCCAAAGCGCAGCGCTCTCTTTTCCTCTCCTTCCTGCGCCAATACGCCTCCGATCAACAAGGCCGTCGACCCCTTTAGAAAATCCCGCCTTGAAGTCTGCCATCGATTCCGTGTCTGAATGCTCATCATTTAAAGGAGCACCCTATCGAATCAATCTCACCAGACCAAGAAGGATTCGCCCACTCAAGTCCCGTCTTTGTCTTCTCTCCCCTCATCCGCCAATCTCCTCCTCACCATGAGGAAATCCTCCTTCGCCTTAGTCCGAGTCCTTGCGATGATCGGGCTCGCGATTAGCGCCTACCTCTTAATCCAGAAGCTCAATGGCACCATCTCGTCGATCAAAGGATGCGGCGGAGTAAATGGCGGAGCAAATGTCCTTGGCTCGAAATGGTTCCAGTGGTTCGGCATCCCGGTGAGCGTTTTTTCCACCGTCCTTTATCTGGGAATTATCGGGCTCACGTTCAAGCCCCAATGGACCGCCCTCATAACCGTCGTCCTGCTCCTGGTCGGCGCCGCCATTTGGTTCTCTCTCGTTCAATTTCTCATCATCAAAGCCTTCTGCCCTTGGTGCCTCGGAACCCACCTCACCGGAGTCCTTTGTGCCATCTCCATTTGGCGTGCTCTTCCCAGTGAACCCAGCGGAAAGGGTGTCGCACCCGCTCTCCTTCCAGCTGGCCTTGGACTCGCCATCCTCATCATCGGGCAAGCCATCGGACCAGAACCCAAGGGTTACGCCATTTCCAAAGAAACCCTCTCAGGAGGGGTTCCTGTTCCGGAAAACAGCGGCGAGCGCATCATCAATATGGGAACTGGCCCGTCTTTCCCTTGCCTCCTGGATCGCCCAGCCAGAATCATTTCCCGAAATCCACAAGATTCTCTTCACCCGTCCCATCCTCTGGCCCGAGCAAGCGAAGGAAAAGATCGCTCTCATCATTGGAGAAGAAAAACTCAATGCCGCTCTCAACGATCCCGAGGTAAATCGACTCCTCGCCTCAAATACGAACGACTTCAAGCAGCTCAACTCACGCACCGTTAAGATGCCCAAACTCCTCATCGGAAAAGGAAAAATGCTTCAGGGCCTCATGAAGGACTCCGACGCCTTCATTTCAGCGATGAAGAAGACTCTTCGTCTGAAGTGACCTCGTCCTCTTCGACAAATTCCTCGACCAAATCTTCACGTTGCTCGGCAATTGCGCGGTCAAAACTGCCAATCAAATCTCCCGCCTTATCGGCCGAAGTGATGAGCGCGATGATGAGATACTGCACGATCGCCAACAAGTAACAGATCCACCCGATCGTGGAATCCAGTCCACCGGCCTCTCCCCCGAAAATAGCGGACATCATCGCGAACACTGGAGTTGATCGATTCAGATGCTTGCAGGCCGCTTTCTCGGCCCATTTTTTCCGCCCGCTCCAGAGCTTACGGAACATTCCTTTTCCCACCGGAAGTTCGAACGCACCCCCATGGATCACGCCAAAGAGGGCCTGATCGGGCATTAGCTCGATTACCCCAATCACAAGGAGGAGTCGGAAAAAGACCCCCACCCAGGCTTGTCCCCCTTCGAGATCGAGCGGGACCCAGCCGAAAATATAGTGCTCCATGTTCGCCGTCGCCACTAAGAGGATGATCGCCGCCCGGAACCATTGCTCCAAATCATGCTCGAGTTCTTTCTCTACCTTCTCCTGACGAAGTCCGTGCTTCATGAAGAGCCGAAAGAGCGGGATCGCAATCAGCCCCACCACAATTCGCGTGATTGGCTTCAGAATTGGACGGAGAACCGCCCAGCGCAGTATGTTCGTATACACAGCCGCGAGTAAATTCGTTCCCAAGAGAAACCGCAAGGTTACTCATAAATCCGGTAGTAGAGCCGGAGTTCCTCTTTCCCGCGGGCCGCTTCATTAAAAAATCGAAGATTCCCAATCGACCAGCATTTCACCGACTCCCGGGACCAAGAAAAAAAACCAAGCCACGTCCTCTTCATCGGTCGTCTGCACCCCGACGATGGGGAGCCCCCTGGTGGCCTAGTTGACCTACACCGCAATCGATCTAAAGCGCTGGGGAACAGTGATCTCACCCCGCATTTCAAACTCCTTCATCTTCAAAAGTGTCTTCTGTCCACCCACCGGCGATGACAACATTTCCTGGTCAGGAGCACTGGCCATCGCTGCCAATGGCCGACTCCTCCTCGGACTCCGCCGAAGCTGAACTCAAAAATCCTCTTCCAAGCCCACCGAAGCAATTCGGAGTTTTTTATCTTCTTGGAATCGACAGATTGAAAGGCATTGGCAAAACTAGCGGTAGCCTCTCGACACAATGAAGAAGAATTGGATCATCATCGCAGTTTTCCTGCTACTGGCAGTGCTACATCAGGACCTTTGGAATTGGAACAACCCCGCGCTCGTTTGGGGATTCATTCCCATCGGCCTCTTCTATCATGCCTGCTATTCCATCGTGGCCGCAGGATTCTGGGCATTCGTGGTTAAATTCGCCTGGCCCACCAAGCTCGAAGAATGGGCTGAAGGAAACGACGAACTCTAAAAAACATGGCCACCGTAATCGTAATTGTCATTTATCTTGCGCTCCTTCTCGGGCTCGCCCTCTTTTCCAAAACCCTGTTTCGAGGCACTTCGAAGGACTATTTCGTCGCGAGCCACTCCATCGGGCCCTTCATGCTCCTGATGTCGGTCTTCGGCACCACCATGACCGCTTTCGCACTTGTGGGATCCACCGGTAAGGCCTTCAGCCTGGGCATCGGAACCTATGGTCTCATGGCGTCCTCCTCGGGCCTCATCCACGCAGCCTGCTTCTTCATGATCGGCATCAAACTCTGGGCCATCGGAAAGCGCTACGGCTACGTCACCCAGATTCAGTACTTCCGCGCCCGCTTTGAATCGAAGGGCTTCGGCTACCTTCTTTTTCCTATACTCGTCGCTCTCGTCATCCCCTATCTCCTGATTGGAGTCATTGGCGCGGCAAAAACGATCGTCGGAGTCACTGGCGAAAAGATTACCCCCAAGGGCACGATCCCAGGAACTTTCCCTGAGTTCTTTTCCGATACCGGCGGCGCCATTCCCGCCTGGCTCACGGGCCTTGTAATCTGCAGCGTCGTCCTCACCTACATCTTCGCCGGTGGATCCCGGGCCACCGCCTGGGCCAACACCTTCCAAACCCTCGTCTTCATGGTGATGGGCATTCTCGCCTTTTACCTCATCTCCTCAAAATTAGGCGGAGTCGGTGCCGCCATCGAACAAGCCAGCGATGCCCATAAAGTCCGCACCCTTTCCGAGAGCGCCACCGGAAAGGAAATCGGGGTCTCCAAGTGGGTTTTCCTCACCTACATGTTCGTCCCTCTCAGCGTGGGCATGTTCCCCCACCTCTTTCAGCACTGGCTCACTGCTAAAAGCGCCAAGAGCTTTAAGCTCACGGTCATCGCCCATCCCATCTGCATCATGATCGTCTGGGTTCCCTGTGTCCTCATCGGCATCTGGGCTACCGGACAAATCCCGGCCGGCACGCCCTCTGGCGCCGTTCTCTCAAAAACAGTCGGCATGCTCGTGAAAGACCCCATCGTGGTCGGACTCGTCACTACCGGAATTCTCGCCGCCATCATGTCGTCGCTCGACTCCCAGTTCCTCTGTCTCGGAACGATGTTCACCAACGACATCGTCCTTCACGATACAAAGAAGACTTACACCGACAAACAGACCCTCATGATCGCCCGTGGCTTCATCATCGGCATCGTGATTCTCGTCTACATCCTCGCACAAATCCTCTACAAAAAGAACGTCTTCGATCTCGCGGTTTGGAGCTTCTCGGGATTCGCCGGACTTACTCCACTCGTCATCGCCGCACTCTACTGGAAACGAGCCACCAAGATCGGTGCTTACGCCTGTGTCATCGCCGCCTTTGCCACCTGGCTCATCTTCTTTGCCAAGAGCGGCTTCGGTGGAGAATACAATCCTGGTGGAGTCACTCCAGCCTCGATCATTTGGGTCGTCGCGGCTCTCGCCATGATCATCGGCTCCCTTGCTTCATCTCCACCCAAGGAGGAGACGGTCGCGAAATATTTCTAGGCCATCGCGAAGAAGATCGCCGCAAAATAAGTTCTAAGAAATCTCCCCTCCGCGTGTCATGGAGGGGAGATGACTACTTTTCGAACCTTAGCCTATTTCCTCTTCCTCGCCCTAATTTCACCGGCCTCCGCCATGCTTCACCCTCACCCTGTGGTTCAGGGACAGCCGAAGGATTTGCATACCGTTTCCTTCTCAGCGCAAAAAGAGGTGCTCAAAAATTGCACCTTCATGATCGTCGCTTACGGCAGCCTGCGCGGCGGTGTCGGCTACATTCTGAAAGTCTCTGACTTCCTCAATTTTAACATTGCTACGATTCAAACTGATAAAAGATAAGGAAGATCTCCGTTGCGAAAATCCCTTTCTTTGCCACCTTCGATCAATCCAATGGACGAACTTTCTCAAGACCTACCCACTTCTGCGGCCTTTCTCCCTTATCCGGTATCTACCTTGAGCCCGAAGATCATCCCCAATGATCTCACCTCCTTCAAATCCCGCGGCCTCAGCCAAGTCGAGCGTGACCTCCATCAAAAACTCACCGAAATGCGGGAGCAATACGTCCGCACCATCGAACACTTCAACTGGAACAAGCTCGTTTATGAGGCCGATATCCAGTTCGAACCCGTCATGGGCGAGACTTACCACCTCTATCGCGTCCGTCAAAAAAACATCCTTTCCATGATCGGACCCGATCAGTGGGCCCAAAAACACCTCGCCAGCTTCCGCCTCAATCTCGACCGCCAGTGGGAGTTGATTAAGGCTAGTGTTGACGCGCGCGATCTTTTTAGCGACGAAGGAGTGGCCGATGTCGGCTAAGCCTCTATGTCCATCCACCCCAGCGCCATCATTTCGCCCGATGCTCAGATCGGTAAAAATGCCGAAATCGGTCCCTTCTGCGTGATCGAGGGAAACGTCACCTTGGGCGACAACTGTAAACTCCACTCCCACGTCGTCATCCATGGACATTCAAAGATTGGAAACGATAACGAGTTTTTTTCCTTCGCTGCCATCGGCATCAAATCCCAGGACTTAAAATATGCGGGCGAGCCCACCGCTCTCGAAGTCGGTGATCGCAACGTCTTCCGTGAAAACGTCACGATCCATCGCGGCACTCACGAAAAACTCCCAACTCGCATCGGCAACGATAACCTCATTCTGGCCTACGCCCACGTCGCCCATGATTGCCAGATCGCCAATCACAACATCCTCTCGAACAATGCCAGCCTTGCAGGGCACGTCGAAACCGAGGACTACGTCATCGTTTCCGGCCTCTCCGGCGTGCATCAATTTTGCCGCCTCGGAGCGCATGCCATCATCGGCGGCATGACCAAGATCACCCAGGATATTCCTCCCTTCACCATCATCGATGGAAACCCCGGACAGGTGCGCGGTATCAACAAGATCGGACTCGAACGACGCGGCTTTAGCGAAGAAGACCTCAGAGCGCTCAAAACCGCCTACAAGAAGCTCTTTTTCCAAAAGGATCTCAACCTAGCGGACGCCATCGCCTCCCTCCCGGAAGATGCTGCGACCCATCCTTGTGTCAAGCAGCTCGTCGACTTCATCCAAGCGTCCAAGCGCGGCGTTATACGCTAGAAGTCGAGTTTGAAAGCAGCCCAGAGAGTCGTGGCTTCAACATCAAGAAAGCGTCCGGTGAGCGTCTCGTATTCGGCGCCAATCTGAAACCGGGCGTGATCCTCGCAAAGGTTATAGTTGAGCCCTGCATAGATCGTGTGATTCAGATTTCCTGGCCGAATACTGTTGCCCTCTGCCCTCGCAACATTAACGACGTTCCGGTCACTGATCTCGAAGACACTCGCATCGGCGTTGGCATACTGGTAACGGACCACTGCTTCGAGCTTATCCTTAATCAGCTCTTTGGAAGGCATGACAACAAAACCATAGACATCGTTCCCACCATGAGTGCGACCATAGGTCGCATTTAAAAAGAGGTCGATGTCTCCAATCTCGGATAGATGGGTGACCGAAGTCGCCCACTTGTAACCAATCGAATCTTGCTCCTTTGTCGGATCCGCATCGTTGTAGAGAAAATCTACCAGAAGATTGTGATCTTTCCCAAGGTCAAAATCAAAACCGGCATAGTAGGCTACGCCAGCATTCCAGTCAGCGAGAGCCTCTTCTCGGTCCGTGGTGTAAACCCCGAACTTCATCTCTACATCCTCATAGTCCGCTTCCAACGAAAAGCCGGTAGAACGCCGTGGCGCGAAGAAATTATTCAGATTCGAGCGCTCAACCGTTTTGATCTCACTAGAGGAATCGTGCTCTTCCCCACCGAAGGCGATCTTATATCGACCATAGCCTAAAACGACATTCTCGAAGATGCCCACGTCCCCGAAGTCATACTCAAGATACAGTTGATCGAAATCATCGTAAGCGATCTTGTCGTCACGATAATCGCCATCCTCAACATTGATGCGCCCAACCAACTTGAATCCATCCAGGAACTCGATTGCAGCACCCACACGGAAACGCCGGAACTCGCCTCCAGCGCCGGAGAAATCCCGCCCGAAGAAATTTCCTTCAGTGTGGCCAAACTGGTAGTGCGCCCTCAAGTAGAGCTCGACCTCCTGAATGTATGGATTTTTCTTATCCTTGTAAATTTCAGTTAGAGAATCGAAACGCTCGCACCAATCCCCATTATTCTCGGGCTTTTCGGTTTCTTGGATCGTTTCTCCAGCGAAAGCTCCGACGGCAGTCAGAGCAAGAGTGGCGGTGGTTCGAATCTTTATCATCAATTGGCGCTTAGAAAGCCATACTTTGGACAAGAGGCCAACCGGTATTTTGACAAAATTGTCACTTCATCTCACCGGCTGGATGGATCAGGCGACCTCCAGCCCCTTCCTCAAACGCGAGAATATCCACAAAAAATGCGGGTGTCCTTTTCAGGACACCCGCTTAGTTGAAAAAGACGCTATCTTGCGTTCTTAGAAATACATGCGGAAGGCAGCCCAGAGAGTGGTCGCTTCCACGTCTGTGACGGTTCCTTCGAAGGTCTCATACTCAGCTCCCACCATCACCTTGGCGTTGTGGTCGCAGAGGAAGTAATTGAGGCCAGCGTAGATGGTGTGGTTCTCATCACCGCCATTCACGATGCCAACACCGTCAGATGCAGCAGAGTTGCGAACCGAACGGCTGTTGATGCTGAAACCAGCAGGATCATCAGAAGCGGCATACTGGTAGCGGAAAACAGCTTCCAATTTGTCTTCAATGAGGAAAGTCGATGGCATCACAACAAGACCATAAACTTCAGCACCATTGTGGGTTTCACCGTAGGTACCATTGAGCAGAAGGTCCCAGTTTCCGATCTCAGACTGGTGTGTGACTGAAGTCGCCCACTCGTATCCGAAGGTGTCTTCGTCCAAAACAGGATCAGCATCGTTATAAACGAAATCAATCGTCATATCTCCATCGAAAGCGCCGAACGCAGCGCTTCCGTAGTAAGCAATACCTTCGTCCCACTGACCGAGAGTCTGGTCAGCATCTGTTGAGAATACACCCAAGGTGTAATCGATGTCACCCCGGGAAGCATCGATAAGCACTCCTGTGGAACGGCTTGGTGCGTAAAAATTATTGAGGTTCGAGCGCTCAACCGTCTTAATCTTCTTCGAAGAGATGTGCTCTTCGCCACCGAAAGCAACTTTGTAACGACCGTATCCGATAGCCACATCCTCAAATCCAGCGACATCGCCCAAACCATACTCAAGATACAACTCGTCCATGCCGTTGTAGCCTAACTGGTCGCTACGGAAGCCACCCTTTTCAAGGTTTGCGCGACCAACGAGCTTAAAGCCGTTGAGGAACTTGATCGAAGTGCCCAAACGGAACCGGCGCAGCTCGCCACCATTCTCGGAAAAGTCCACATTGTTGTTCTCACCATCGACATAGCTAAACTGATAATGAGCCCGTCCGAAGACCTTGATCTCCTGAATGTAAGGACTCTTATTATCCTTATAAAGAGTGCCCATATCCTGCAGGGTATCGCACCAGTTTCCGTTGTTTACGGGCGCGGGAGGAGCCACCGAGGTATCGCCAGCGAGGGCGCTGAGGGTGGTGGCAGTCACGCCAGCACTAATTGCTTGGATCAATTTTTTATTCATGTGTGTATAGATTTAGTCACGAAAGCCGCTAACTTTCGACCGGTCAGGATTAAGACACGATAATCGTAAATAACAAAAGTGGAAATGTGACGAAAGTGCCACTTAATTAGGGAGCTTGGCTCTTGCGGGACATTCTCACGAAGAGAAGTCCCGTCCTCCATCGCGTCACCAATTCGGCTTACATGACTTTAGATGATTAATCAGAGAAAGGCGTTTTCCTTGGCTCAACCATACGTATTCAGTCTCCTACTGTCTCAGGAGCTTCAAATACTTGCTCAAACCCACCTACCAAGAGAGTCGCTGCATAACCAATATCTCCGTTGAACAAGAAAGTTGGAGAGGAAGTGCTAGTGCGGGCCGCTTTGAGTAAAAATTTCCTTTAAAAAAATCCACGATGAGTTGACAAGAACGCTCATCTGGCTAGTCTCCGCCTCCCTCACCAAATTGGAGAGGCGACTACTGAACCTTTTTCCGACCTACTGCTATGAAAAGAACTTATCAGCCTTCGAAGCGAGTCCGTAAGCGTCAACACGGCTTCCGTGCCCGCATGGCTGACAAGGCGGGTCGCGGCATTCTTAAGAATCGCCGTCGTAAAGGCCGCAAGCGCCTCCTTCCAAAAGGGGCCGAGATTCACTTCAAGCGCCACACGGTGCAGAACAATACCAAGTAATCAGCTGGCCGCCTTCGAGTTTTCCTCAGGCGGCCTTCTTTTTTTCAGCGTGCCGTCGCAGCTATGGAACTTTCCCGCAAGCGACGCATGCTCGACTGGAGCGAGTTTCGGACTGTGCGCACCCAAGGACGATCAGCCGCCGGACGCTTTCTTGTCATCGGTTCCCACTTGGACCCAAGCCTCGATGGTCGACGATTCGGCTTCATCACCTCGAAAAAGGCTTCGAAAAAAGCAGTCACGCGCAACCTTCTTCGCCGCCGCTTCCGCGAAATCGTCCGGAAATGGGGTGATCACCTCCCCGACCAGTATCGTTTCGTCACCATCGCTCGTTTTCGCGCCGTCGACGCCACCTATCAGGAACTCGAGGCCGACTGGATCAAAACCGCCAAACGGCTCAACCTTTGGAGCGAAAACGCATGAAACGGCTCATCCGCATTGTCATCCGCTTCTACCAAATCTTTCTTCGGCCTTTCATGAAAGCACTGGCCGGACCACACGCAGGCTGCCGCTACGCTCCGACCTGCTCGCACTATTTTCTCGAAGCAGTCGAAACCCACGGCTCTCTCAAAGGCAGCTGGCTTGGGATTCGCAGAATTATACGCTGTCATCCTTGGGGCGGGTCCGGTTATGACCCCGTCCCACCCACGAGACCTCAATCATCTCAACATTGACCCTTTTATAAATCATGGATCGTAAAGCTTGGATCGTCGTCATCATTTGCAGTATTCTGCTCGCCTACAACTTCCACGTAAGTAGCGAGAACAACAAGATCTTGCGCGAACGCCAGGCTCAGGAAGCCGGCCAAAAGAGGGCCGCCCAAGCAGCGGAGGACCCGAAAACTTCCGCAAGCCTAGATGCCAGCACGGAAAATCCCGGACTCGTCGTCACTCCTCCAGTGGAAGCCGTCGGCAACGATGAACTCCACCTAATCGAAACCGACGAGACCATTTTCGAACTCTCCTCACTCGAAGGAGGCATCAAGGAGGCCACCTTTAAGAACGAACTCGCCGTCAAGGACCTCACCCGTAAGGTCCGCATGAACGACCTCGGGCCCAATCGTATCGGCGCCCTCCTCGGACCTGGTGGAGTGGCTCTCGACAAACCCTTCTACAAAGAATTTTCAAAAGACGAAAACTCCGTCGTCTACATTGGTGAGCTCACTAACGGACTCGGCGTCAAAAAAACCTGGCGAAAGGTCGCCGAGGGCGAAGGCACCGCCTATCGCCTCCAATTGACCATCGAGCTCTTCAACACCTCTAAGATCGATATTCCTCTGGGCACCATCCAATTGGTCACCGGATCGACCGCTCCCCTCCACAAGGGTGAGCGCGCTGACTACGTCAACTTCTTCTGGCAGGACAAGGGCAACTTCGAATCCGAACATCCCGGCTATTTCAAAGGGGGCTTCTTCGGTAAGGAGAAAATCGACTTCACTGCATCCACCGAGCAAACCCTCGATTTTGCCGGCGTCGAAAACCAATTCTTCGCCACCATCGTCGATCCCGCCGAAGATTTTCCCAGCATCGTCCGCGCCCAGCCCGACAAAGTCACGCTCCCACTGGAACGCGGCGGCGACATCGCCCCCCTCCTCACCCAATCAATCAGCCTTCCCGGCGAAAACCTCTCCCCCGAAAAGGGCCGGACCCTCGTCTACGACATCTACATGGGGCCAAAAGACAATTCCCTCATCCGCAGCCTCGATGGCAATAAAGATGACGTCATGAACTACGGCTTCTTCAGTCCAATCAGCCGGACCCTGAACTGGATTCTCAACAAGCTCTCCAGTCTCTTCGGAAGCGAAAAAAACTCCTGGTCATGGGGCTGGGCCGTCGTCGTCCTCACAATCCTGATCCGCACCGCGATGTGGCCGCTCCATGCCAAGTCCACCCGGACCATGAAGCGCATGTCCAAACTCCAGCCGAAAATGGCAGTAATCAAGGAGAAATATGCGGACGATCCCAATAAGATTCAACAGGAAACGATGAAGATGTATCGCGAGTTCGGAGTCAATCCAATGGGTGGTTGCCTCCCCCTCCTCGTCCAGATCCCCGTCTTCTTCGGCTTCTTCACCATGCTGCAATACGCCGTCGAACTGCGGAACCAGCCCTTCATGTGGGTCACCGACCTCTCTCAGCCTGACACGATGGGAAACCTTCCCTTCGGCCTCCCCTTCCTCGGCGACCCGGTCCCCGTTAACATCCTCCCTATCCTCATGGCCGTCACGATGGTCCTGCAGATGAAAATGACCCCCAGCACCGGCGATAAAATGCAACGCCGCATCATGATGTTCATGCCCATCATGTTCTTCTTCTTCTGCTACAACTTCGCGTCCGCCCTCGCCCTCTACTGGACCACCCAGAACATCTTCTCCATCGGCCAGACCTGGCTCATGCAAAAAATGCCCGAGCCTGAGCTCAAGACTTCCAAGAAAGCCGGTAAGAAAACCTTTATGCAAAAGATGTCCGAACGCGCCGAAGAAGCACAAAAACAGCAAAAGCTGCGCAAGAAAGGACAAGCCTCAGGCCAGGAAACCGCAAAGCTCAAAAAGCCCCGCGGACCAAAAACCGGAGGCTAAGGGACGTTCCCAACATCCCCGGCGGGGATTCATACTGTGAAGACTGGACACGTAGTGGACAGGGGACAGATCAGATCTTCGTTCGAGAGATCGTCACTACCTCATCACGGGGAAGACTTTTATGCCACCTCTTAAGTTGGGATGGGCCTCTCAAGCCGTAAACACCAATCATGTTGACTCCAAATAACTGAGCACTTCGACTTTCAAGGTCCTATGAACGCCCTCTTCCTTGCCTTATGTCTGCGTGTGGTAAGGTCTGCCGTGAACGACCTTGATACTCACTGACATCAGCCATACTTCGAGTTGCGTAAACCTTCATTTACGGAAATTTGCCCTCCACGGTGGACCATTGTCACACAAGATCACAGCAGGAATTCCGTAACGTTTGAATGCCTCTTCAAGATGCTCACGAACTGTCCCCGTTTTCATGCTAAGATACGCTACCAAGACCAGATTAAAACGGCCGTGATCGTCGCACACCGTTAGCGGGTGACCGCGTCTCCCATCAGACATCAGAAAGTCTCCCTTATCCTCCATTTGTCAAAGATCGTTGGGGTGAGGATACTCGAATCGCTGATAGTCCCATTACTCACGCGGACATTCTTCTAAACGATTATTTCGCCGAAGGATCTCGGTCACCGTGCTTGGTGAGGGCACCTTCGAGATACCTTTGTTTTGAAACGATTGATCCACTCATAGCCCACAGTAGGGCTGATCTTAAAACGCCTCATTAGCTCACGCTTACTGGCACCAGGCTGCAGGGTCGCAGTCCTTCGCCGCGCGCCCATGCCTCCGAATGAAAAATCGGCATCATGGCTTCTCCGCCGGCGTCCATCTCGCCTCGATGTGCGCCACCATGTTCACCGATAAAGTCGTCCCGCTTCGCTCCGGTTATGCTCAAAAAGAGAAATCACTACTCTTCCTTCGCTGGAACAGGTGCCTTCTCCGCACCTTCCAGCGTGCGGAGATAATGGCGGATCGCTTCGAACTGCTTGTCGGCATCACCCTCGTAAAAAGTCGCGTTGAGCGCGCGTTCTTTATCGACGGTATATTTCGGCATGATGGTGAGCGGCGCGTGACGCTGAGGCCAGAACATCCAGGAGCGATAGTATCCCTGACGAAGACGATCACTGGAAAGCTGCAGGTTAGGCCCCTGCCCCTCGAAGGCCTGAAGTGCAGGAGTCTCGCCAGCGGCATGGCAGGTGACGCAGGCGTAGCCCGTCAGCCCTGCGATTTCCTTCCCGGATTTGGATAAAGTGGAATCAACTTCGAACTTCGATTCGGAAAGGTCCATTCCAGCTCGATAGGTCATTCCTTTGGCGAGAGAGTCGGCATGACCCGGGAATCCCGGCATGCGGGCAGACATCCACGGCCTCACTTTTAAGCCTTCACCTTGAAGAAGAGACTGAAGCCAATCGCTGTGGAACTTCTCACCCGCAAGCGAGATCTCGGGGAGCTTGTTCTCGCCCGAGTGACAGCTGGCACACTGGAATCGCTCCATCGCACGCGTCGCATATTCGTGCGGCACGAAACGTCGGAGCGAGGTGTAGTTCTTATTCCCGTCGATGTTCTTGAAAGCGAAGAGCGCCTGCTTGTCATCGAGGCTAAGACCAAGCTCCGGAGCATTCCCCTCCTCTTCGGAGAGGCAACCGTGTTCGAGCCACTCGGTATTCCACATCTCCTTTAAGTCCTTGGCCGGAAACTCATACTTCACCCCTTTTCCAGGTTCATGACAGGTGGCGCATCGCTGGGCCACAAGAGCTTCTCCTTTCGCCGCATCACCGGCGGCGGCCGGGGAAACCTTGGGATCCCTGGACTCAATCCAAGCAGCAATGTCGGCAGCTTCCTGATTGCTTAAGCGGAGGTTGGGAAAAGTGGTGTGCTTGGCATGTTGTTGGGGATGAAGAAGAAGGGCCTGGAGTCCACCGCGCGTGTACTTGGAACTCTTGGCGAGCTTCTCCGCCCAAGGCATAAAGTGGAGCTCTTCGATGAGCTTCCCCCCTGCTTTGGCGTCACCTTTGAGAGCGGGAAGGTCTTTCTCCTTCACGCTCGCGAGGTAGGCGGCGATGTCATTGGCTTCATCCGGCGCGACACTTGGGCAATGGTCTTCGGGCTTCTTGACCCACTGCTCAAGCCACCCTTGATGGAAGCGGTTTCCCGCGTTCTTGAAATCAGGAAGGCTCTCAAATAGCTCGGGCATCTTCCCTGACTTGAAGTGGTTCTTGTCGGGCGTGTGGCACTTCACACAGTTCATCGCAGCGAAAAGATTGCGTCCCTTCCGGGCCTTGTCCTTGGCGGCGAGCATCGAGTTCGAGGTGTAGCGATAGGCCGACGGCTTCACGGGCTCCATAACAAAGTCGGATCCACTCCACAAAAGACGAATGCGACTGGTTCCTTTTTGCACGCCCTTAAAATGACAATAAATCGATTGAGATCCTGCTTCTAATTCAAGCGGCGGGCATTCAAGCGGCAGCTCCCCCTCCATGATTTGCTTCCCGTTGATCTTGAGACTGGCCCAGCCATTTCCTTCCAAGCGGAAGGCTCTCTGATCGCGGGCTTCGACGATGATACCCCCCTCAAAAACAGCCTGTGGTTCCGAAATGAAAACGGTAACCGCTTTCCTTTCTTCGATCGTCAAAGCCAAGCGATCGACCACCACGGCGTCATCGGCACTTCCTTTCGAAGTGCTCAAAATGAGTCCCGGTTCACCACGTGCTTCCTTCTTAATTACGGGAAGATTAGTCAGGTCCAAACCGTGATCAGCAAAAGCCGGACGCAAATTATGAACGGTGTTCCAAATGGTCTCCTTGAATTCCTTTTTCGCAACATCGGCGAGATCCATGCGGACTTCCATCTGCATGGCCGGCGTCATCTTGGGAATGTAGAGGAAAACCGATTTTCCATCGGGCAAAAGTTGGGCCGCGCGTACCTCGACAGCATCGACCTGATTCACCGAACCTTTCGAAGGTTCAATAAGAGCGTGTTCCCGAGCAACGGAGTCCATTTCATCGATGGAGAATCTTCCCGAGCCATACTGGGGGCCCCAAATGTAGTCCCACTTGCTCACCGAATAGCGGCGCGGGTCCATTGCGATCTCTGCATCGAGTGGCGCACTAAACTCAACACGAATGCCATTTTTAAAAGCCTCCAACTTCATCGGAACGGGCTTCTCATCAGAAACAAAACGGACGCGCTGAAAACCAGTGCCTCCATTGGTCTGCCAACCGCGGAATCCAATGATGTAAAGGTCGCCCGTCTTAGGATGGAAACGCCCGCGCATCGACGCGGTCGTGAGCTCGATCGGAAGACGATAAACCCCACCTTGCACCTGCCCCCCGACTTCATCGATCAGAGTGCGGTAGATCGAACTCTTGCCGTAGGAAATGTGGAACATTTTGCCCGCGTGATTTTTCCAAGGGCTGTTCTCTGGCACCCACATCTGGCTGCCGCTGGAGTTATCGACGTAATAGGGCAACCAACAAAGTGGCCTTTCATAATCGGTCGGCATTCCCGGAAGATTACCAACGAAGGCCTTGCCGTCCCACTCGCTCGGCACCACGCCGTGGAAGCTGCTGCCATCGGGCTTGCTCCAGGTAATCTTGCAACGCGGGACGTAGCTCCCTTCGTTTTCCCCCGTCGTCATTTCGCCATTCGGTCCGATTCCTAAACCGCCCGGAGCGCGGAGCCCCCAAGCCATCCGCTCGCTCGTGCGTCCATCGGAGCTTACTTTAAGAATGGTGCCGGTGTGCTCGGTGAGCTCCGAAAAGCCCCGGCCACCCGAAAGAACAGGTGCGGCCTTGCTGAAGTAAAAGTTGCCCTCTTTGTCAGTCTGGAGATCGAAGGAAAACTCGTGGAAACCGGGTGTAATAAGAACGTCATTGTTGAAGCACTCGTAGAAATCAGCTTCGCCATCACCGTTGAGATCATGCAAGCGAGTCAGTTGATCCCGTCCGTGCGCGTAGATGACGTCATCGACAATTTTCAGCCCGAGAGTTTGATAAAGCCCGCTCGCAAAACGGCGCCACTTAATCTCCGAAAGATCACCCTGGATCCCCTCGGCGATCCAGACATCACCATTCCAACTCGAACAAGCCGCACGATTGCCATCGGAGAAAAAGTCGAAGGCCCCAAAGCGAATATTCGATTCCCAAGGGTTGTCCTTGGGAAGAGGAATGTCATCGACCGCATAGCCTGCCTTCGCCTCGCTCGTCCGACCTTTCGTCGTGATCACCTCCGGAAACAAAGAAGGCCCTCCTTCAGTGAGAGCTTTGAGGCTGGAACGTTTCGCCACGGGAACTTCGACACCTTCCGGAGCAAAGACGACATCAAAGGAACCTGCGGAATCTTTCTGTAGAGAAACCACAATACGACCGGAAGGGAGAGTCTTCAGACGCACGCCATCAGGCGCGCCCCGCAGGCTCACCTCGATCTTGCGACCCCCATCGAGCTGGTCCGAAACCAGCAACTCAACTCCCTTTTTCAATCGCTCAAACTCAAACGAACGCAACATCCCTTTGCCCAGCGTCCATGGCATTTCAAGGAATTTGGAACCGCTCACCGAATAACTCAGCACCGTCCCCGCTTCATGACGGTAGAGTCCAAGATACTTCCCTTGTGCGTCAGGAAGCGGGCCGTTTTGCGTTTCACGAGGGTCATCCCAATCGCCGTCCACGGCCACTCCCAATCCCTTGTTCGTCGCAAAAAAGTAATCCTCACGGTCCTCAGGAAGATAGGAATTATCGTTATGTTTTCCGCTCCACGGGGTTCCCTCCAGTTTGACGGTGCCCTTAAATCCGCCAACCATGCGCAGAGTCTCGGTATCGAACACCACCGAGTGGTCTTCTTTGTCCCCAAGATTGATCGCGATTCCCTTGAGCACCGCAACCTCGCCCTTCGGACCAAAGCCCAGAAAAGTATCACTAATAAAGGGCCCGGTATCCATGACATCCCACCAACTGGCCTTGGCATTCTCGGCGAGGCGCTCTTGAGTCAACTTAGCCCGCGTTTCGGCCAAACTACTTCCGATCAGGAAAGGGAGAATTCCGCCAAGGAAAACTGCGCGTGAAAATTTCGTCATCAGTGGTGAATAGATCGTCCTCGGACGCGGAATCTGCAGGCCCAGCAATGGAAGAAAATTAATCTCAAATAGTATATTTCAGGTCCACATCGTCAATCCAAAATGCCTGACAGTATGGCGAAGGGTAGAACAAGAGAGTTCTACAGCCTCATCTTTTCATTGGCTACCCTGAGAGCATATGCTTTCTTTAATCCCTCATGAATCGCCGCTCGTTCCTTCGCACCTCCGCCGCTACCACTGTCTTTGCCGGCACCTCCCAAACCCTCAGCGCCCTTGCCGCGGACAATGTCTACCGCGCAAACATTGGCCTCCAGCTATACAGCCTCCGCAACGAACTCAAAGCCGACACCCCCGGCACGATCAAGGCACTCGTCGATGCCGGCTACAAACAAGGCGAGATGTATGGCTTCCCGAACTGCGATGACATGATCAAGGCCGCCAACGATCACGGCCTCGGCTTGCACTCCACTCACTTCGATTGGGAAGCCGCCGTAAATCCATCCGACGAAGGCTTCTCCGACTTCAGAAAAATCGTCGAGAAGGCCAACCAGATCAAACTCACCCACCTCGTCGTTCCCTACCTCCACGACAAGGACCGCAACTCACTCGATGACTACAAGCGCGTCGCTGGGAATCTCAACAAGGCCGCCGTCATCGCCAAAAAGGCAGGCATCCAACTCGCCTACCACAACCATTCTTTCGAATACAAACCGATGGGCGGATCGACCGGATTCGACATCTTCACCAAGGAGTTCGCTCCCGAGATGAAATTCGAACTCGATGTCTTCTGGGTCAAAGCCGCAGGCGTCGATCCCGTCACTTTGATCAAAAAGTTGAGCGGGCGTGTTTCACAGCTTCACCTGAAGGATCTTAAGAAGGGACTCGAACTTCCTATCTACGACGGTATGCCCAAAGAAGCCTTCAAGGAACTGGGCAATGGCATGATCCCCATGGAGCCCATCATCGAAGCAGGCAAGGCCGCCGGGGTGGTTCATTGCCATATCGAGCAAGACCACTCGCCGAACCCGCTCAAGAGCGTCACGGAAAGCGTTGCTTACTTGGAGACTTTGTAAGTCACACTAGCCGAAATTTTCCCGATTGGTATCACAACCTCGTCAGCCGTAACCCCGACGAAAGGTTCGGCCATGGCCTTCTTCTCCAATTAGAAAAAGTCTCATCCCAAAACAAGTCTTTCAGTGGAGTGGACACCTTTTAGCTTAGGTCAAAAGCTCTATCCACTTCGTCGCACAAACATCAAAAGTCCACCACAGGATAAAAAGAGAGCCCACTCCAGTTCCAGCAGTGAAAGCGTTGTAGAGATTCGAAAAATTCGATCCATCCTCATCGACACGATTGATGTCATTGCCGCCAAAGGAACTGTTATTGATCACGCTGAAGTAAACAGTAGCCCCTTAAACCGAGAAGATGAGAGGAAGAGCAGGTGCGATTGGAATTGATAGATTCATCATCCTAAAGCACGCAAAGCTTTAGGGGATGTTACAGCGAAACTGAGATTTCCTTCGAATTACTTCACTGTCATCCCCGGGTTGGCCTCAATTACCTTTCCATCAGAAAACGTCACCTCCATCGGTGCCTTCCCGAAATTAAAAGCCGCGTAAGTTTTTTTGCCGTCCTTCAAGAAAACATTCGTGAACGGATAATCCGATATCACCGCCGCATCATTGCGCCCCAGTCGATCAAGCGTGTGTATCCAGTGATCCATAAAGGCATGCGTGTTCCCTCCTTCGAGTGAGCAGTCCGGCGTCGCCGTGAGATAATCTACCCCCACTTTTGGATCATTGAGCGCCCCAAACATCACCACCAAATCGCCCCAGCCATTGTTGTAATCCGCGCCGCCTTTTCGCTTGGAAACAATCATGTCGTGATTCTTCTTCACGTAGTCCGGATGCCGCCCCATGTAGATCGACGCCGGTGTAAAGGGCAGCCAGTTAATCCCGTGAATGCAATCGATGTCTCCCGAGAACCAAGTCGCAAAAGCACCCTTACCTCCCCAAATCATCCCCAACGCCACGTTGGGAAAGTCCTTCGGAAAGTTCGTCCCTGAGACATCGAACCAATACTCCTCCACCGCAGTCCGCTCAGTGTTAAAGAGGAAGGTTCCCAAATCGCGAAGGTCTTCGTCACCCGTAACCTCGCCCCAAAGCATCAAGCCATACCAGGCATTGAGTGATTCCGATGACGACTCCTGATTGTTCCCGTCGCCAAACTTCGCATGCCCCGAGGCCCACGAATGCCCCGCATAAAGATCAAAGCATCGGATGTAAGGAAACATCGCATCCTTCCGATTTGACGACGCGATATCGCGAATGATCAACTTCATTATGGGACTCCACCTCTTCGCCCACGCCGGATCAAGCCGCGCCACTTCCGCCGCTGCTCGAATGAAATAACCGTAGTGGAAATGGTGATCGTTCAATTGGTCATCACTCCCATAAGACGCCCCACTCCCAATCAAGGTCCCCCACGCCTTATTGTAATAGAAAAGCGGAGCAGCTTCACCGGCCGATGCCGTTAACCAATTCTCCAACCGACTTTGAATCTCCCCCACAAAACGATCCTGCAATCCTTTCTCCCCCGCAATTTCCGCAATCCCGCTCAGCGTCGCAAGCTTGCCGAGATGCTTTCCTTCCCAATAAGTATCAGCAAATTCATCCTTTATCGGTCCAGCCTCCTTTTTGAGATTGGCCACCATCCGCTCACGACTCGCGATCCCTTCCTTTGGCAACATCGGGAGTAAGCCCTGCACCGGAACTAAAGTGGAAAACTCCTCTCCCGAAAAAAGCTTCATCTCACCCCGCACCGACTTGTAACTCATCCCCGTGAGCGCCGCCTTGGAATATTTCCAATGATGGGGATAGAGCGCCATGAGGGTCCCTGAACCCGATCCCTCCATCGCCTTGGTCACCGCGTGATATTCCGTCGTCACCTGGCCCTTGCCCACCTGAGGCTGCACCAGAGTATCAACAACATGCAGATGCGCATGCTTCGCAAAAAGTTTCAGCGTCTTCTCATTCCCCTCCGGCAACAAGGCCACCGAGAAATACGATTTTCCCTTTTCATTTTTCACCATCGTCCCATCGAGCCCGGTCCACTTCGACCCCTTCGCGCCGAACAAACCATAATGACTCCCGCGCACCGTCAACCCGATTATCGAGTTGCCTTCTTTCCCCGACCAAACAATCGGCTTATGCGCCATCGTCAACTGCACCTCGCCGCCTTGCACCTTACCAAAAACAAAGGGACTGCCATGTCCATAGCTCGTCCGCAAGATCGCGTCCCCCGCCGCAAACTCCGCCGTGATCATCCAATCCGAATAATCCGCCAAGCGCGCATCAGGAAACTCCGCCATCGCCGAATGCCCGATCGAAAAGTCGCCCCCTTTCGAAACGCCACCGCCCATGATGTTACCCGAGCTCCCATCAATTCCTCCTCCCGGATAGCTCACTCCCAAGCCCGCTTCGTGACACACCATCCCCAGGGGATGCGGAAACATGTTCTGCGAAAATTTCTCCCAAACCAGCGAACTCCACCACTGATTCGTCGGCACTGGGCCCGTCAAATCCTTCGTCCGATAAATCGCCTCGGCCACCGGCAAAGCCGCAATCTTTTCCGGCCGCACCGTCGTGTAACTCCCCGCACTCACCGGCACAATCTCTCCCAAGGAAAAAACCGGATTCAAAACGATCCCCAAGCCAACCAAACTAAAACACCTCCTCATGGGGATCGAAATTAGGCCCAAACTCGACGAAGTAAATTGCATTATTTTGCATAAATCGAAAAACGTAATCAATTTTTAAAATTCCTCCATTTTCCCACCAAAACCCTGACCCTCGATGATCACGAGCCCAAAGCGTTCCGCGTTCGCGCCACGAGATCGGTATCTTTTTTGCCAGAACCTTGAAGCCAAAAGACACTTCCTGCCAAAAAGCGATTTCTCATCTCGGGCGAAATACTCTCGTAATCCTCCAGGACCGCGGAACTAAATTTATAATCATGCGAGCCTGTTCCCTTGAGGTAGATTAAGCGCTGGGCTTCCTTCATGAACGGTTTGGGATCTTTCGTCGCATTGAGGTAGGCGAGAGCTTTCTTGGCCGCCAGCTCCTTGTTCCCACTGATTTCGGCGAAAATTTCATCGATACCGGGAACTCCGTCAACCGGCTCAAATTGATCAATCGCCACCCCCTCTTTGATTCCCCCACGATCGCGGAACATCGTGAGGAAAGCAGCATTCTGAAGAAGGAGGAATCTCCGCGTTTCATCGTTGAAGGTGTGCTGATGTGCATAGTGCAGCGCATTCGTGGTGGTGCTGGCGTGAAGGGAAACGATTCCCGGTCGACGCATGAGCATCTCGGAGGCATGTTGGAAAAGCCCGTCCCAGATGGACTGCGGTGAAATCTTATTATTGAGAAGCTCAACAACCTTTCGGCTCGCATCCTCCCATGTCCCTTCCCGGAGTACGGAAAGCATCTCGCTGGTCGCTTCTTTCTTTACCACGCCTCCTTGCCAGTCGCCTCGGATCGTTTTTAACATCTTTTCGTTCAATCGACCGGGGAGGTCTGCCTCGTGGCTACTTTCACCGGGGTTGCTCCCACTGTGCTGCAACAAGGCATATCCAAGGGAGCGGAGAACGGGTTCGGAATGGTTCCACCCAATCGCTTGCAGCGTCCTCCAGCTGTTGGCGACGTAGATCGCCTTATGTCCAATGTCGCGGAAATCTCTCGCTCCATATTTTGCAAAGAGATCAAACACTTCCTGAGCACCTGCCGCCCGGGCCAACCCTGCCGTCGCGGCATCAACTTTCGCTTCGTCCCAGCGATCCATTCCTTCCGCAAAAAGCTCACGGGCTTTCCCGGATGAGGGAACCTCACTCTCTTTGACCGAAACCATCGTCCAATCTCCCTCTTGCACGTCCCGGGCCTGGGAAGATTTAAAGTAATCGAGCGCCCAAAAGATGGGGAGCCAGCGATCTGAATCGGGCGAGTTGACGCTCGCAAGGTGAGCTGAATTCACCACCAAGACGGCATGGAATTTGAATCCTACCGGACGGGGCTGGATATTTCTTACCCCTGCCAGAAGAAGGGCACTGAGAATTTCACGGTAGGTCGTTCCCTTCTTAATGCGTCCGGCAACCTCTTCCAGAAGCCGCTCACGGGGGGTCTCCTCCAGCAGCCGAATGAGGGGCTCGATCTCGGGACTAAACTGAACCTGATTGGGATCCAGCTTTACATCCTCGGCTCCGAGCAAGGGAATCTTTGAGAGAAATCCCAGCGCTCCGGCAGCCGCGCCAGTCTGGAGAAGGTGCCGACGGGATGGATGATAGTTCATCTCAAAAGGTTAGTGTGATCTGCAGGCCAAGTCCCGCATGAAAATCATCTCTCCTCATTCAAAAGACGTTTTGTTCCCTCTTCGTCGCCCTCCTTTAACACCTTTCGATTTTTCAAATCATATTTACTGCCCTTTCTCACCGTGACCCACTTCTTTTCGTCAGGAGTGTCCTTCGTCCACGATTTAGGATCATAAACCAGGACCGCTCCCTCATCCTTACCGATGACTTCAAATTGATCGCCTTTCACGACAATCGCGACGTCTTCGTCAATCCCAATACCAAGCAGTTTGGCACGATCAAATTCCTTGCGCATCTTCTTTCCCGGATCTGTCAGAACCTTCAAAAGGTCCATTTCTCGTCCACGGGCCACGACGTGCTGGTCGATTGCAGTGTTTCGCATGAATCCAAATCCCCGCTGCACATCGCCTACCATGATGGTGTTTCCACTCGTATCTCCTCGCGCGAGAAAGGACCCTTGAATCGTTGCTCCCGCTGATGATCCTCCAATCACTCCGCCCCGATCGAGGACCTTGTGAAACTCCTTCTCGGTTCGCGTTCCTCCATAGGCCTTTGTGAAACGCCACTGTCGACCTCCACCGAACCAGACTCCGGTCGCCCTCGTGAGTGGTTTTACGAATTCTTCTGTCTCCGCTTCCTTGCGGTCATGAGTATGGAGAATGGTGACCGCGGCAACCCCCATCTGCTTGGCCAATTGAACCGACCACGAGCGCTCGTAGTTGTAATCTGGATCACTTGAAGCAGCGGTCGGGACGATGACGATGCGCGCTTTTTCTCCTCCGGCCAGCTCGACGAGCTTCTTAAAGATCTGCGGGAAGGTCTGATCCCGGCCGCCGCCTCCCATAATGACCAAGGCTCCCTTTCGGGGACCCACCATTGTTTTCGGGGGATTCTCGGCGGAGGAAGGAGAGACCAGAAAGAGACTGATAATAAGAATCAAGAAAGGTGACTTGCTCATAATTGATCAAGATCCGGTAAGGAGTAGCTCCTTGCAATCATTCTTCTGCCGGGACCGGGAAAAAGAGGGGCTTCCCTTCAAGTTCGGTCAGAGGAAGAGCCCGACCACCCTGATCCATCAGGCTTCTGTGAAGTTTTGGTGAATTTGGATGCCCTTCATAAATTTGCGACCTCCCCCATTCTGCACGACCAACTTCCACGATTCATCCTTCACTCTTCACTCTTCACCTATCACTCTTTCCCCATGCGCTCACGCAATCTCCTAGCCCTCGCCCTGGCCCCCCTCATCGCATTCCCGCTCATCTACTCCTCCGCCCAGGAATCCCCGGAACCCGAACTCAAAATCCAGGCCTTCACCAACGCCACCATCTACCCGGTCTCTTCGCCTAAGATCGAAAACGCCACTCTCCTCCTCAAAGGCGATACCATCATCGCCGTCGGCCCTTCCGATCAGATCGACATCCCCGCAGATGCCCAACGCATCGACGCCACCGGAAAGACCATCATCCCCGGCCTCATCTGTACCCACTCCCACATCGGCTCGGTTTCCGGTGCCGATTCCTCCTCGCCCATCCAGCCCGAGGTCCGCGTCCTCGACTCCATCGACGTCCGGGACACCTCTATCAACAAGGCCCGCGCCGGCGGCATCACCACTGTCAACCTCATGTCCGGCTCCGGCCACCTCCTCTCCGGCCAGACCCTCTACCTCAAACTCCGCGAAGGAAATACCGTCGAAGACCTCTCCATCAAACTCCCCGATGGCTCCCTCGCCTACGGCGTAAAAATGGCCAACGGTACTAACTCCATTCGCGATAACGGCCCCTTCCCCGGCACCCGCGCCAAATCCGCCGCCCTCGTCCGCCAAAAATTTCTCGAAGCACAAGTCTACCAAAAAAAGCGCGCCAAGCACCTCGAGGAAAATGATCCCGAAAAGACCTTCGAGCGCGACCTCGCCCTCGAAACCCTTGCCGACATTCTCGATGGCAAGCGCACCGTCCACCACCACACCCACCGCCACGATGACATCCTTACCGTCCTTCGTTTAAAAGAAGAGTTCGGATTTAAAGTCGTCCTCCACCACGTCTCCGAAGCTTGGAAAGTCGCCGATGAAATCGCAGCCGCCGACGTCCCCTGCTCCCTCATCTTCCTCGACTCCCCCGGCGGAAAACTTGAAGCCCGCGACTTCGAATGGCGCAATGGAGCCGAGCTCGAAAAGCGCGGCGTCCTCACCGCCCTCCACACCGATGACCCCATCAACGACTCCCGCTGGTTTCTCCGCAATGCCGCCATCGGCGTGCGCGCCGGCATGTCCCGCGAAAAAGCCCTCGAAGCACTCACCCTCTCCGGTGCCAAGATACTCGACCTCGACAAATCCGTCGGCTCCCTCGAACCCGGCAAGCAAGCCGACTTCGTCCTCCTCTCCGGCGACCCCTTCTCCATCTACACCCGCATCCTCGAAACCCATATCGAAGGAAAACAAGTCTTCGACCTCGAAGACCCCCAGGACCGCCTCTTCGCCGAGGGCGGCTACGGCGCCGGCCACAACCGCCAAGCCACCGGCTGCTGCTTCTACCGCTAACCTCCCCCAAACAAGTCCTACAAAGTTGAACGTTCAGCGTTGAACGTTTTAAAAAGATCCACCTTCCTCATCATGTTCAAATCCCTCCTTCTCTCCCTCCTCAGCCTGAGCCTCACCGCCGCCCACGCCCAGATCGCCGTCAAAGCCGACCTTCTCTTCACGATGACCGGCGATCTCAAGCCGATCAAAAATGCCATCATCCTCTGCAGTCCGGATGGCACCATCCAAGCCGTCGGCACCGATATCCAAATCCCCGAGGGCTACCAGACCCTCACCGTAAAAGTCGCCACCCCCGGCATCATCGACGCCCACTCCACTGTCGGCCTCTCCGGCATCCTCAACTCGCCCAAGCACGACCAGGAACAGCTCGAGAAATCCGCCCCCATCCAACCCGAACTCCGCGCCATCGACGCCTATAACGGCCGCGACCCCCTCGTCAAATGGCTCCGTGATCTCGGCGTCACCACCGTCCACACCGGGCACGCCCCTGGAACCCTCATCTCCGGCCAACTCATGGTCGTCAAAACAAACGTCCCCGCCATCACCTCCCTCGACGACACCCTCGTTCCCACCTCCGCCGTTGCTGCCACCCTTGGCTCCAGCGCCCTCTCCAAATCCCCCGGCACCCGAGCCAAGGCCATCGCCCTCCTCCGCGCCGAACTCCTCAAAGCCCAAGCCCATGCACGCAAGATCAGTACCGCCGAGGCCGATGACGAAAAAGACGCCCCCGCGCCCAATATTAAACTCCAAATCCTCGTCGACGTCCTCAACAAAAAGACCCCGCTCCTCATCAATGCCCAGCGCCATCAGGACATCGCCTCCGCCCTCCGACTCCGCGAAGAATTCGGATTCAATCTCATCCTCGATGGCGCCGCCGAAGCCTACCTCCTCCTCGAGGAAATCAAAGCCGCCGGCATCCCCGTCATCGTCCACCCCACCATGGGCCGCCCCTTCGGCGACCTCGAAAACATGACCTTCACCCTCGCCGCCCAACTCCATCAAAAAGGCATCCCCTTCGCCTTCCAGTCCGGCTACGAGACCTACGTCCCCAAGACCCGCGTAGTCCACTTCGAAGCCGCTCTCGCCGCCGCCTACGGTCTTCCCCGGGAAATCGCCCTCGCCGCCTGCACCATTTACCCCGCAAAAATTCTTGGCCTCGATGACAAGATCGGCTCCCTCGCCCCGGGAAAACACGCCGACCTCGCCCTCTTCGATGGCGACCCCCTCGAAACCACCACCCACACCACCCACGTCATCATCAACGGAAAACTCGTCTCCTCGACCGCGAAGTAGACTATTTTTCAGGAGATTAGGACAGCTTTTGGCTACTGCTTGTAATCCCGCCCCATCAGGCTGTTCATCACGCCCCCTTGCCAGTCGCGTAATTGTTTCGACAACAGCTCAACGACATTAGGATGTCCCTCGGCAATATTATTTTTCTCGCCACAATCTTTCTTCAGGTCGAATAGTTCAACCCCCGTGCCCTTGTCTCCATCGATGACCAACTTGAAGTCATCGGTTAGGATTGCCCGCGGTCCCAGGAAATCCTTTTCGCTGATTTCAGGGTGATGGTCATTCCGGAAATTGCGGGTGAAGAGACCGCCCATTTTTTTGGCCAAGGGGGTGGTGCCTTTCTGAAGTTCCGGGTCGAGGTAAGGCTTTGGCGAACTCTTATCTCCTCGGCTCCCGCGAAAATTCCAAAACTCAATCGCTTCGCCACGTTTCGTCATTTTTCCGTTTAAAAGCGGAACGAGATTGATCCCATCCAAAGGAACATCCGGAATTTTGGCACCGGCCAGCGCACACAAAGTTGGCAGGATATCGGAGGTGACGGCATTCACCGTCGAGACCCGAGGCTTGGTGATTTCCTTGGGCCACTCAATCACTCCGGGAACCCGGATCCCATTCTCATAAACCTTGCCCTTGAGTCCACGAAATTGAGATTCCGTTAAGCCGCTTGGAGGAGTGCCATTGTCGCCACAATACCAGAGCAAAGTGTTGTCCTTTAGACCGAGTGTTCTTAGCGCGTTACGCAGTTTGCCGATCGACCGATCCATCGCCGTAATCTCGGCATAGCGCTCGATCAAGACCTCGCGCTGAGGCCTCTTGATTCGTTGGCCGGTTTCGTTGGAAGTCAAACTCACTTCCACCTCGTTGTAATTTTCCGGCAGATCGCGATAGAGCGCCAAGTCGGTTTCCATCCCGCTATACGGCTCGTGTGGAGAGCCAAACCAGATGACGGTAAAGAAAGGAGCATCCGCTTCTTTCTTCTTTTCGATATAGTTGATTGCTTCATCGATGAGAATTTCTGAACTCTCTCCGTAGAATTTTTTTGGCGTCCCACCGTTTCGAGAAAGGACCGGATCCATTTCGAAGAAGTTGTCGTGAGACAGCCATTCATCAAAGCCCATCGCACCGGGATTCGTTGGCGACCCATTCTTGACCGGTCCGACATGCCACTTCCCAAAATGTCCCGTCCCGTATCCGGCATCGCGAAGAAGATGAGCAACGGTAGTTTCCTCCGGACGAAGCGACCGGCCGGGAGTAAATGTCCCGTAGCGATTGGGATGCCGCCCGGTCAGGACGTTGCCCCGGGTGGGTGAGCAAACCGGCTGCGCATAGAAGTTATCAAGGCGCAGACCGGATGCCGCCATTTCATCGAGAAAAGGCGTTTTGATATAGGGATGACCATTGTAGCCGACTTCTTCCCAACCGTGATCATCTCCCATCAAGAGAATGATATTGGGCCGGGATGAATTTTCTCCGCTAGGCTCAGCTCCATCCAGACTCGCCAAAAGGAGAAGGCTGAGGGTGATTAGTTGTTTCATGTTCTTTTCAGAGATTCGAAGATGATAGCGGACGAAGCGGAAGACATTTCGTGCTCCGGCTCAACACTGAAGATCAACAACTACCTTCCTGTCATGAACGATGCGACAAAGAACCGGATTTTATGACTTGGTTGTTCCTGTAGAAGCGGCGAATTCAACAACTGCCGGGTGAGGAAAGGAGAGCAGGCTTGAAAGCGAGAGTAGATCTGAAACTAGTGATTAGTGGTCCTCGAGACCTCTCACATGAAATCCAGCTTTGAACTATCGCCCTTTCCTTACCGCCACTCTTTTTGTCAGTCTCACCACGCTATCCGACTTCTCTTTCCGATGCTGGTCAAGGGAGCAAGGAGGAGATTCAAACCAAGTGTCCGGTTGTCGTCACGCCTCCGGGACATACCAGCGAAGCCACGCCTGGTGCCGTCCTCGGAATCACCCGCGGCAATCAGTAGGCCCTCAATCTACTCCTCTTGCCCAAAAACACTCGAAGCAGCATATGCGATCTGAGAGTCCGGAGAAATCGCGACAGCAGGATCCTTGTCGGGGTAATCAAAATGATTCAGAAAATGCCGTAAACATTCGATCCTCGCCCGTTTCTTGTCGTCCGACTTAATCACCGTCCACGGAGCATCCATCGTATCCGTATGAAAAAACATTTTCTCCTTTGACTTCGTATAATCATCCCATTTATCCAGCGACTGTATATCGATCGGGCTCAACTTCCACTGCTTAAGAGGGTCGGTTTTACGGAGATAAAAACGCCTGAGTTGTTCTAACCGGCTCACCGAAAACCAATACTTCACCAGGATAATCCCACTATCGACGATCATTCGTTCCAACGAAGGACATTGCTGAAGGAACTTGAGATACTCCTCTTCGCTACAAAAATTCATCACCTTTTCCACCCCAGGACGATTGTACCAGGAGCGATCAAAGAAGACCATTTCGCCCTGGGTCGGCAGATGATTGATGTAGCGTTGAAAATACCACTGCCCCTGTTCCCGCTCATTCGGTCGCTCAAGTGCCACAACGTGAGCCGCACGAGGATCCAAATGCTCCATAAACCGTTGGATCGCTCCACCCTTTCCAGCAGCATCACGGCCTTCACAAAAGACGATGATGCGCTGTCCCGTAGCTTTCACCCAGTGCTGCACTTTCAGCAGCTCAGTCTGCAGTAGCGCCTTTTCCCGATTGTAGTCTGCGTTCTTCATCTTCCCGCCATAAGGGTACAGGCCTTTCTGGTGCGCAACCTCGAGCGAAACGGCGTTGCTCAGGCCATTTAGATGCTCCCCCCTGGCCTCAATAAGTTCCGAAAGATCCTCAAATTCTGGATCGAGAGTATACTCAATGGGCACTCTCTCTTCCTGGACTACATTCTCTTCAATCATATCGCATCCCCTTAACTGGAGGGACAGAATGCAATTTCCCTCCATCACCGCAAGAAAACTGCAAACTTTCCCACCTTATCCGGTATTCATAGCAACTCCCTCGCGCCGGTACTCGCACTCATGAATCCTTTCCTTGCTCTCATCGCCCTCTCCACCCTGGGCCTTCCCCTTCTCGCTCAGGACAAAACTCCCCACCTCGGCAAGCAAGCCTTCAAGACCAACTGCGCCGCCTGCCATCTTGCTGACGTCCTCGTCGTCGGACCTTCCCTCGTCGAGGTCGCCAGGAATTACCCCGCCGACAAACAAGCCGACTTCATCACTTGGGCCAAAACTCCCGGGAAAAAGAACCTCAAGCTCATCCAGATGCCTTCCATGGCGCATGTCCCCGAGGCCGACCTAGCCAAAATCCACGACTACATTCTCACCTCCACCAAAGGCCTTACCGAAAAGAAGCGGAGCTCCCTCTACCCCGCCTTCAAGGAACCCAAGCGCCCCCTCCCCTACGTCGTTCGCACCTCCATGCCCGACTCCAGCCCCGCCTCCATTGCTATCGTCCTCGAAAACGGACTCACCGCATGCTGGGACACCGAAGCCTGCCGCTTCCGCTACGCCTACCTCGGTGACAAAACCAACCTCTTCAGCATATGGAAACCGGCCTCGCTCCCCAAAAAGCCCTATTACATCGAAACATCCGAAAAACTCTTCCTCCTCGAAGGCTACCCCCACTTCCACGGCTACCGCCTCATCAACAAAACCCCCGAGTTCTCCTACCGCATCGGCCATGTCGAAATCAAAGAACGCTTCGCTAAACACCCCACCAATGGAGCCTTCACCCGCCACTTCACCATCGGTAACCAGACCGGCCCCCTCACCCTCGATCTCACCGCTGAAGGAAGAGCCACCCTCACTTCGGACAAAGGCACTTTGGAAGACGGCCTCCTCACCCTCACCGCCGACCAAGCCAAATCTTTCACCCTCACCGTGATCGCCAAAAATTGGCAGTCTCCGAAGGAATCAAAAAAACAACCCCCCATCGTCCAACGTCCCGTCGCACCACCCACCACTCCCTCAACCAACACTTCCGATTGGTCCCACTACTACTCTCTCCAAAACATCCCCGTCCCCGCCACCGTCGATCACCAGATCGGCGGCGTCACCACCCTCCGCGACGGACGCCTCGCCGTCTGCTTTAACAGCGGCGAAGTCTACCTCTACTCACCCCGGAGGAAATCCTGGTCCCTCTTCGCCCGTGGCCTCGCCCTTCCCCTCGGCATCCTCGAAGAGACCGACGGCTCACTCATCGTCACTCAATGGGCCGAACTCACCCGCCTCCGCGACACCGATCAAGACGGCCTCGCCGACTCCTACGAAAACGTTTGCAACAGCTTCGGCATCACCGGAAACTACCACGAGTTCGTCTACGGCCCCGCTCGCGACTCCAAAGGCAACCTCTACCTCTCCCTCAACGTCGCCTCCAACGGCGACGGCATCCAGGACATCGTCCGCGGCCCCTGGAACCCCATCGGCCTCCCGCGCGAACTCCACATCGTCAAAAACGATAAAGAAGCCTGGAAGAAAAACAAACTCAAAGCCGGCCGCATGTACTCCCGTGTCCCCTACCGTGGCTGCGTTTTAAAAATCACTCCGGATGGAAAATCCACCCCCTTTGCCTACGGTTTCCGCTCCCCCGATGGCATCCACGTCGACGCACAAGACCGCCTCTGGGTCACCGATAACCAAGGCGACTGGCGCGGCACCAGCCCGCTCTACCACGTCACCGAAAGAGGATTCTACGGCCACCCCGCCTCCCTCGTCTGGAAAGATGGTTGGACCCGTAACCCCCTCGACGTCCCCGTCGCAGAACTCGAAAAAATGCGCACCCCCGCCGCGGCCCTCTTCCCCCACGGCGAACTCGCCAACTCCCCCACCCAACCCATCAACACCATCGCTCCCGAGCTCTTCGGCCTTCCCAAAGGCGAACTCCTCATCGGCGACATGAACCAGCCCCACCTCGTCCGCTTCCTCTCGGAAGAAGTCGATGGCACCGTCCAAGGCACCTTGATTCCCTTCCTCTTCAGCCCCTACCTCGGAATCGGAAACCACCGCCTCACCTTCGATAAAAACGGCAATCTCTGGATCGGAAAAACCCACATTAAATGGGCCGGCGACGAAGGCCTTAAAAAAATCACCTGGAACAAAAAACACCCCCTCCTCGCCACCGGAGTCAGCCTCAAAAAAGACGGCTTCAAAATCACCTTCAACCGCCCACTCAAGGAGAATCCCAAGCTCAAACTCTCCCGACACACCTACCACTACCACGAGGCCTACGGCTCTCCCAAAGTCGACCTCAAGAATATCGACCCCACCAATTCCCAGCTCTCGCCTGATGGAAAATCCCTCACTATCACCCTCCCGGAGATCACCGCACGCCGCCTCTACACCATCGAACTTAAAGGCGCCACCGACACTCAAGGTCTCCCCCTTATGGGCGACATCTTCCGCTACAACGTCGTCAAAACTCGCCCCAAATAAGATTCCCTGCAGTCTTCGTGCATGACTTCGTTACCGAAAGGTTCGATGATGGCGCAGGGAGCGTAAAAGTCTATTTTGGGAAATCAGTCCAAATTAAGATCAGGGATGAGTTTCAAACTGATCTCGAATATCTGCGAGTATTTTCGGCGAGCTTGGCTGTCGCTGGAAGAACGCATAAAAAAGATCCTATTTTGTTAGGATGTGGATATCTGGAATTTGGTGAGAGAAAGGACTGGTCAGAGTTGGTTTTGTGAAATCCCTGAAGTCTGCTGCTTCACGCAGGAGTCGTCCATCGGGACCTAATTACCGAAGACTTCGACGGGGTGAGTGAAGTGGTAACGCCAGACCAGTTCGTGTAATAGAAAGTAATCCTATCTTAGCCCGGAAACCGTGCTAGAAGGCGCTCTTACCAGCTCTTCTTGGTGGGGACTCCTCGTTTTATTTCAGCCCCTTCCGGCTGGCACGATCCTGTCGCCTCCTCCGAGCTCTAGATTGAGGAGTCACGATGTCGAAAAAGAAACAATCCCAGGCACCGTCGATTTTCTTCGAAGAATTTGCGGTCACCCCACCCGTCACCAAGGCAGCCAAGCCTTACTTGCCGCCCAAAAAGGCTCCCTCGGAAACGGCCATCGTCTATTGCGAGGACAACTTCGGAGGGATTGATGGAAAAACCGCCAACGGGCTCGTTCGTCATTCGGAGAAATACAAAATTCTCTCCATCATCGACAGCGAAAAGTCCGGGCAGGATGCCGGACAAGTCCTCGACGGAAAACCGAACGGAATTCCAATCTTCGAAAACCTTAAGGAGGCCGTTGCTGACGCTGGTCGCCTCCCGAAAAATTTTATTTTTGGAATCAGCCCTGCCACTGGGATGTATTCATCCATCGAGAGACGACTTTTGCTGGAAGCAATCAAGCAGGGCATGAACATTGTCAACGGACTCCACGAGCTCCTAAACGATGACCCTGAATTTTCCGCCGCTAGCGCTCGTTCCCAAGTGATCATTCGTGACGTACGAAAACCCCGAGCCAAAAAAGATCTCAGAGTTTTCAGCGGTCGTATTGAGGACGTCACCTGTCCACGCATTGCCGTGCTTGGCACTGACTGCGCCATCGGCAAACGCACCACCGCCACCGTCATGGCCGCCGCACTCAAGGAACGCGGAATCAATGCCGTCATAATTGTCACCGGCCAAACAGGATTGATCCAAGGGGCTCGCTATGGGCTCCCTCTTGATGCAATTCCTTCTAAGTTTTGTGCGGGAGAGCTAGAGGCCACCATCATCGAAGCCTTCGAAAACGAAGATCCCGATGTTATCCTGATCGAGGGCCAAGGTTCCTTGAGTCATCCCGCTTACTCGAGTTCCAGCTTTATCCTTCGTGGAAGTTGTCCTCAAGGCGTCGTGCTCCAGCACGCTCCGGGACGAAAGCATCGCTGCCACTTCGAGAGCATGCCAATGCCCACTCCTGCCTCCGAAATCAACCTCATCGAGACCTTTGCCGAAACGAAAGTCATCGGTCTCACCCTCAACCACGAGAACATGACGGACGCAGAAATTTCAGCGGCCATTATAGGCTACGAAGAGGAATTTGGAATTCCTTCCACCGATTCGCTCTCCCGCTCTCCGGAACGTTTGGTCGAAATGGTGCTCTCCGCCTTCCCTCAGGTCGGGGCGTAGCATCATCAATCGAAAGCCCGAGAAGACCATGCGCCAACCTCTTTTCTCATGATCAAATTCTCCCACAAAATCCTCGCTCTCATTTTTGGAGCAATCCTCTCGCTGGCCTCTGCCGAAGAGCGCCCCAATATCATCCTCATCATGACCGATGACCAAGGCTGGGGAGAAACCAGTTACAACGGTCACTCCGTCCTCAAAACTCCGCACCTCGATGCCATGGCCGCGAACGGCCTGCGCTTCGACCGCTTCTACGCCGGCGCTCCCGTCTGCTCGCCCACCCGCGCTTCCGTCCTCACCGGTCGCGCCAATGACCGCTGCGGCGTCCCCAGCCACGGCCACGCCCTCCGGCTCCCCGAAAAAACTCTCGCATCCGCCCTAAAGAAAGCGGGCTATGCCACCGGCCACTTCGGCAAATGGCACCTCAATGCCATCCGGGGCCCCGGCGTCCCTGTCTTAGCCGATGACCCCTACGGCCCCTCCGCCTTTGGCTTCGATACCTGGCTCACCGTCACGAACTTTTTCGACCTCGATCCCGTCCTTGGGGCTCAGGATGGCATCCACTCCTTCAAGGGTGACTCCTCCGCCGTCATCGTCGACGAAGCGGTAAAGTTCATCACTACCCAGAAGGAAAAGAACTCTCCCTTCCTCGCCGTCATCTGGGATGGCTCCCCACACAGTCCTTTCCGCGCAAGCCCCGCTGACATCGCCCCTTTCAAAGACCTCGATCAAACAAGCCAACACCACTACGGCGAGCTCGTCGCGTTCGACCGCGCCGTCGGCAAACTACGAAAGTCTCTCCGCGACCTCGAAATCGCCGACAACACCCTCCTCTGGTTTTGCAGCGACAACGGAGGCTTAAACAAAATTACGCCCGAAACCGTAGGCGGACTCCGTGGTCACAAATCAGACCTCTGGGAAGGCGGCATCCGCATCCCCGCCATCATCGAGTGGCCCGCCAAAATCAAACCACGCATCACCAGGTATCCCGCATCCACCATGGACATCTTCCCCACCTTGGCGGACCTCCTTGCCCTTCCTGACGACGCCCTCCTCAAACCCGTCGACGGCCAAAGCTTGAAGCCCCTCTTTAAAGAAGAACTCAACGAACGAGCGTCTGCCATCCCCTTTCACTTCATCGGAAAAGGCGCTCTCATCGACGATGATTTCAAACTCATTTCCACCAATCTTAAAAAGGAGGCCTTCGCCCTTTATCATCTAAAAAAGGACCCCACGGAGACCACCGATGTCTCCACCCAGCATCCCGAGCGCTTCGCAAAAATGAAACGGCAATACCTTCAGTGGTACACCTCCGTCCAAGCTAGCATCGAAGGGAAAGACTACCCCGATAATTTTGATCCCACCTCAACACCCAAGTCCGGATGGTGGATCAACTCCCCCCGCTACCAGCCCTTCCTCAAAAAGTGGAAACAGATCTCCGGATTGGAGGAAATAATCAAAGATGCCGAGCGCCGCACAAAGCCCAAGAAAAAGAAATAAACCTCTGCCTCGCCATACGCTCGCGTCAGTCGGTCAATGAGTCGTGTATCTGAAATGCCCAAGGGGTGCTTCTAAACGAACGCCCAAAACAGGCCTTAAAATAGAATCTACGGTAATCTGCGGACAAAACGCCCCAACCAAGCCGCTCAAATCTCAACGTTCACCTACGGCTTCCAGGGGGCCTCATCCTGCCCTTTCTTCTTCTGTAGAAACTTCGCATCCACCTCCCGATACCACGCATGGAGCTTCGCGCGCATCTCGGTCACGCGTTCCGCATGCTTCTCCTTCACATCGTTAAGTTCACCGATGTCGTCCTTCAAATTGAAAAGATGCACACGCCCATCCTCATAGCGCTCCAATAACTTCCAATCGCCAATCCGAATCGCCCCGCTCGGAAACCCACCTTGGTTACTGTAATGCGGATAGTGCCAGTAAAGCGCCTCCCGCTCCAACTCACCGCCCTTGAGTATCGGTAGCAGGTCCACTCCATCAACCTTCCCCTTCACTGTTCCTCCGGCAGCCTTCACAAACGTCGGAAAGAAATCGGTGCTCATTACCGGCACTTCACTCGTCTGCCCCGGCTTTGTCACTCCGGGCCATTTCACAATAAAAGGCTCCCGAATCCCACCTTCGTAAATCCAACCCTTACCTCCACGCAACGGAAGGTTGGAAGTCGGCGATCCTTCCGATGTCGAAAGTCCGCCATTGTCCGAGGTAAAGCAAATCACCACCTCATCCTCCAGTCCCAATTCCTCAACCTTCTTAATCACCTTGCCCACCGCTTGATCCATCGCCTCCACCATCGCGGCATAAACGGCATGCTTTTGGAGAATGCGCACCTTGCGCGGCTTGTCACCGAGGACTTGTTCCTCATCGCTAAATTCCTGTCCGTTGATTTTGGCGGCTTTCTTTTTGTATTTCGCTACGAGATCAGGACGCCCAATCAGCGGCGTGTGCACCGAGTAAAACGAAAGCATCGCAAAAAACGGCTTCCCCTTGTTCGCTTCCATGAACTTGCATGTGTCTGTCGCCAGACGATCCGGCAAATGCTCCCCGTCCGGACCATCACTCAAACGAGGATTCCCATACGGCGAAAAATACTTCTTCCCCCCATAAGGGCCACCCGCCTTAAAGCCACCTGCATTCACATCATATCCCTGATTCTCCGGCCAAAAATCCTCCGTTGGCCCCAAATGCCACTTCCCGGCATAAAAGGTCGCGTATCCCTGCTCCTTCAGAGCCTCTGCAATGGTCACCTCCTCCTGATCCATCCGATGATGAACGCGTGCTGGAGCAAATTTCCCACTCCGGTTTCCACCAAAAAAATTCGTCGCCTCCTTCCGGGTCGGATAGCGCCCCGTCTGAATTCCAAAGCGCGTCGGTGAGCACACCGGATTGGCAGCATAGCCATCGGTAAACTTTAGCCCCTGTTTCGCCAACCGATCAACATTCGGCGTCTCGTAAAAACTCCCCGGGTTGTAGGCCCCAATGTCCATATACCCCAGATCATCGACCACAATCAGGACATACGACTTTCCCTGTAACAAGGCCGTAGCCGCCAACGATAAAAAGAGCGGAATCTTCATCTGCACTCCTACCCAAGAGAGAGCTCTCTCCTTTCAGCTCCAGTCATCCAAAACCCTAAAATACAAAAATGACTTTATTTCAATGCTGGCTCCAGCAGCCCCATCTCCTTCATCCATCCCGCCGCTTGCGTCGTCCATTCTCCCACGCGCTCCGGAATTTCCTTCATTCCATATCCATGCCCACCCTTACCATAAACGTGAAGTTCGCACTGGCACTTCGCGCGCTGCATCGCGAGGTAGTAGATGACAGCTCCTTCCACGAATCGTGAATCACCGTGGGCAATGACGACGAACGCCGGAGGCGTTTTCTCATCAACCGAAACCTCGTCGACAAGCTTATTGGAATCTTCCGCGCTCTTCAAATAAGCCGGATAAATGAGCAAACTAAAATCAGGAATCGGCGATGCTTCGTCCACATCTTCCTTTGGAAAAGTCACCGTGCCATCCGAGGTCACCACAGCCGCCGTCAGATGACCACCAGCGGAAAACCCCATGAACCCAATCCGCTTCGGATCAATCTTCCACTCACTCGCTCGCGATCTCACCATACTCACCGCCCGCTGCGCATCCTGCATCGGCGCGTGATGCTTCGTAAGATTCGCCCGACGAGGAACGCGATACTTTAAAAGAACCGCCGTGATTCCCAAGTCATTGAGCCATTCGCAAACATCAGTTCCTTCATGTTTCGAAGCAAGAATTCCATAACCACCCCCCGGTGCCACAATAACGGCCGCCCCATTCGCCTTAGCGGCGGGAGCTTGATAAACCGTAATCGTCGGCTTGCTCACATTGGAGGTCCGAGTGATCCCATCGTTGTTCTTGTCCTCAACTTTTTCCGCCCCGACTTTCTGATCCTTCTCTCCCGGAACATCCCCCTTCCAAAGCGGAAACGTCAGCGGTTCGGAACGGGAAATGAGGGTGGTAATCATGAGGGTGGCAAGAAGGAGTTTCATAACAGGCTGAAGAACATACCACCTTTCCGCGCCTCACCTTACGAGAACAATCTTCCCTCCCTAAATTCGAGAAGATTTCTGGATAGATCAAGGCACCCCAGCCTCATGGCAGAACAGGCCGGGGCCAAGATTATTGGCAAGGATGGTAAAGCCAAGAACGTCATCTTCCTCTACATGTCGGGCGGCGTCTCCCATGTCGATTCCTTCGACCCCAAACCCAAGCTCCGCGAAATGCACGGCAAACCGATGCCAGTCAAAGTGGAACGCACCCAGTTCAATAACAAAGGGAAGATTTTCGGGAGCCCTTTTGACTTCAAAAAGTGCGGCCAAAGCGGCTTGGAAATCAGCTCGATGTTTCCCGAGATTCAAAAGTGGTGCGCCGACGATCTCGCCGTCGTCCGCTCCATGACCTCCAAGGTCAACGAACACGCCCAGGGCAACTACGCCTTCCACACCGGCTTCCCCTTCATGGGGCATCCCAGTGCCGGCGCGTGGGTCAGCTACGGCCTTGGAAGCGGAAACCGCAATTTGCCTTCCTTCGTCGTCTTGCAAAGCGGTAACGCCGTCCCTCCTCACGGAGGAGTAGGAATGTGTAGTAATGGCTTTCTACCCGGCCACCATCAAGCCTCCATCATCAAGGCTGACTCCGAGGAACCCGTGTGCCACCGACGACCTTGGCTACCACGCCATCGAGAAGCCCACCACGGTCTACGGACCTCTGGGCCACCGTCCTCCATAAGCTCGGCCTCGACCACGAAAAACTCACCTACCTCTACGCCGGTCGAAACGTCCGACTCACCGACGTCCACGGAAACGTCTGGAAAGACCTCGTCACATAGATCGCAGAGCGAAGGAGGAAACCAAGTTTCGTAATTTTCGTGGTTCCTCCTCAAATTCATCCCCTCAACCAAGCCCAAGAACGGGCGATCGCCGTATCGCCCAACAACCAAGTTCCTCAACCAGGTCCGTAGCTTTCCATCACCTTCTTATTTTCCTTGCTCAGATCCGTCAATTCGGGAACCGATGATTGCATCCGAAAGGCCATTTCCTGCTGGCTGATGGAAGTCTCGATCTCAGGGTCGCCCAGGAGCACACGCGGAAGATCGCCTCGTCGTTTTTCGACTGCCGTATCCTCCGCAAGAGCGGTGAGAGGGAGGGCCCAAACAACGAAACACCCAAGAACCCAACGGCTCAAGTATTCCCGCGATCTTATCATAAATGGTATCTTCATGACGCTCTAGCGTTGCACCTTCAACCGTGCCGATTGATCGCTGAGCTGCAATTTTTCGATGGTGAGAAGGCCAGCTTCATTCGTCTTTGCCGCTCCGGACTGCAGGGTTTTCCCCTCCCGACTAAGGGACCATTGGTAGGATTGCCCCGCCTCGGTCTTGAAACTCTGGAGGCGTCGAAAACTCACGGCAGTGTGCGCGGTAATCGGAAGGTCGACTCCCTCACTCATCACAGGTTTCAGTTCGGCCCTCTTGACCAAGCGAAGATCGATCTCGAAGCGTTCGGGGGTATCGGTGATTGTTTTCCATCGAAACAGGGCGCCGATCTGGCCGGATTCGTCACCGCCGGTCGCGTTCTTAAATCCCGGATAATTTTTGTCTGTGCTGGCATTTGAAAAAACCGGATAGGCCTCATTCTTGCGAATCGATCGCCATGGAAACAACTGCGCCGCAGGATGATATCCGGCCACCGAGCTCTGGTGACCATGCGGCCCCCATCCGAATACCAATGGGAACTTCTTATCCTTGAAGTAGGCGATCAGCTTCTCCTGATCTTTACTCCAGTTGTCGTTTGGTGCGGAAAAATTCACGAGAATCGGTGGATCCGGAACCTCCTCCCCAAACACGCGGTGCTCGATGTGCTCGATCCCGGCAGGCACCGCAACATTCACTGCCGCGAAAATATCACCGCGCCGCATCCCAATTCCAAGACTACCGCTTCCACCCATCGAGATGCCACTAAGATAGACACGGTTGCGATCGATTTTGTAGGTTTGAATCACCCATTCGATCGTAGTGAGAACCCGCTTTTCCGCAGGGCAATAAGCATCCGCGTATTTCTCCTTCTCCTTTCGAATTGAGTGGGCGCCCCACCACCAGTCGTTTCGGTTTTTACGGCAATCGAGGTAGAGGATGACTTGGTCTTCCAGCCCCATGTAGTGAAACCAATCCGGATGCTTGAAGGCGCGATCCAATGCCACGTCGCCACTGCAACCAGCCGAGTGAAGGACCACATGCAGCGGCTTCTTCTCGGGATTGTCGGCAAGGGGAAGAACGTAGAAGTAGTCTTGCTGTGGCTTGGCATACCCCCACTCAGGGATACTGTCGTGCTCGTAGCGCAGGACCTTTCGCCCGCCTCTTTCGAAGTCCTTGACCAGCTTCACCTCGGGAGTCCCGAAACTGACCTCTTCTGAGGCAGAGAGTGACGCCGGCGATAGCAGCAGGATGGAAAGAACCGTAACGAATCGTTTAATCATGGACGGCATCTTCACTTACTCAGTTCTTTTTGGTAGGCTTTAATGGCTTCCACTTTCCACGGTATTCCATCTTCACCTTACCAGTATTCGGATCCAAATACAGCGGAAGAAAGAGGTAGTGCGACTTGTTAATGTCGTTCTTATCCGGAGTCCACCACTGGTCGCAGAGGGCCATCACGGTGTCGGACTCCTTCAGGTAAATCAAGTCGGTCACCTGTGAGCTCCAGGTTTTCTTCTCGCTGATGTGCCCCTGACTTTTCCAGGCTCCCAAAGGCGCAGCGGCAGCGGCACCGAAAGCACCAAGGCAAATAAGGCCGCAGCTGTAGATCTCTTCATGGTTGTTGCGAAGTACACCAAATTACAGATCATACTGAGGAATTTTCATCCATTCGCCACCTTTCAGTGCCGACTTATGGGCGATCACTCCACCCAAGGTCATGTTCAGGGCATCCCCGACATGCACGTTGGGCAGCTTGTCGAGTAGGATGGATTCGATAAAATTGTTTGTAAGCTGACCATGGGAACCGCCATGGCCGCCTCCGTCGACGCCTGGTGGTAGCGGTGGGCGATCTCCCTTGATGGCATTGTTGTGTGGCTTCTCTCCATAGACGCGGCCTTGTTCGCCGTGGGCATTCTTCATGTCCCAGCTGCCACCAATCCGCGAGATCCCACCTTCGCTCGTTTTGAACATCGCGATTTCCGTGCCGAAGGGGTTCTTGTGCTGGTTATTACCACCATTATATTCTGCATAAAGACTGGGTGTTCCTACGCAGGACACTTCGGTGAAGCGGCCACCGGTGATGGACACATAGTAGGCCGCCGCATGAGTTGGATACCACATCGGTGGGAGAGCCTTGCGCCACCCGTTGAGATCAATTTTCCCGTTCTTGGGATTATAACCGGGTAATCCTTTAGACCCGAAGTCATGCCAGTATTCGCCTTCAGAGTAGATGATCTTACCCAAGGCACCCGCCTGATACTGCATGCGTTTGGCGTAAAGGTCTGCATGGAAGGTGGAGGTCTCGTTCATCTGATACTTCATCCCGCTTTTCTTGACGGCATTGAACAATTCTTCGGCCTGCCCCTCGGCTTCAAATCCGAAGACCGCGGGAACGGCAGAAACGACATGCTTGCCATGATTCAAAGCCATGATCGCAAGACGCGCATGACTCGGCGCATCGGTCGCAATGTAAACCGCCTCGATACTCTTGTCCTTGATCATCTCTTCACAGGATGGATAAGTCTTCTTGGCACCGACCGCTTTGGCCAAAGCGGCACAGCGTCCGGGGTCGAGATCTGTCGCCGCCACCACCTCAACATTTGGGTGGTTCTGATAGAAGAAAGCCCCTCCGAAGGCGCATAGTCCATATCCCGCGATGCCCACCTTGACCTTACGATCCGAAACCGATCTCCAGCCCTTGGCAGCATTGAGGTCTTTTTTAGTTTTTTCAAATCCCGGAATGACTTTGCCATCTGCATCCTTTGGTGTCTCGTCAGCGGACATACTTCCGGACATCCCAAGGAAAGCCCCTGCTCCGCCGATTCCGTGCAGGAATCCCCTTCGAGAGAGCCCAGACTGCTTGTGATTTTGTTCTTCTTTATCCATGCTTCTTACTGGTTCGATTTTCTGCTTTTAGTGAATACTGCCTTTTTTGGGTAGTTCTTCCTCAATCTTCTCCGAGGAGATCTGAACGACCCTAGCGCGGGACCATGCCCGAGGGGATGGATTGTCGGTATATAATTCATGCATAAATCCGACTTTCCGGCCAACACCATGGGAGCAACGGATGGCGCTGCGACCGAGAAGGATTGCCCCAAGGGTCCAACGTATCACTGCCCGAGGGAGCCGATTAACCACTGGCTCCCACAACACAAACTCGAAAGAGGCGGGGGGGCTTGGTAAAGAAGAGTATCCAATATTCAAGCAAACAGAAAAACCCCACACCGCGGGGACGGCGTCCAGACTGTCAATGCACGAACCCCGCCCTGTATTTTGTTAGACACCTTAAGATGACCGCTTGAGATCACGGTAAAAGTTTTCATGCGTTCCCAACGCAAGCAGCGTGAGGATAACCGTCTCGTCCTCATACTTGTAGGCAAGGAGGGTCAGTTGCTTAACCATCTTGAATTTATAAACGGAGATACCCGCTAAGTCACCAAGCTTGGCCTCGCCAATATCCGGAGCGCCGATGATTTCCTTCACCGCGTGGTCCAGATCCATTTTCTGGTTCTTGTGCAGCTTCTTGACCGCCTTGCGAAAGGTCGTTGTCTGGAGGACTTCCATGCCGGTTTACCCGAATTCGTAGGGCGAGACTTCCCTGTCCGCCAGTTCGGCCTTGGCCATTAGGATGTCCTTGATGAAATTATAGGGCAGGTCGGGGTTTTCCTCCGCGATTTTGCCAATGTTCATCCAGTATTCGATCTGCTTTGGCGTAGAACGACTGTATACCTTGCCGTGACGGCGAGCTTCGCTGATGATATTATCTGGTAGTTTAACGGTTGTAGCCATGATGATTACTCCTTCTCTGCTTCAACGCATAGCAGAGAAAGACTCAAAAAGCAACCTTTTGACGCATTTTGCATCAACCTCCTTTCTCCCTCCTCCAGGCATCATCCGCCCAACAAACCCAAACTCTCTGTGCTGCTCCCAAATCCACGAGCATCAAGATTGTGCTTATGCAGGAGCTCGAGATAGAGGTTGCACAAGGGCGTCGGTTTCTCGAGGACGGTGTGCATCTGGTGCCGGTAACCTCCGCCCGCCACAATGGTGGGGAGGTTGTTGCAGGTGTGATTCGAGGAGTCTCCAAAATTACTACCGATCACCACCGTGGTGTGATCCAGCAAGGTCCCCTCACCCTCCTCGATCTGATCGAGTTCTGAGAGGAACTGATTCAGGTGCTTCACGATGTCGACCTCGATCCGGCTGAGTTTGCCGAGGGTGTCGGCTTTGCCGCCATGATGGGACAGTGTATGCCAGCCGCCGGTGGCGCCCGGCACCTTGATTGCTCCGTAAATCCAATCCAAGGACAGGGTAATCACTCGCGTGGAGTCGGTTTGGAAGGCGAGTTTCGACAACTCGAACAGGTTTCCGATCTTGGTGGAAAAGGCGAACTCCTGGTCAGTGCTCAAGGTGTTGGGGACTTCCGGTTTCTTGGTTTTGAGCCAGAACTCCTCGTGCTTGAATTGCTCTTCCAACTCCGCAATGACGATCCGGTAGGAATCGATCTTGGAAGCGTCGCCACCCTGCTGCTTCAGCTGCGCCATGTCCCGGTAGAGGCATTGGACAACGTGCTGATCATTCTCGATCTGGCGGCGCTTGGCGGTCAGGTCCTCTTCGCCGAAAAGCCTGTCGAAGATCTGACCCTCATCGTGCATCGGCGGAATCGCCACGCCCCGGTTGTTCCACGAACACCCCCACCCGCGGTCGTAGATGCTGAACGAAAGAAACGGAAAACGGGTGTCACCCCCCATCTCCCGGGCTAGGATCTGGTCGAGCGAAATTGAATTGACGAAGTTCGTTGCCTCGGGACTCGACGCCCCGGTTAGAAACGATTTTTCCGAGTCATGATTGCTAGTCTCCATTCCGGGGTGGAAGAGGTTCTGGAAGACTGTCATCTTCTCCCGGGTTGCCATCTCCTTGAGATAAGGCGAAGTGGAAATGTCACCTCGCTTGGCCGGAAAAAAGCTGGGTTTGTAGAAGCCCAGCGAGTTGCAGATGAAAATGATCCGCTTCGGTGGCACCTTGATCGCAGAAGCGGTGGCAGCGCGCAGATCGAGGGATTGAAGGGCCAATGGTAAGGCCGCTCCAAATTTCAGGAATTCTCTTCGACTATAATGGTTCATTTTTCGTCGGTGGTGAGTGAATAGGCGAGGACCTCCGTTACCAAGTCCCTCATTTGAACATTCTCGGGGCTCCTTGCAATGAAATCCCACAGATGGAGGCGTTGTTCCAGATCCGGTTTGTAGCCCATGGCATACTCGAAATACTTTTTCGCAAAATTATAAGCGACCTTGTGCTCACCCGCGAGGAGGAGCTTCTTAAGCCCGAAGATGTCCTCGAACTTGTCCTCGCCCATCTCGCCGGAAGCATCCACCGCTCCGCCCCACTTGTAGTAGCCCGCTTGGCGGTAGAGGAACGTCCCGCGGTGGGCTTGCTTGATCTTGTACTTTTCGCGCCACTCTCCGGTGGCATCAAAGCTTTCCAGCGCGAAGCCATAAGGGTCGATGCTCTTGTGACAGGCGTAGCAGGTCTTGTTGCTCTTGTGCTGGTCGATTTGCTCCTTGAGCGTGGTGGTTTCGCCGTGATCGGGTTCGAGTGCGGGGACGCTCTCGGGCGGTGGTGACAGCGGAGTGCCCACGATATTTTTGGAGATCCAGGCGCCACGCAAAATGGGTGAAGTGTCGAAGCCATCCGTGGTGACTTTGAGCACGCTTCCCATCGTCAGCAGTCCTCCCCGCGGGACCTCGGGAGGGAAACTCACCTTGCGCATTTCCTGCCCGATGACTCCCTCAATTCCATAGTGCCGGGCCAGACGCTGGTTAAGGAAGGAGAAGTCGGAATCGATCAAGTTTGCGGCAGGCAGGTTTTCCTGAATCAAATGATGAAGGTAAGCCCGGGTTTCGATCGGCAGGTAATGATTCAGGAGGTCATCGTATTCGGGGTAGAGCTTGAGGGAAGGAGTCACCTTGTTCAGCGATCTCAGGTTCAGCCATTGATCGCTGAAGGAGCGGACCATGCGATGGCTGCGTTCATCACCAAGCATGCGGTGGATTTGGGCGCGGAGAGTTCCGCCGGTGAGATCACCCGAATCAGCGAGGTCGAGAAGCTCGGCGTCCGGGACCGAAAGCCAGAGGATTCGGGCGAGATCGGCGGCCTTGGCATAGGATGGATTGGCATGCTCGCCGGGTGCCAAGAAGAATCGAGGCGAGCAGATGATCGCTTTCAGCCCGACCTTGGTCGCCTGGACAAAATCACCATCATTCGCAAGCCGACGCAGCCCGACTCGAAAATAGGGCGCCAGTTCCTCCTCGCTCAGTTTCGATGAAAACGCCTTTTCGGCAAATCGCCTGAGCACCATTTTCAAGGAAGCGGGCGAGCTGGCGGTGACCGTGATCGGGGACTTCAAAATTTCACAGCTCACTGGGGTGAGCACATCCAGCTTTCCGATGGAAGCGAGGGACTTGCCATCGAGAGTAAGGGCGTCCGTCACCAGAAATTTGATAAACCGACTCATTGTCTTTTTCGGAAAGAGAATGGGTTGCTCGTTCGCCAGCCTGATCTCCAGTTCACCTGCCATGATTGGGTCGCCCCAGGATTTTCCATCCTCGGAGAGATGGATCGCGTATCGCTTTACCTGACCATTGCCGTTGCCTCCCGACCAAGTGGCGTAGGACAGACCTTCGATCTCCACGCCGTGCGGGTTCTCCAAAATAGCATAGTGGGGCGGCTTGGCGAGAGTCGGCTTGAAACGCGTATGCCAGAACGTTCGGTTGGAGCCGTCCTGCATCTTCTCTTTCTCCATCCCCTCTTGGAAGCTACTCACAGAATACCTGCCTCCGATTTTCTGAAGGTTCGTCTGAAAGCCTGAGTTCTGAATAACTTGACGGGGCTCGGCCTTCATCGGCAGGTCGCCGAAGACCATGGAATAGGACGACGGCGGCCACTGGTCGCTTAACGGACCCCGCGCAGTCAGTTCCTTGATGTAGGCTCCCTCCTTGGCGGCTTTCTTGCGGAAGGTATGCCGGGAATAGCTGTGGACCGAAACGTTCTCCCCAGGTTTAAGAAAGGCGCGGACGGCATGCGATTTCAGTTCCTTGTTTCCCAGCGAAATCACGCCGACCAGCCGCTGGGGCTGCGGACGGTCATCGGCATAGTAATACTTTCCGGCATAGACCTGCAGGCTCACATCCTCCTCGAACTCCGCCACTTTCATGGCGTCGAAAGTCAGTTCATACCAGCCCGCGACAGGTGGATCAAAGTTGTCGTAGAAAAAGGAATAGCTGTTGCCGTTGTTGGCCCGCGTCCACGAGAACAGAATGCCCTCCTGGTAAGGACGGTGGTAGATGTTATAGCTCTCGTGACTGTCCTTGACCTTGTTCGTCACCCAGGTTTTCTCCGCCGGAAACCCCTCGGCGGGAAAAGCGTGATCAAGGATCTCATCCGCCACCGAAAAATAGGACCCGAGCATCTCCCTACTCAGTTTGATCTTTCGGTTCGAATCGAAATCATTCGTGCCCCGATCTTCCGGGATCTTGCCGGCCAGATCCAAGTTTGTCCCAAGCAAGTCGTTGATGGAATGAACAAACTCATGCCGGCTGATTCTACGAAATGAATCCGGGATACTCTCCTTCTGTCCTTTGACCAACCAATCCAAAACGACCCTCTTCTCTTCAAATGTTGGCTGATCTTTGTCGGCCGGAGGCATTTTCCCCGTGACGAGATTCTCAAACATTAACGCGCCATCAATGTCATGATTCTTCAAGAGTTCACTCAGATTGAATCCACCCTTTTCAGTCCCTTCGTCATGACATTCGAAGCAATAAAAATCCAGGGTTTCGAGGACCTTCTCTTCATTCGCACCGGCCCACAATGGCACACTCAAAAAAATCGAAGCGATTCCAATGAGAATGGTAGAGAATGGTTTTTGATTCATCTGCTATTTCGCTTTCTCGATTAAGCGCGAAGCGCACTCACCAGCTGTGCAATGCAGACTTGGTGGTAATTGTGCGCGAAGCTCCGGCACGGAGTTTACTCTGCGCGTGCACTTCCTCGCGCTGCTTGGCAGAAAAGTGGTGTCAATACAATTACGATTTCACCAGTTAAACCCTTTCTATAACTAGAATTTTATTCAAAGCGCCCTACGCTCCGGGTAGAGTATTTGGATCGACCTCCTCCTCGGTAAACCGCAGAAAAAGACCCGCGACTACGTCGTCATCAACAACAACTTCCGCCACATGGGCCGCAGCGCCCTCATCTCAAAAAAAAGTAGGATAGGCGTCCCGCCTGGCGCCCCCAGCCACTTATCCGCCGTCGCTCGTGGAGCCTAGGAGAAAGCACTCCGATTCCCCTATTAGTTTCCCGCCAAAAGGCAATTTAAGATCAACGCACCTCGATTCTCCTGGGTGCTTTTTTCATCTCTTTACACAAACTTATTACAACTCACCTCTACGCAGGCGGTTTATCCATTAAGCAGCTTCTCCCCCCTTTAAATTCCTCTACCACACGCCCCATGAAATTCCTTCCTCTCCTTTTTCTCACGAGCCTCTCTCTTCAGGCCACCCCCCTCATCTCTTCATGGTTCACCGATCTCTCCGGCCGCTACGCCCGCATCTATCCGGACAATGACGCCATGGCCGCGCAAGCGTCCGTCACCACTTGGAGCCGTGGCGCCGGAATTCAAGCCGATCCCGCTTATGCCGGCATCACCGAGATTTCCTTCACCTCCACCGACGTCTTCATTCGCACCTCCAACCTCGGCCTCCATGTCATGGGCCCCTGGTATGGTGGAAATGGCAACCTCTTCCCCAACTACCCCGCGAACCAAGCCGACATTTACCGCTTCCCACGCACCCCCGCCATCCCCGCCACCAAAACCGGAACCGGACTCGGCGTCATCGGCTACATAGTCGATGGCATCGCCCTCTTCGATTCCCGCGACGCCTTTTCCTACGACACCTCCCAAGCAGTCGATGACGGCCCAGGCGCCGGAGGTGCTGTGAATGGCGACGACGTCTGGAACCGCGACGCCTACGTCAACGAAGGCGACACCTTCGACAACGCCTTCGCCCACCAAGCCGGCGCAAACCAACACTACCATGCCAACTCTCCCGCCATCCGTCACTTCCTCGACGACTCCGTCGATTACGACCCCGCCACCAACATTTACACCGAAAACCCCAACGGCACCCACTCCCCCATCATCGGCTGGTTCCGCGATGGCCTCCCACTCTACGGCCCCTACGGCTACTCTGATTCAAACGATGCCACCTCAACCGTCCGCCGCATGATTTCCGGCTATCAAAAACGCGATGGCTCAAATGGCTCCACCGACCTCGCCACCACCGGTCGCACCACCCACCCCCAGTGGATCGTCCGGAATGATGGAACCTCAGCCACCATCGCGGCCGCCTTCCACGGACCCAACGTCTCTGCTGCCATCCCCATCGGTCACTACCTCGAGGACTACGCCTATAAAGGCGACCTTGGACTCACCCTCGGCACCGACTTCGACCTCAACGAATACAACGTCCGCTTCTGCGTCACTCCCGAATTCCCTGCCGGCACCTGGGCCTACTTCACCAACATCGAACCCGATGGCACCCCCGCCTACCCCTACAACATCGCCCGCTACTACTACGGCACTCCTTCAGGAACCTCCCCAAACACCGTCCCCGCCGAAGCAATCATCCACTTTGAAGGAGGCCCTAAAAAAGCCACCGTCATTGACACCATTTCCGAAACCAATACCGATGAAGTCACCCTCGTCTGGTCCGCCATCGAAGGAGGCCAATACACCATCGACTCGTCTACCACGCTCGCAGTCGGCTCCTGGACGGGCGAGTCCAACGATGCCGGGCCCATTCAAGAAAAACTGACCCTCGCGAACAACGCCGCCGCTGACCCAAAAAAATTCTACCGCACCAAACTCAACAGCCTTGCGGCCTTCGATCAAAACGGCATCCAAAACTTCTCCTTCAATCCCGGAGTCGTCCACCTCTTCCACTTCGCCACCTCCCCGGCCCTCCCCACCGAGATCACCACTATCACTGTCGGAGGAATCAACGGCACCGTCGCCGCCTACGATCCCATCAACGGACTTCTCGAAGTCTCCTTCGATGACTCCACCCTCAACATAGGCGAATACCCCGCCATCATCAACAGCTCGATCGCCTCGACCGACGACTACTACGTCTCCGGCCCCAACAACGTCCTCCTTCTCATCGTTGATGACTGGGGCATCGACGCCTCCGAGCTCTACAACACGGAAACCGGTCCTGGCATCCAGCTCGCCAACATGCCCACCCTGAAGAACCTTGTCGAAAACGGCCTCCTCTTCACCCGCGGCTACGCCCAACCTATCTGCTCGCCCACCCGCGCTACCATGCTCACCGGCCGTCAGCCCTACCAACACGGCGTTGGAAATCCGCAAGCCAACTCCACCCTCCTCGCTTCAGAGCAAACATTCCCCGAACTCATTTCCGCCAATGCCCCCGCCTATGGACTCGCCTCCTTCGGAAAATGGCATCTCGGTTCCGGAGACACCGGCCCCCTCGACACCGGCGGCTGGCCGAACTTCACCGGAACCCTCACTGGTGGTGTGCCCAACTACGACGCCTGGGACCGAATCAAAATCGAAAACAGCATCCTCATTGATAATGGCACCGCCATTGCCGATCTCGTGACCAGTGGAGACTACACTTCCCCCTATGCCACCAGCGTCCAAGTCGACGAAGCCGCTTCCTTCATCACCGACCAAGGTGCTGAACCCTGGGTTGTCTGGATGGGCTTCAATGCGCCTCACACTCCCTTCCACGACCCTCCCGCCAACCTTGCCCCCACAGGCGGATACTCCACCACCGGCACTGCCAATAAAGACCTCTACGTCCGCATGCTCGAAGCTCTCGATACCGAAATCGGCCGCCTCTTAGCTTCCGTCGACATGAGCAAGACAAACATCATCATCATCGGCGACAACGGCACTCCCGGACAAGTTGACCAATCTCCCGCAGGTGGCATCGCTGAGGCCAAAGGCTCCCTCAACGAGGGCGGAATCCACGTTCCCTTTTTTGCCCACGGCCCCGACATTACCCAAACCGGAACGAGCGATAAGCTTGTCCACGTCGCCGATCTCTTCTCTACCGTCCTCGACCTCACTGGAGTAGAAATCCCGACCAACCTCGACCTCAACTCCACCTCGATTGCGCCCATCTTCAACGGAACGGACACCGCCGATCGCTGCATCATCGCCGAGAAGTTCGGCCTCGATCCCGCCGAGGATGGCCGCTCACTCATCATCGACACCTGGCCCAACTACAAGCTCATCTCCATCCAAGACGTGAGCGACCCCACTGACACGCCCACTTACCAAATGTATCTCCTCGGAGCCAACGGCGTCGAAGCCTCCACCCTCACCACCCCGCCGAATCTAGGCGACCCACATGAAGCCGCCTATAACGCCCTCGTCACCAAAGATCAGCGGTTAGAGCCAGACAATACCGTCCCACCCGAGACCGTCTACATCGATCTCCCTGCCAATTGCCCACCTCTCATCAACAACAGGAACGGTAACATCGTCCGCCCCAATGGCATTACCATCGGCGGAGTTGCCGCCTCTTATGACACGGGCGGCATCACCGCCGGAGGTACCACCACCTCCGCCGCCCGAGTCGATGAAAGCGGAGCCCCCGATCAATTCTCCGTCGTCGCCAACTTCGATGTCTCCACCTCCGACCTCACCAGCGGTCAGTCCTACGACATCATCGTCTCCTTCCCCAGCGCCGGCGGCAATCGTACCTTCACCGCCACCAACCAGTACTTAGTCCCCTAAGGAAAGGAGAAAGATAGGGGTAGGAATGACGCATTGGTTTACGTCAGCCCTCCCTCCAAACCGTGCATGCGGATCTTCCGCACCGAACACGGCTTTCCCATCAGCTCTTTTCTCGCTTTCGGAGACTCAGCTCTTCCACTTTGGCCTGTTCCATTCCCAGAAAGGCTAACCCCCAACTTCAGTTCGGATTCTACACGACCACACTGCTCCCAAAGCTTGCAGAGGCAGGCCGTGGAGAGGCCAAGGTCTTGGAAATTGACCTGCTTTTTCTACCACCTTACAGCTCAAATCTGAACCTGATTGAACGGCTGTGGAAACTGACCAAGCGACGTTGTCTAACCAATCGTTACTACCCCCACTTCGAAGCCTTTTGCGGGGCCATTGAAAAATGCCTCGAAGATTTATCCGGACCTTTAAAAAAAGAACATACCAGCCTGATCACCCTCAATTTCCAGTTCTTCAAGAATCACAATTTCTAGAAATTAGAAGTGTATCGATACCATAGATAATCTAACGGGCTACCTTAATCTCTACGATGAGAAAATCCATAAGAATGTGGCCCTCCTGAGAGGCGAAGAGCCACGACTCCTTTGCTTGAGAGTAACCCAGATTAGAGTTCCTTGCCGTTGATATTGAGCTCGTGGATGGACCAGAAGAGGGAGTGTTTTCCGGTTTGGGTGATGCGGAGGAATTTGGCATCGGTGGCATCGAAGCTGATCTCGGTGAGGGGGTTCTCCCCTTTGCCTTTGGCGACGGGCTTGCTCCATTTTTTGCCATCGCTTGAGACCTGGACTTCGTACTTCCGCGGGTAGTCGCCCGCGGAGAGGCGGGAATCGAGGGTCACGTTGGTGATTTTTGAGAGCTTGGGGAATTCAACTTGGACCCACATGCCGGGCTTCATGGGGGAACCGGTGGAGTAGCGGGATTTCGGGTTGCCATCGATGCAGCCGTTGAGGTCATTGGCACCGTTACTGGCAGTGAGCTTCCAGTCCTTGCGGTTGGCGAGGACGGGAGGTGAAAGTTGCTCGAGTTCCTGCTGGGTCCATGGTTCCTTGCGGGAGCTGTGCTTCTTGCGAAGGGTGGCAATCTGCTGAGGATAGGTGATGCCGGATTTATTGCCGAAGGAGTTGCGAATGTAGGTCGTAATGTCAGCAAGCCACCGGTCGTCGTTGGTGGCCATGGTGACCATGAGGCCTTCGTATTCCTTGCCATCGATCTTTCCGGTGAGGCCGTGGAGAAGGGTGCGGATGGCAGTATCTGCACTGCCGGCGAGGCGTGGGTTATTGACGAAGGAGGGCGCAAGGAAGTGGCCTTTTTGGCCGGGCATGGGAGTGCCTTTTCCATCGGCTCCGTGGCAGGAGAAGCAGAGTTGCTGGTAGACGACTTTGCCGTGTTCCATCGCTTTACCGAAGGCAGCACCGAGACGCTTCTGGGTGCGCTCTTCAGCACGGGAGGCGGCCACAGATCCCTGGAGGTTCTTGATGGCACGGACGGTTTCGTTTTCCCCGTGCCTCTCGAGGAGGGCGTCGATGACAGCGATGAGCTTGGGTTCATCGCTACCGGAGGCTCCGATGGAGTTGATCGTTTGGATGACCATCTCAATGTCCTCGACGAGGGCAGGAGTGGAGCCGAGGGCTTCGATGACGTCTTGATTACCGTCAGCTAAGAAGGGCTCAGAGAGGCGCACAGCGTTGGTGCGAACGAGGGAGCTCTGGTCGCCGAGGGCGAAGGAGACGAGGCCGGGAGTCAGCTTGGACATTCCTTCGAGAGTCCAGAGGGCGTGGAGACGTGCAAGCTCCGAGGAGTGGGAGCGGGCTAACTTTTCCAGGGCAGAGATGACGGTGTCGCGGTCCTTGCGAAGGATGATGAGCTTCTGGGCGGTATCACGCCACCAGCCGTTGGGATGGGCGAGGTGGTCGACAAGCTCGGCAGTGGATTCGTCGAGCATGCGAGGTTGCTTGTCGGCTTTGAAAGTGGGGTGCGTAAGGCGGTAGATACGGCCTTTCTGGATGTTCTTGTCAATGTCCCACTTGTCGATGACGCCGCGGAGGTAGGACTTGGGGCCGGTCCAGTTCCCCTGCTGGATGATGCCGCGGTGCATGTCGATGACCATCATGGCGCCATCGGGCGAGGTGGTGGCCCAGAGTGGGCGGAAGTTGATGTCGCGGGTGCGGATGAACTCAGTACCAGGGTAGACATTACTGAGGACAGTTTTTCCGTTTTCACGGGTGACCTTTGCGCGGCGAATGAGGCGGCCAACGGGCTCGGGGATGATGAGGTTTCCCTTCAGGTCAGCGGGGAGACGGTCGCCACGGTAGATGCCTTGGCCGGCACATCCGGTGAAGTTGTTGAGGCCGCCACGGGCATTAACGCGTCGTGGTCCGCCTTGGACATCGGGGACATCGGCAATGGGAAAGACTTCGCGGAAGCCATCGGCTTCTTGTCCGCGGAGTTCGAGCGCGCCGTATTTGATGGGTTGCTGAAAATAGAAGGCAGGTCTTTCACCACCGGCGGCGGAGTAGTAGAGGCGTCCGGCGTCGTCTTGGCCGATGCCCCATTGTCCACCTCCGCGAGGGAGTTTTTGGACTTCGATTTTTTCGTCGGTGAAGCGGTAAGCTTTATTCTCGTAGGTGATGTTGATGGAATTATCGAGATTCCAGACGAGGCCGGAAGGTTGGTGCTCCATGTTGCCGCCGCGATTACCGCCTTCGTAAACTTTCACTTTTTCATCGGCGACGCCGTCACCATCGGAATCGCGGTAGGTCCAGAGGTCGAGAGTGTTGGTGATTCCGACCATGATACGGTCATCGAGCGGAAGGACCATGCGGGGAAGGAGGAGATTATCGATGAAGACGGTGTGCTTGTCGTAAACGCCGTCGCCCGTGGTGTCCTCGTGCCGCGAAATACGGGAGGTCGCTTCCTGTTCGCCCTTTGCATCGGCATCCTGCATGTAGGTGCGCATTTCGACGACGTAGAGGGCGCCATTCCCATCCCAGGCCATGGCCACGGGTTCATGGATGTGGGGGTCGGAGAGGACCAATTCAAAGGAATAGTCGTCCTGAAGTTCGATCGACTTGTGGGAATCTCCTTTGGAAAGAAATCCCTTTTGGTAAACTTTTCCGCCGGGTTCGGCGAGGAGAGGAGTAATGAGGAGGAAGGGTAGGAGACGTTTCATGAAAAGAGGTTTGAGGTTGGACTACGGGCTATCTGCAACGGAAGTTTCGATTTCGCCGAATTTTTCGGCAGTTATCTCCGTATGGGAGATCTAAAATCTGTCAGATATTTTCTCAAAATCGCTTTCGGGGCGCACGCTTTCAAGCAGAGCACTGGAGGTAAAGGGAGGCCCAGCTGGGGTCACCTCCTGGGAGAAGCGTGGGATCATGAGCGGATGCTGAAGAAGAAAGAGCCCGCCTTTCCTGCGATCAGGAGGGGAAGTATGATTTCGACCACCTCAATGAGACCATTTATTGGACCACCGGCGCGCTTCTTGAGAAATTGATGAGAACGAAGTAAGCCAAGTTCTTTTCAAACCCCCTCTGATCTGGGAACGTTGGCCAATGAAGCAGCTCACCGTCCTCATCCTCGCGCTCACTTCCAGTGTCTCTTTTTCCCAAGAGTTGACCGAGGTGGATCGCCAACTCCTCCTTGAGCGGCTCAACGATATTCAAAAATCAGCCGATACTGCGGCGCGTGGACGTTTCTCCACTGCCATCAGCGCCTTCCGAAGCGCGGTTTCTAGCGATGTCGCTGCGAATGAACTCTGGATGAAATGCTGGGAGAAGGTGGAATTCAAGGACGAGGCCAAGAGCGCAAAGAATTTTCGGGAAAAACGAAAGCAACATAGGGACCGCGTCGATAGCCCTGGATTTCGCAGAGCATTGCGCCACCAACTCAACTGGCTCCTTCTTACCATCGAGATCTCCCAGGACGAAAAGACTCGGGACAAAATGAGCGACAAAGCCATCGCGGCCATCGAGAATATTTTTGCCGACGCCAAGATTCTCCAGGGCCATGAAGACATCCTCCGAGAGGGAGTCCTCGGTTCCTACTTTGCGAAAGCTTATCAGCTTGACGGCCTCCAAGTGGCGAACTGGTCCGCTGCCCCACTCGACATTTCCTCCATGTATGAGCAGATCATTTTACCGCCCTGGCAAAATCCCGGAAGTGTTTCACAGCTCCGAAAAACCTGGCTCAAGCGCATCGAACACGAAGGGAATGCCACGGCATACTGGAGCCGGGAGGGAGAAAAAGACCGTAAGCCAGCCTTCGAAAAATGGCTCACCAACGGTCGCCTCGATCTCCTCTGGGCCATGGAGCAGGACCTTTTCCAATTCGGAGATCAGCGTGAAGCCGCTCTACGCATGCTCGATCATGTCAAAAACAACCTCTCCCACCCGAAGGCCCCCTCGTGGGTCGCCGACTTCGCCTCACTAGTCAAAGGGGAGGAACTCCCTTCGAAGATAAAAGAGGGGCTGGAAGTTCCCACCCCAACGGAAACAACCGAGTAGAGTCCATTTTAACGCGACCAAAAAGGAGCGCGTGGCCTTGGACAGCGACGTCGTCAATCGAGCTGGCAAAGTCATGTCCGAATCGAGTCAATATGTTTCACATTCCTGTGTGTGGTCTCTCCAGAATACTGTCTGACAACTTTGAGTTCTGGAAATGATGAATGGCAAAAGCGCACCATTTTGAATCACACCACACCACTTTCCCGATCCTTGACCTAATCCCCTGATCCCCCTAGCGTCCCGCCCTATTTCTCAATAGATCGCTATGAGCACACCAGAAGGTAAATCCTACAAAGAAACCCTATTTCTGCCCAAGACAGACTTCCCCATGAAGGGAAATCTGACGGTGCGGGAACCGGCACGCCTCGAAAAATGGAATTCTGAAGGTCTCTACGCAAAAATTATCGCCAAACGCAAAGCCGAAGGTGCACCGCGCTTCATCCTCCACGACGGCCCTCCCTTTGCAAATGGCGACGTCCACATGGGCACCGGCCTCAATAAGGTCCTCAAGGATTTTGTTATCAAGTCCAAGTCCATGGCGGGCTTCGAAGCCCCCTACATCCCTGGCTGGGACTGCCACGGCCTCCCCATCGAATTCAAGGTGATGCAGGACGAGGACGCCCGCGACGTCGAACCAGCCGAAATCCGCCGCCGCTGTGAGACCTTCGCCCGTGGCTGGATCGATACCCAACGCGAGTCATTCAAGCGCCTTGGCGTCTTTGGCGACTGGGAAAATCCCTACCTCACCCTTAATCCCGACTACGAGGCCAACATCATCCGCACCTTCGCGGCCCTGATCGACAAAGGCTGCGTCTATCAGTCCCAAAAGCCCGTCCAGTGGTCCTACGGCGCCAAAACCGCGCTCGCGGAAGCCGAGGTTGAATATAAGGACAAGAAATCGACGGCGGTCTTCGTAAATTTCTCCCTCTCAGAATCCTCTGCCAAGGTTCTCGCTGAAAACTGTGAACTGAAAACTGAAAACTTAGGCGTAGCCATCTGGACCACCACGCCCTGGACCCTTCCCGCCAACCTCGGCATCGCGGTGCACGAGCGCTTCACTTACACCATTGGCAAATATTCCAATGGCGAAACCATCATCGTGGTTCGCGATCTTCTCGGTGAATTCCAGGAAAAGACCGGCCTCACGCTTGAGGAAGAATTAGGCGAAGTCAAAGGAGCCGAACTCGAGGGGCTGGACGCACAGCATCCTTTCCTCGATCGGACTTCCAAGGTGATCCTCGCTCCCTTCGTAACCACCGAATCAGGAACAGGTGCAGTCCATATCGCGCCCGGTCACGGTGCGGACGATTACACCATCGGCCAGCAAAACGGTCTCGCCGTTCTTAGCCCGGTCGATGACGACGGACTCTTCACTGACGAATGCGGCATCCCCGAGCTCGTGGGCGTTCACGTCTTCAATGGCAACGCCCGCATCGTCGAGATCCTCACGGAAAAAGGAGCCCTCCTTGGCGAGGAAACCTACTCCCACAGCTACCCCCATTGCTGGCGTTCCAAGACGCCCATCATCTTTCGCGCCGTCGAGCAGTTCTTCATCTCGATCGACAAGCTCCGCGATAAAGCGCTCAGCGAAATCGATGAAGTCGAGTGGCTTCCCAAATGGGGCCGCAATCGCATCTATGGAACGGTTGAGTCTCGTCCCGACTGGTGCATCTCGCGTCAGCGCACCTGGGGCGTCCCCCTTCCCGTTTTCTTCGAAGAAGATGGCACTCCTATCGTCTCCGCCGACCTCGCTCGTAAGATCGCCGACCTCGTCGAAAAAGAAGGCACCAACATCTGGTTCGAAAAGACCGACGCCGAACTCGCCACCCTCTTCGACCTTCCCAAAGGTGCGACCAAGTGCCGCGACACCCTCGACGTCTGGATCGATTCCGGTTCCTCCCACGTCGCCGTCCTTGACGCCCACCCCGAGCTCAGCTCCCCCGCCGACCTCTACCTCGAAGCGACCGACCAGCACCGCGGCTGGTTCCAGTCGTCCCTCATGCTCTCCGTCGGAGTGCGCGATAAGGCCCCTTACAAAACGGTCCTCACTCACGGCTTCGTCGTCGATACCGAAACCGGAAAAAAGACCTCCAAGTCCGACGCCAAGAAAAAAGGTAAGCCCACCGACGCCGCCCACTTCTACAACAAATACGGCTCTGACATCCTCCGCCTCTGGGTCTCCTCCGTCGATTGGCAGAGTGAAGTCCCCTTCAGCGAAGCTCTCTTCCAGCAGGTCAGTCAACCCTACCGTCAGCTCAGAAACACCTTCAAGATCCTCCTTGGAAACATGCGCGACGAGAAAGTCTCCGAACCTTCGGAACTCCCTCTCATCGACCAGTGGATCATGGAGCGCCTCCAGGTCGTTACCGCCGAAGTCCGAGAGGCTTACGAGAACTACGATTTCCGTAAGGTCTTCTCCACCATCAACCAATTCGCCTCCAGCGACCTCAGCGCCTGCTACATCGATATCACCAAGGATCGCCTCTACTGCGATGCTGCCGATAGCGAGTCCCGCAAAGCCAGCGTCTGGGTCATGGGTGAAATCTTCGACTCACTTGTCAAACTCCTCGCCCCCGTCCTCGCCTACACCGCGGAGGAAGCATGGGAGCACGCTGGAGGCAGAGGCTCGATCCACGAGCAAAGCTTCCCCGAAGTGAATCCCAAGTTCGCGGGGAAAGAAGCGATCGCAAAAGTCGACGCCCTCTTCGCAGTCAAAGCCGTCATCCAGACCGCCATCGAAAAGAAGGTACAAGCTAAGGATTTTAAGAAGAACAACGAAGCCAGCGTCCTCCTCACCCTCCCTGCGAACCACCCCGTCTGCAGCCTCCTAGAAGACGCCGCCTTCGCGAAAGAATTCTTCATCCTCAGCGAGCTCAACCTCGGCGAAGGCCCTGAAGTCTCCGCCACCGTCACCCCAACAGGCCACCCAATGTGCCCCCGCTGCCGCAAATACGAGCCCGTCGTCAAAGACGACCTCTGCCAGCGGTGTTCGGACGCCGTCTAAAAGGAGTCGTGGCGCGTTCGCCGCCTATCAACCAAGTCAAAGCCAGTGCCCAAATCTCCGGTTTTTTCATCAACAATGAGGCAGCTGAATCCACGGGAACGCGTACGGGAACGATCTTAACGAAGGCAACAAGCCCGTCTCCGTGATCAATCACTTGAAAGTTTAGATCGGGCTTCATTTACTGGTGCGCCCGGGATTTTAGTCAGGTCAAACGGCGTGCTTTGGATGGCGCAGGGGGAGGCTCCACGAATAACCGCGAACTTGATGGCTGCTTTCGCCAAGGCTAGAGTGTTAGGCTGAAAAGGAAATTTTCCGGAGCGAACCACGCCTACCACCACCAAGAAGAAATGAAGCGATTGATAACCACTATAGTAGTAACACTGTCCCTTGTGACCGGTGCCTATGCCGACCAGTTCAAGGAGCGCGCAAAAGAAATTCAGAAGCTCTACAACCAAGGGATCATTGCCATGAAAACCGGTAAGATGGATACCGCTAAGACCTCCTTCAGCCGAATCCTCAAACTCCAGCCCGGCCACGGCCCGGCGAAATACCAACTTTCGCGACTCGCTGTCGTGGGGCAGGATTTTAAACTTCAGCAGCGCAAGGCGAAGTTTAAAACAACCAAACTCAAGGAGGTTGATTTTCACGAAGCCACCTTAACGGAAGTTATTGAAGCCCTGAATGTGATGTCCAAGGAAGCAACCGATAAGAAATGGAGCCCCAACCTCATCATCCAGGACCCAAAAGGGAGACTGAAGGGGAAGGAGATCAATCTTAAGATGTCCAATGTTCCCGTGGCCGCTGTCCTCCAATACGTCATGGATATGACTGGAGGCATCATTCAATACGATGAATACGCTACCGTGATTCGCTCCAAGTAAGAGCCCTCACTTTTTTCGCGCCTTCAGGATCAATTCATCTTATGAATTGGCCCATGAAGAAATGGACCTTCCAAGATCGGATTATTGCACCCTCTCTCCTCGCTGCTGACTTCGGTCGGGTCCGAGATGAGACCAGCCGCGCCATTAATTCCGGAGGCGATTGGCTGCACCTTGATGTTATGGATGGCCATTTTGTCGATAATATTTCCTTTGGACCCGCGATGATCCAAGCGGTGCATGAGACCAACGACATCTTTCTCGATGTCCACCTCATGATCACCCGGCCCGATCATTTCCTCCCCCGCTTTGTCGAGGCAGGTGCCGATATGATCACCGTGCACGTTGAACCCGAGTCCGATCATGATGTCTCAAAGACCCTCGCCGCCATTCGAGCTGCGGGCTGCCAAGCAGGCCTCGCGCTCAATCCCGCGACGCCATTTGAAGAGGTTGAACCTTACCTTGATCAGATCGACCTTCTCTTGGTAATGACCGTTGTTCCCGGATTTGGAGGGCAGTCGTTCATGGCGGAGGTCATGTCCAAGGTTAAGTCAGCCGTCGCCCTTCGCGAAAAATCCGGACTCTCCTACCACATTCAAGTCGACGGAGGCGTCGGCATTTCAACCGCCAAGACAGCAGCGAACGCTGGAGCAAATGTCATGGTGGCGGGCTCTTCCACCTTCTCTGCTGAGGACATGGGGGCCGCAATTCAGGCCATTCGTGAAGCCTGATCTTATTTGCGCCAGTCCTTCAGCTCTTTCAAGGCATTCGCCCGATGGCTGGACTGGTTTTTAACCTCAGCCCCCAGTTCCGCATAACTCTCTTCATGACCTTTAGGCATAAAGAGAGGATCATAGCCAAATCCTCCTGCACCCGCGGGCTCTTCAAGAATGCTTCCTTCAGCGGCCCCAGAAAAATGAGCAATGACAGAGCCGTTCTCGGCTAACACGATCACACAGCGGAAACGCGCCGTCCGGTTAGCCACTCCGGAAAGCTCATTGAGAAGCTTTTCGTTATTGAGGGCATCGTTTCCTTCTTCTCCTGCATATCGGGAAGAATAGACGCCTGGCGCGCCACTAAGGCCGTCTACTTCCAATCCAGAGTCGTCCGAGAGCACCAGCCCATCGACGATCCTACTGATCGCTACCGCCTTCAGGGTGGCATTCTCAAGGAAAGTCGTCCCTGTCTCCTCGACTTCGGGGGGATCATTGACGACCGAGAGATCGCACACCTCATATTCGGTCAAAATTTCACGGATTTCTTCAACCTTATGAGCGTTTCGAGTCGCGACAATGAGACGTTTTTTCACGTCCCGGAAATAGCAGTGGAGAAAACTTTTTCGATGAAATTGGAATAAAATGGCTCCGAATTACGCCTAATACCACGATGAAACACTTTAAACTAGTCGCCGCCCTCCTGATCACCTCTGCTACCTTTGCAACCGCAACAGTCAAGGGATGGACCACCGACTTTGAAGCCGCCAAGGATCAGGCCAAGAAAGAAGGGAAAGAAATCCTCCTTGATTTCACCGGCTCCGATTGGTGCCCCCCCTGCCAGGCCCTTCACAAAGATGTCTTTTCCAAGAAAGCCTTTATTGATTCCGCTAAGGAGAACTTCGTTCTCGTGGAGCTCGACTACCCGCGCAAAAAGAAGCTCGATGAAGAGCTCAAAAAGCAAAACGTTGGCTTGGCCAAAAAATACAAGATTCGGTCCTACCCAACCGTGCTACTGGTCGATGCCAATGGCAAAGCCTTCAAGAAGGTGGAAGGAAATCCGAACTTCAACCTGAGCTCCTTCAACAAAATGCTAAAGACTGCGCTGAGTGCCAAGAAGTTCAGATAGAACCCTCTTTCAATTTCCCTAACAATTTGTCGGGGAAAGAAGAGATACCTCGTCGCAGTTTTTCGGTGCTACTGTGACGGGGTTTTCTTTTTTAGGTCAGGGGTCTGAGACCGATGGTCGCCTCAACCTTATGAGAGGAATTCGGGTAGAGCGTCGGTCTATCCAATCCAGCGTTCGTCGTTTCGATGCAGAGAAACTCGCGATAGTCCCGATCCGGCAAATCCTTAATTTTTTTGGATTTATTGACCCAAGGATTCCAAACCACCGTCGTGCGGGAGCCTGCCTTATCGATAAAAACAGACCGGTGCCGATCAAGATCGCGAATGAGCACGGAAGACATTGATTTATAAATGCGGTCGATCTCTTTATCGATGATCAATGCCCCCTCTTGATAGACTTCCTCTGCATCTTCAGGGAGCAGGCAATCGACGTAGTGGGAGCCTTTAAGCCCCTCCACCATAATGCGATCGGTATCGCCAACCGACAGGTAAGTGTGGAGAGCAGTGGAGACTTTGACTGGTGTATCACCGGTATTTTTCATCTTCAGAACGACCCGTAGCTTGTCTCCAATGGTGATCGTGGCCGAGAGTTCGAAATCGTGAGGGAACATCTTCTTCGTCTCCTCATCAGAAGTAATGGTGAAAATGAGCTTGGCCGAGCGACCATTACTTTCGGCCGACTCCAGCTTCCAAAACTTAGTTCGCACGAAGCCATGGGCGGGAAAACTCGCATCCGATGGATGCTTATTGAACCAAGGCCAGCAAATGGGAATTCCACCGCGAATCGGCTTACTTGTGTCCATGATCGCCTTCGGGCTCATATAGAGAACCGGAGGGTGATCGGTGGGGGCCCATTTACAAACTTGGGCTCCAAAGGGAGAGATAGTGGCACTCGAAAGCTCGGTCTTTACTTCTATGAGCGGAAGAGCCGGCTCGATGTCATCGATTGAAAATTCCGGGGCATTGCCAAGAATTACTTTAAGTTCGTCAATAGACTGGATCATGTTGTTAGGTGTTACCCTTGGGCTCACACAGCTTAACTCAAAAAGCAACTAAAGAATCATCTTTCGTCACTCTTTATCTCCTAGCTGCCCTTTTATTCACCGAAATTAGGCCTGACTCACGCAGGAAGAAATGGCGTAAGCGCAAAGAAAAACCCGTAGCCCTGAAAACAGGGCCGCGAGTTTTAGAAAATGGGTCGTCACTCCTCACCGCACGAGCACCTTCAGAGTAGAATGGTGCCGAGCTGCGGCCCACCTGTCCCATTCTGAGCGGTGAAACCGCGGGTGGGGAAGTAGGCAATTTTTCCCATAAATCTTCTGCGTCTTGAACGCTTCAGCAACCGAAGTAAACCAAGGGACAGATTGTAGAGGAAGGATTCACCTTTCTTGATAAACTTTTAGGCGATGGTGAGGACCTGTTTCACGATACGGGCAGCATTGGGAAGCTGATCGGCCTCCACGTATGGCGAGTAGATTGCAGGAGCATCAATGGTGCATACCCGCTTGATTGGGGCATCGAGGTAATCGAAAGCATATTCCTGAATCAAGGTCGCGATCTGAGCAGAGACTCCACAGAAAGGCTTCGATTCATCGACGAGAACAGCCTTATTAGTCTTCTTAACTGAATCGATAATGGCGTCCTGATCGAGCGGACGAATCGAACGAAGGTCGACGACTTCGGCATTGATGCCGTGCTCGTTCTGAAGGATCTTGGCGGCCTCTAGGCAACGGAGAACACTGGCTCCGTGGGCGATCAGGGAAATATCACTGCCCACGCGTTTGATGTCGGCCTTGCCAAGAGGGATAGTGAAATCACCATCGGCTGGGTCGGGCACATGGGCCTTCATGCCATAAAGAGTGGTGTTTTCCATGACGTAGACGGGGTCATTGTCACGGATTGCCGTTTTCATGAGCCCCTTCGCATCAGCAGGAGTTGCGGGTGAGCAAACCTTCAGACCAGGGAACGCCGCAAAAAGGCCTTCAGGTGTGTGCGAGTGGGTCGCGCCCACATTAGTTCCGCCGTTGGCAGGGCCTCGCATCACGATGGGGACATTGATGAGCCCTCCGGACATGTAGCGGCAACAAGCAGCGTTGTTGACGAGTTGGTCAAAGGCCACCGAGTGGAAGGACCAGAACATGAGCTCCATCACCGGGCGAATACCGAGCATGGAGGCACCGATTCCCATGCCAATAAAGCCGGCTTCAGAAATGGGGGTATCGACGACTCGCTTATCACCCCACTTTTCCCAGAGACCTTTGGTGACTTTGTAGGCTCCGTTGTACTGAGCGACTTCTTCGCCCATAATGACGACATTTTCATCGCGTGCGAGCTCTTCGTCGAAGGCTTCGTTGAGGGCGTCTCGGTATTCGATTTCGCGCATGGTATTAAAAAGGGTAGAAAATTAATCGTTGAAGAAGTAGCGGCCAATTTTTGAAGCCTCGGTAGTGTTGTCAGTCTCCCAATAGACATCCTCGGTGATGCTCTCAACTGTAGGAGCAGGTGACTCTTCGGCAAACTTAACCGCGGAATCGGCTTCAAGTTTACCTTCTGTATCGATTTTCTTAGCGCTTTCCTCGGTAAGGAGATTCTCTTGAATCAGGCGCTGTCGCCAAAGATTGAGCGGGTCGTGATTATCCTTATAACTCTGGATTTCCTCGGGAGAACGATACTTTTTATGAGCAGAGTCTGCGATCGAGTGACCTTGATAGCGATAAGTTTGAATTTCAAGAACCGTTGGGCGAGACTCGTTTCGAGCGCGCTCCATGGCAATATTTACCTTAGCTCGGACTTCGTAGAGATCTGAGCCGTTCGCAAGATCCCAGTCGATGTCGTATCCTTCAGCACGCTGAGCGAGACAGTCCTTGAAGGCACTGGACCGGGCTTGGGAGGTTCCCATTGAGTATCCGTTATTCTCGATGATATAGACGATTGGAATATCGAAGAGAGCAGCGATGTTGAGCGACTCATGAAAGGCACCCTGATTCACCGCGCCGTCCCCCATGAAACAAAGAGCTGCACCTTTAAGTCCTTTATATTTTAGGCCGTATCCAAGACCCAAGCCAAGAGGGGTTTGGCCCGCGACGATCCCGTGCCCACCCCAAAAATTCTTATCCGGTGCGAAGAAGTGCATCGAGCCTCCTTTTCCCTTTGAGCATCCGGTCGCTTTCCCAAAAAGTTCAGCCATGCACTCATTCATGCTCATTCCCACCGCAAGAGCGTGAGCATGACAACGATAAGCGGTAATCATGTGATCATTTTCACCCATCAGTGAAGCACAACCGACTGCAACCGATTCCTGACCAATGTAAACATGGAGAAACCCGCCCATTTTACTTCCATTGTATTGCTTGAGCGAGGCTGTTTCGAATCGCCGGATACGAGTCAACTGTCGATAAAGATCGATCTTTTGCTCCGCGCTTAAACCACGGTTGATAGGGGAACTGGCGAAGTCGAGGGGTGATGCAGAAGTCTCCATAGCAAGATTAATTTCGAAGTGGGACATATCTGGCTTACGAGACGCTTGCAAGGCTTGTCTGGAACTTGCTGTAATTCAGAAAAGACAACTAGGTAGGCACAAGTTCGGCAGGAAAAAACCACTGCATCATCAGAGTTAGAAAGAAGTTAGCGATGAGAATCGCGAGGGAGGAAAAGACCATTGCATCGGTGGTTCCGCGCCCCACCCCGACGGCGCCATTGCTTACACGAAGCCCCTGATGACATGAAATGACCACGATGAGCATGCCGAAAGAGAGCACTTTTACCACCGCGATCAAAAGATCGGACAAATCGACATATTTTTCCATATTCGCGACCCAGTAAGCGGACTCGACCCCAAAAACAAAGACCCCGACGATATACGAGGCGATCATCCCGGCAGCGGCCGCCTCCGCAATCAAAAGCGGCGCGGCGATCAACATCGCTAAGAACCGCGGCGTCACGAGATAGTCGATTGGATGCACCGCCATGGAACGCAAAGCATCAATTTGCTCAGTCACCTTCATCGTGCCGATCTCAGCAGCCATCGCCGATCCCACACGCCCTGCTAACATGAGCCCCGTAATGGACGGGCCTAATTCACGGAGCATCGCAATCGTGACCAGACCCCCGGTGACAGTCTCCAGATCAAAGATTTTGAACTGAAAATAAACCTGAGCCGCAAGCACCGCGCCCGTGAAAGCACCCGTCACGATGACAACCACTTGCGAGCGGGCTCCAATTTCTGCCACTTGCTCAAAAAGCTGCCTTCCCCGCCGCTGCCCTCGAAAAATCGAAACGAAGATTTCCCCGACGAGCATTCCCAGCTCACCAAGGTAATCGACAAGCCGCAAAATAGGACGACCAAATGCCTGGAACATTTTCAACGGCAAGAGAGTAGTTCCCTATGCTTGAAAGCCAAACTCTGATTCCTGACTGCGCCCGCGCAACCGCCAATCTGCTCACGATTCCTCCCATCTCATGAGGGAATGGCGCAAATGAGGGCAAAGGTCGTTCGTTTCATGGGTCGAATAAGATTTGTTTTCCTCTCCGCGAAACGCCGCAGCTCAAAAAATTTGTCTCTTTCTTCAAAAGCGGCCGTCGTCCCCTCCTCGACTCAAACCTAGTTTAGAACACTTTTCCTTGGCCTGGCATCTCAAACATCGGAAAGTCCTCCCGATATGAGAACCCTCGCTATCGGAGACATTCACGGCTGCCTCGCCCCCCTCAAGCAGATCTGGGAAGTGATCGACCCACAGCCCGAAGATCGTATCATTTTCATGGGCGACTACGTCGACCGCGGCCCCGACTGCAAAGGGGTCATCGACTTCCTCATCGGCTTAAAAGGCCGGTTCGACATCACTTTTCTTTCCGGGAACCATGAGGAAAAATTCTTCCTCTCCGAGATGGACCTCACCGACCGCGACCACTGGCTCCGCGTCTGGGGTGGCCCCGAAACCCTCGAGTCCTATGGCCCGGGAGGCTTCGAAGACATCCCCGAATCTCACTGGGAGTTCCTCCGAAAATGCAAACCCTCCGTAGAGACCGACACCCATATCTTCGTCCACGCCAACCTGGAACACGACGTCCCCCTCCACGAGCAGCTCCCCTTCACCATCATCCACAAAAAGTTCGGCACTCCCAAGCCGCACATGTCCGGAAAGATTATGATCGCCGGCCACACCGCCCAGAAATCGCACCTCCCTCTCAACCTTGGCCACGCCGTCTGCATCGATACCGATCCCGGCCGCGGTGGTTGGCTCACCTGCCTCCACGTAGAAACCGATGAATACTGGCAGGTCAACTTCGAGGGCGAAGTGCGCGAAGCGAAGATCTAGTCATCGAACCCTCCTTTGTAGCTGAGGCTCTCAGAATAAGACCACTTCAAGTGTTAGAGATCAGGTTCCCCTAAGACGTCCTCCAGGCTGTAGCTGGGTCCGTTTTTAGTCTGGACGAGTGCGGTAATATCCTGCCCATCTACCCAAAGCGTATCCTTGATGGCCTAATTAATCACCTCTGCCATCGTTTGTGACGACAGCCCCGCCCTGATCTTCACCGCACGATGAAGGTCGGATTCGAGATAGACGGTTGCCCGCAAGTCCTCCCCCGATAACCCACTCAATCCCCTGACCTTGAATTGCCTTGAGCAGACTCTGGATACTTTCAGGGTTCATCGTTCTCTATAGTAACTTCGCCCGTAAGCCGTCGGTCACCATCTTGGGATTCGCTTTGCCTCTCGAAGCCTTCATCACCTGACCGGTGAGGAAGTTGAGAAGCTTTTCGTTTCCTCCCTGAATCTCGGCGACCTTCTCAGGGTTCGCGGCGATGACCTCATCAATGAGCCCAGCGATCGCACCCGTATCGGCAGGCTCAAAGCCCAGTTCCTTTGCCAGCAAAGCGGGGTCTTTCTCGGGCGCTTCCCAGAGGGCTCCGAAAAGCTCCTTGGCCTGACTGTTTGAAATGGTTCCGGATTCGATGAGATTGAGAATTTCAGCAAGCTTCTCCGGAGTCACGGGAGCAGCGCTAATCTCGAGCGACTTCTCATTGAGAAGGCCCAGGAGGTTGTTGATGATCCAGTTCGCCACCTTTTTACCCGGTGTCTTGGCCCCAGCTTCCGCAGACTCGAAGTAAGCGCAAAGATGCACATCAGAGGTGATGACAGAAGCATCGTATTCAGTGAGGCCAAGATCGCTTTGGAAGCGCGCGAATTTTTCGTGCGGTAATTCGGGGACGAGCGAACGCACTTTCTCGATGTAAGCCGCCGTATCAACCGGAAGCAGATCAGGATCGGGGAAATAACGATAGTCGTGTGCGTCTTCCTTGCCGCGCATTTCCTGAGTTTCTCCAAGGTCTTCGTCCCAACGCCAGGTCGACTGAGTAAGAAGCTCTCCATTATCGAGCGCAGTGGCCTGACGCTCGGTTTCGTAGTGAATCGCCCGGCGCACTGCCGAGGTCGAGTTCATGTTCTTCAGCTCAATTTTGGTACCGAGAGGCTCGCTCTTGGTCTTGCGAAGGGAAATGTTCACGTCGCAGCGCATCTGCCCTTTCTCCATGTCGGCATCGGAAATCCCGCCCGCGATGAGAATCTGCTGAAGCGACTTGAGATAAGCGAAGGTTTCCTCGGCTGAATCAATATCCGGCTCCGAAACAATCTCCATGAGAGGCGTGCCCGCGCGGTTGAAATCGATGAGGGTATTCTTCGCCTGGTGCGTCGACTTCGCAACATCCTCCTCAAGGTGAATGCGCGTCAAATCCACCTTTTTACCGGGATTCTGAATATTCTTCTGAGCGTCCTTAGGATAATTGTGCGCGTAGAGTGGAACTTCACCACCGAGGCAAAGCGGCAGATCCATCTGCGTGATCTGATAATCCTTCGGCATGTCGGGATAGAAATAATTCTTCCGATCCCAAACCACGGTTGGCGGAGTTTTACAGTCGAGCAACATTCCCGAAAGAATGGTGCGCTCGATCGCAAATTCGTTCAGCACCGGAAGCGCCCCTGGAAGCCCCAGACAGGTCGGGCAAATATTACTATTCGGCTCATCACCAAATGACGTGCGGCATCCGCAGAACATTTTGGTGTGCGTTTTGATCTGGCAATGAACTTCCAGACCGATGGTGACGATGTAGTCGGAGAGAGGCACGCGCTTGTCTTAGCGACTGGTAATAAAATTTCAACACCGGAGCATAAGAAGAAAAACCTTCTGCCTTCAGGGAGGAGTAATCACGAAAAGGACGAAATTAAATCGGACCGTGGAAATGTCCTCAGTGGAACTATTCTCGAAGACCGAGCGCCTTCTCAATATTCAAACGCATAAGGGCCTCCCGCAGCGCTGCGTCGTCGGTGACATCGTGCAGTTGATCGTTTTTGAGCACTGCTGAAAAATCGCCTTCACGGATCGAACTTTGCAGTTTTCCTTCCACCGGGATGGCCTTGGGGATCCCTTCGGGCATGAGGCTTCCGGACTCACCCACTTTTTCCTGAATGATCGCCAGCTTGGCTGCGTTCGTCTGCGCCGGATCATTGAGGAAATCGAATTTCTGGTGGATCTGACCGATCCGGCTTTCATCAATCCACGTTTTGATTTTGGCGAGCAAAGGCTCCGCCTTCGATGCGTCGATGTTGTCACTCGCGTAGTCCTTGAGACGCTCAAGCTCCGCCAAGGTCCCAGCGTAACGTGCTCCAGTAAGAGTGGCGTAAAGAATAGCGCCTCCCACCCCTAAGCTCAAAATGGCCCCGGGAATGCCAAAGCCAAACTTGGAAAAGGTGCCCGTCTCCTTGCTCCCGCCCTGCAGGAATCCCAGGATCGTTTTCATAAAAAAGAAGGCTCCGAAAAAAGCAATCACCGCCACCGCCATGTTCATCCATGGCTCGGGTTGATCGACCAAGATTTTCGATAAGGAGAAGCCATTATTGTGCCCCCACAATCCGGCCACGCCACCGATCGCCACCGAGATCACAAAGAAGAAAAAGCTCACCAGTTTTTTGATGAATCCCAACACCGCAAAAATGAGTAAAGCACCTAAAATCAGCCCGTCCGTCCCAATGTCAAAAAAGTTCATAGATTAATCAGTCGGACAAAAGGCGCGATGACGCAAGAGATGATCGCACAGAATGAGATTTGTCATCGCCTCGACGATCGGAACCGCCCGAGGCAAAACGCAGGCATCATGACGGCCGCGACCTTTCAGTTCGGTGTCTACCTTCTCCTTCGAAACCGTCGACTGAGAGGACATAATGGTCGCAGTCGGCTTAAAGGCGACCCGGAAGAGAATTGGCTCCCCATTGGAAATCCCGCCTTGTACCCCGCCAGAGCGGTTCGTCTTGGTGCGAACTCTATCCTCATCCATATAAAAATGATCATTGTGTTCCGCTCCCGTGAGCATCGTCCCCGCGAATCCGGATCCGATCTCAAATCCCTTGGTCGCGGGAATCGAAAGCATCCCCTTCGCCAAGTCGGCCTCTAGCCGATCAAAAACAGGCTCACCAAGTCCCGGAGGACAACCCCGCACGACGCACTCGATCGTGCCGCCAATGGAATTTCCCTCGGAACGGATCTTCTTAATGCGCTCGATCATTTTCTCAGCCACATCGAGATCTCCCGTGCGCACGATATTTGATTCAATGGTCTCGGACGTTACCGTAAGTGGATCCACCTGCGCCTCGATATCCTGCACCGTTTTAATATAGGCAAGGACTTCAAGATCGGGGCAAAAATGCGCGAGGACCTTCTTCGCGATCGCCGCAGCAGCAACTCGCCCAATCGTTTCACGCGCCGATGAACGTCCCCCGCCCTGCCAGTTCCGAATGCCATACTTTGCGTCGTAGGTATAATCGGCATGGGACGGGCGATACTTCTCGGACATCTCCGAGTATGCCTCAGGCCGGTGATCTTTATTCCGCACCAAGACCGCAATGGGAGATCCCAGGGTCACCCCTTCAAAGGTGCCCGAAAGTATCTCGCACTGATCCGCCTCATTACGCGGAGTCGTCACCTCAGACTGACCCGGACGGCGACGATCCAGCTCGTATTGCAGATCTGCCTCCGTGAGAGGAATTTGCGGCGGGCAGCCATCAATCACCACGCCGACGCCTCCACCGTGTGATTCACCGAACGTTGAGATACGAAATAAATGGCCGTGAAGGCTGGACATGCGCGGAACTCTAGCAGGGAACATCGTAGGCGCAATCCTAGGACGACGCGAAAGACTGCTTGCCCAATATTTAGGATTCTATCGAATCATCGTACAAAATGACCACCTTTCTCTCTTTCCCGCACCGCACCTAGGATTTTTTGCCAAAGCCAGGCCTGAATCCGGCATCGACGGAGTTTATTTCCCTGCTGATGAAAACGACGAAGCTTACCTCTGGGAATACCTCCTGAAGAACAAAAAGCGCTCCTTCTCCAGCCCTACAAACCAGCAAGTGCTCTCCGTGGAGCACGACCAACCAAAACGTGCCCTATTTCTCGATGCCAAATGGTATCAGTCAAAAGGCTCTGCGGTGCTCGGACGCACGATGATCGACACAGACTTCAAGGTCGACCGCTCCCTACTTCAATCGATCTCAGTCGATTAGCTTGCCCCAAACTTCCGCAAACTCGCCATCACACGCGAATGAGCATGCTCGCCATGACGTAACGTGTCGTCCTCCACGCCAAAGCACATAAGAACTTCGAACATCCCCTTTTCCAAGCCCTGTCGGATCACATCCTCCGCCGATAAACAATGCCGCCCACTCCGTTGCGTAAGCTCAAAGGAAAATCTGCCCACCCCATGATAGGCCCGATAGACCACTTCCGTGCAAACCAGCCGGTCAGCTGTCCGAAAATCAAAAACGAAATCGTAGAGCTTCCCCTCATGGGTGAACGCCTTTTCCAAGACTTCTTTCAGCTCTTTATTCGAAATCACGGGCCGAAGAACCAAAAAGGCATCGACCGCCAACGTCTCGCACAACTCGCGATACAAAACCCCGTCCTTCTTGGCCTCCAACACGGAAATATTTCCTCCGCTCCGATCACCCTCCTCCATCCCCAAAGCCTCACGCTCCTCCGGCGTTCCGATATAAAGAGCTCCGTGGGGCCAATATCCAGGCAAAAAGAGGTTACTTAGGGCATCATCGTGACGAGTAACGATCACATCCCCCGCCCTCAGCAAGCCCGCTGAATCCTCCAGGGTCTCCAGGCACACTCGTTTTCCCGGAAGTTTCTTCTTAAAGGGCTGCTTCAGCTCCGCCACCGCGCTCCCTCCCAGTTGGAAAAGCCCAAACATCGCCTTCCCGTAACCCGAAACA
>Ga0209711_10000114_pt1 | contig 76235 bp, 65 predicted proteins | sample ArcticOcean_MG_C_7_FD_187441 | JGI IMG/M metagenome (GOLD analysis project Ga0209711, IMG submission 187441) | Marine microbial communities from western Arctic Ocean - ArcticOcean_MG_CB11_88 (SPAdes) (version 2) | ecosystem: Environmental > Aquatic > Marine > Oceanic | place: Arctic Ocean... | reverse complement strand
CATAAAAAAATCACCTGACCCGGGTTGGGAGTGGTGATTGAGGGATAAAGTGAGTGAGAAGTTTACATTGGATGCAGTTCCTCGATCTGATCGAACTAGTCGCGGCGAAGGACGAGGTAGTTACGGACGGATTTATTGAGCCAGCCACGGCGATTGAGGGGACCGCCGTTGACGGAAGAGCTGACCCAGAGGTCGGAGGAACGGCCGCCATCGAGATTGAGGGCGTGGTAAATTTTAAATCCAGAGATGGGCTGCTTGCCGAGGGCGTTGGCGAGGGAGGAGAGGTTAGCGGAGTCGGCGTGGCCGATGGCGAAGTGGTGCTGTCCGTCCCAGAGGAGGAAGGAGCGGGGGCGGTTGACGCCTTTTGATAAGCCAGAAATGGTGTTGCCATCCCAAACGAGGCGGGGGCCGGTTTGGAGGAGGTTCTTTGGGGTGGGCTTGGTGGAGAGGTAGCTCTCACGGGAGAGGAGTCGTTCGTCCCCACCGATGAAGAAACCTGAGCCGAGGGAGGAGGCGCGATTGAGGCCACCGCGGCGTTGGCCATCGGTTATGACAAGGCCGAGAGGTTTTCCTTCAGGAGTGAAGAAGCCGCCATTGATAGCGGCGAGGGAGCCCGAGCCTGCGCGTTCTGCACTGCGCCATTTGGGATCAGGGCCGCCGGGTTGGTCGGCGACGTAGAGGGTGTGGTCACGCCGATCAAAGCTCACGATGGTGAAAGTGATTGCGGAGGCCGTGATGGTCTTGCTCGCGAGAGAATGACGGGGAATCTCGGGTGCTGGAGGTGGGGGGAGAACCGTGACCGGACCGCGTTTGATGATGTCGGTAAAATAGCTCGGCGCGGTGGTGGGAATTCCTGGCTGCGGCGGAAGGAGAGCAGAGGGAGCGCAACTGGAAAGAAGGGCTCCGCAGAGGAGAGCGGGCCAAGTGATAATCTTCATAGGGAGAGCAAACTCGACCTAGGATGTGATGCAAGGCCTACTTCGCAGCGGTGGCGAGGAGGGTCTGGAAATAGGGTGGGGTGGACTCGCGGTCGACGACGACGGTCTCGGTATCTTGGAACCCTGCTTCAGAAATCATGCGAACGAGTTCGACTTCTGAAAAGCCCAACCAGGTGTCGAAGTAGAGTTCGCGCGCCTTTTCAAAGGTATGCTGGAGGAGGTCGAGAATGATGAGGCGTCCGCCGGGTTTGAGGATGCGGTGCGCTTCGGCGATTGCCTTTTCGGGATGGTTGGCGTGGTGGAGGGCCTGGGAGAAAATGGCGAGGTCGACCGAGGCGTCATCGATGGGAGGAGATTCAATGTCGCCGAGGCGGTATTCGAGATTTGGGAGTTTGTGATCGCGGGCGAGAGATTGACCGAAAGTGACCATTTTCTCGGAGTTATCGATGGCGATGACGTGCTTGGCGCGTTGGGCGAGGAGTTGGGAAAGGGTGCCCTCACCTGCGCCGAGGTCAGCAACGGTGTCGTAGTTCAGGATTTTCAGCATCGCTTCGGCGAGCGATTTCCAAGAGCGTCCAGGGACGTATTCGCGGCCAAATTTTCCGGCGAGTTGGTCGAAGTATGCACGGACGTGGTCCTTTCGTTTTTGGAGAATGTGCTTGAGCGAGGCGAAATCTTGTTTGGTTTCGGGGAGTTCCTTTCCAGCCTCACGGGCCACCTTCTCTAGCTGTGGTGGGAGGGAGGCTGAGTAGATGTTGTTTTTTCCGGAGCGTTGATCTTCGACGAGGCCTTCCTTCTTAAGTTGGGAAAGCTGGGTGGAGATACGGGATTGTCCCATGCTAAGAATTTGCTGCAGTTCGGCGACTGAGAGAGGGTCGCTGGAGAGGAGAAGGAGAATTCGAAGCCGCGTAGGATCGGCGAGAAGTTTCAGTGAATTCAGGATTGACGGCATTGAAGTGTGGGAATAAGAACGCATCAACGAATCACGATTTGTAGATACATTAAAGAAAAAACCATGAGTAATTCATTCATTTTCTCCTCAGAGTCAGTCGGCGAAGGCCATCCTGATAAAGTTTCGGACACCATTTCCGATGCGATTCTCGACGCCTGCTTGTCGATCGACAAGAACAGTCGTGTCGCTTGCGAAACTTTCGTAAAATCGAATCAAGTCGTCGTTGGCGGCGAGATCAGCATCCCTAAGATCGGCGCAAAACCGATTGGTGAAGTGATCAATATCGAGAAAGTCATTCGCGAAGCCATTCGTGAAATCGGCTACACCAACGATGATGACGTTTTCCATGCTGACAGCGTCTTTATTACTAACTTCCTCACCTCCCAGTCCGCCGACATCGCGCAGGGTGTAAACGCCGCCAAGGCTAAAGGTAAGAAGACCGAAGAGCAGGGTGCCGGTGATCAAGGAATCATGTTCGGTTATGCATGTGATGAGACCCCCGAGCTTATGCCTTCGCCCATCATGTTCGCCCACCGTCTCGGCAGTAAGCTCACCGAGATCCGCAAGGCCGGCCGTCAGGCCAAGTGGCTCCGCCCGGACGCCAAGTCCCAAGTGGCAGTCGAGTATGTCAATGGCAAGCCATCGCGAATCGTGAACGTCGTCATCTCCACCCAGCACGCTGCAGGAGTCGACCACGCGACCATCGAGAAATTCTGCATTGAAAAAGTCATCAAGAAGGTTCTCCCGAAGAAGCTACTGACAAAAGACACCGAGTATCTCATCAACCCTACCGGCCAGTTCGTCATCGGCGGCCCTCAGGGGGATACGGGTCTCACCGGCCGAAAGATCATCGTCGATACCTACGGCGGCTGGGGACGCCACGGCGGTGGTGCTTTCTCTGGAAAAGATCCTTCGAAGGTCGACCGCTCGGCAGCCTACATGGGCCGCTGGGTTGCTAAAAATGTCGTCGCTGCCGGACTCGCAACAATTTGTGAAATCCAGTTTGCCTACGCCATCGGGCACCCCCAGCCACTCAGCATCAATATCGACGCCTTCGGAACCGGAGACGACGACAAGATCCTCGCAGCGGTGAAAGAGGTATTCTCCTTCAAGCCTGCTGACATCGTCAAGGTGCTTGGTCTTCTTAAACCCATCTACTCCGCTTCCACCAACTACGGCCACTTCGGAAAAGAAGGTGTCGGTCTTCCGTGGGAGAGAGTTAATAAAGTCTCCGCGCTTAAAAAGGCATACAAGTAAAAGTCACATTTTAAATTTAAATACCATGTCAGAATACAAAATCAAAGATATCGGCCTTGCTGCCTTCGGTCGCAAGGAACTCGACGTAGCTGAGCACGAAATGCCTGGCCTCATGGCCACTCGTGAGAAGTATGGCCCAGCCAAGCCTCTCGAGGGCGTCCGCGTCATGGGCTCGCTCCACATGACGATCCAGACTGCGGTGCTCATGGAGACTCTCCGTGCCGTCGGCGCTGATGTTCGCTGGTGCTCTTGCAACATCTTCTCCACCCAGGACCACGCTGCTGCCGCGATGGCTGAGGCTGGCTACCCTGTCTTTGCTTGGAAGGGTGAGACCCTCGAAGAATACTGGTGGTGTACTTGGCAGGCCCTTCGTTTCCCTAATCCTGCTGGCGGAAATCCTCTAGGCCCCCAGATGATCGTCGATGACGGTGGCGACGCGACCCTCCTCATCCACAAGGGATACGAACTCGAAGACGGATCCGACTGGGTCAATGAGCCGGCCGCCTCTACCGAGGAAGCCGTCATCAAGGGCCTCCTCAAGGAGATCCACGCTGAGTTCCCCGGTATCTTCCACGAATGGGTTCCTGAGCTCAAGGGTGTCTCTGAAGAGACCACCACGGGTGTTCACCGCCTCTACCAGATGCAGCGTGATGGAAAGCTTCTCTTCCCGGCGATCAACGTGAACGACTCCGTCACCAAGTCGAAGTTCGATAACCTCTATGGTTGCCGTGAGTCCCTCATTGATGGAATCAAACGCGCAACGGATGTGATGATTTCCGGAAAAGTGGGCGTTGTCTGCGGTTATGGAGACGTGGGTAAAGGATGTGCGCAAGCACTTCGCGCCCAAGGTGCGCAGGTTGTTGTGACCGAGGTTGATCCAATTTGTGCGCTTCAGGCCGCCATGGAAGGCTTCCGCGTTCTTACCGTTGAAGACACCCTCGGCTGGGGCGACATTTATGTCACCACCACGGGTAACTTTAACATCATCCGCGCCGACCACATGGACAAGATGAAGGACCAGGCGATCGTCTGTAACATCGGCCACTTCGATAATGAAATTCAGATCGCTGAGCTCGAAGCTCTTGATGGCATTCAGAAGCTCAACATCAAGCCACAGGTTGATAAGTATACCTTCAAGACAGGCAACGCGATCTACATGCTCGCTGAAGGTCGCCTCGTGAACCTTGGTTGCGCCACGGGCCACCCAAGCTTCGTGATGTCGAATAGCTTCACCAACCAGACTCTTGCGCAGATTGCTCTTTGGGAGACCAAGGACAGCCGTGAGATCGGAGTTGAAGTTCTGCCCAAGGAGCTTGATGAGGAAGTTGCTCGCCTCCACCTCGATAAGATCGGTGCCAAGCTCACCAAGCTTACGACTCAGCAAGCCGACTACATCGATGTGAGTGTCGAGGGGCCTTACAAGCCTGCGCAATACCGCTACTAGTTTTGCAAAGAGCTCACTGAGTTCAATTTTTCAAGCCCACGTCGAGTTCTGCTCACGTGGGCTTTTTGTGTATTCTTCTGAAAGGATACTCTGACATACACATCGTCCTAAAAGCCTCTTTAGAAGATTCCCTTTTTTTCGATAGGAGAGATCTTCGATCGCCTCAGTTTTGCTCTTTTTGAAGAGCGGAGAGCGATCTATTTTCGCGCATCGATCTTGTCGTCTCGACCTTTGGGTATGCCACGGGTAGAAAACGAAATGAGCGAAAACCCCTACCTGGCCCCTCAGACGAATCCCATTCAAGAAACCGACGATATCGCGCGCCAAATGCAAGGGCTTCAGTGGCCGCTGAGTCTCTCGTTTAAGATCCTCGCTCTCGCGAGCCAGGCGACGGTGACCGATGCCAATGGCAAGGTGGTTTGTTACACGAAGCAAAAGCTTTTCAAATTCCGCGAGCATGTGGAAATTTTCACCGATAAAACCCGCACCACTCTTTTGGCGGAGATCAAGACGAAGAAGATCATTGATTGGTCCGCGCGCTATAGTTTTACGGATGCGCAGGGTGGGGAAATTGGCAGTGTGGGCCGGAAAGGGTGGCGCAGTATTTGGCGGGCGCATTACGAAGTGTTTAATCCCGGGAATGAGTCGATTGAATTTTCTCTTCGGGAGGAAAATGCGGGGGCGAAGTTCTTCGATAGTCTTTTAGGACAGATTCCCATCATCGGAATGGCGACGGGTTACTTCTTCCATCCCCGCTATGCGGCAACTCGATCTTCCGGAGAAATTGCGATGCGCATGACCAAGCAAGCGGCCTTTTGGGAGGGGAAATTCCTCATCGAAAAGCTGGGCAATCTATCGGAGCGTGAAGAGCTGAACCTGGTGATGTCTTACCTCATGATGGTTCTCCTGGAACGAAAGCGTGGCTAAGGGAGGCACTTAACCTGCCAACTGGCCGCAGCCGGCTCCGACATCGATGCCGCGGCGTTGGCGGATGGTGACGGGGATTTCGGCAGTCTCTTTGATGATGCGCTGGAACGCTAGGACGCGCTCTTCAGAGGGCGGTTGGCCATCGAATCCTTCGGTGGGATTGAGGGGGATGAGATTGACGTGAACTTGCCGCCCTTTGAGGAGTTGGGCGAGGCGGATGGCGTGGTCGTCGCTGTCATTGGCCCCTTCGATGAGGGTCCAGGCGATGAGGACTTTGCGCTTGGTTTTTTCTGAGTAAATCCGGCAGGTCTCGAGAAGGTCGGCGATGGGCCAGCGCTTGTTCACGGGGATGAGTGCGTCGCGCTCTACGTCGCTCGCTCCGTGGAGGCTGACGGAGAGTTCATAGGCTGTTCCGGCCTCGGCGAGTTTTTTGATTCCGGGGATGTGGCCGACGGTGCTGATGGAAATGCGTGAGGGGGCGATGCAGATTCCGCGAGGGTCGCTGATAATCTCGAGAGCGGTCATGAGCTCTTTGTAATTATGGAGGGGTTCGCCCATGCCCATCATGACGACGTTTCGGAGGGGCTCTTTTCCTTCGGACGCGAGATGGGTGTTGAGGAATCTCACTTGGGCCACCATTTCTCCAGCGGAGAGGTGACGCTTGAAACCCATCTTCCCGGTAGCGCAGAAGACGCAGCCCATGGCGCAGCCGGCTTGGCTGCTGATGCAGGCAGTGTAGCGGCCCCGGTATCCCATGAGGACGGTTTCGATTTCTTGGCCGTCGTCGAAGCAGAGGACAAATTTACGGGTGCAGCCATCGCTGCTGGCGATATCTCGGACGACAGTGGCCTTGGTCGTCGTGCGTTTGGAGAGCCAATCACGGACGCCGGGGGTGAGGTCATCGAGAGTGATCGAGTCCTTGTAGAGAAGGCGGTAGAGTTTCTGGGCATGGATCGCCTTGATTCCTTCATTACGAAGGGTGTCTTCAAGATGGGTAAAGGTGAGGTCGTAGAGCGAGTCCATGCGGGGAGACTTTGAAGCATTTTTTGTGGACCAAGGGAAGTTTTTCGAAGGGAGCGGAGTTCGAACCTCAGACTCTCGTGGCAATCGCCCTGAGTCGGGTGATGGAGAACTTTGAAGGTTTCAGCCGTCACTCTGCAGTGGTGATTGGCGGTGTCTGCTTCTTGATGATCGCTGCTATGCCGCTCCTTGCGGAAGAGAAAGATGCTGAAATCGTAAACGCTTAACTGGAATGATCTGGTCACGTTGGTTTAAGAGCTGCTTATTGGCGGCGGTGAGTATTTCGATGAGTCAAGCCGAGCGGGTCAGCATCTATCAGGTGATGCCCCGGCATTTTGGAAACGAGAACAACACGCGGAAATTCGATGGCGACATCAATGAAAACGGCTGTGGGAAGTTTTCGGCTTTTTCGGCGAAGGCGCTCTCTGAAATTAAGGCTCTGGGCTTTACCCATATCTGGTTCACGGGTGTGATCGAGCAGGCCTCGGGGACTGATTACCCCGGGCGTTCGTCGGATGTAAACGATCTCCTCAAGGGGAAGGCGGGGAGTCCCTACGCCATTCGCGATTACTTCGATATTTGCCCGGATTATGCCGATGATCCCGCGCGACGAATTACGGAGTTCAAGGAGCTCCTGACACGTTGTCGCGAGGCTCGTTTGAAGGTCATCATTGATTTTGTTCCGAACCACGTGGCGCGGAGTTACCACTCGGATGTTTGGCCCAAGCTTTCCTTCGGCGAGGGGGATCAAAAGGGGTCGTTTTTCCACCGCGATAACAATTTTTTCTACCTCGAGGGCACCGGCCCTTTAGAGCTGCCGACGGGAAATGTTTACGAGCCGGAGCGCGAGGATGGCCGGGTGACGGGGAATAATGCCCGCGCCTGGAAGCCCTCGAGCAATGATTGGTATGAGACGGTGAAGCTCAACTACGGGCATGATTATACCAAGGGCCGCGACACCTCGCAGCTTGAGAATTTATCCGATGATGAGGTTCCTGACACCTGGAAGAAGATGGATGCTATTCTGGCATACTGGCAGGAAATGGGAGTCGATGGATTCCGGGTGGATATGGCACATATGGTTCCGATGCCATTTTGGAAGTGGTCGCTGGATCGAGCGAAGAAGCGGAATTCCGAGGCTTTCTTCGCAGCGGAGGCATATGATACGGATCCAGCGAAGTTGGTGGATGGCAACGTGCTGGATGCGCTTTTGGCGTCGGGCTTTGATGCGGTCTACGACGACCAGACCTACGACACGCTGATGGCGATTTACGATGGGCCGAAGTGGGCGAACGATCTCGATTCGATCCTCCAGGGTGCTAGGCTTCATCAATCGCTACGCTATGCCGAGAACCACGATGAAGTGCGCCTCGCTAGCCCTAAGACCTGGGGTGGGCTCGGAATGGAAGTGGGGCGTCCGGTGACGGGTCTCCTTTTCGGTCTCGGTCGGGGTCCTACCATGATTTATTCGGGTCAGGAAGTGGGAGAGCCCGCGAAAGGTCCGGAAGGTTTTGGAGGCGATGACGCGCGCACCACGATTTTTGATTATTGGAGCATGCCAACACTGAATCAATGGACTAATGGGGGGAGGTTTGATGGTGGTGGCTTGAGCAACGAGCAGAAGGATCTTCGGCGCTGGTATGGAACGCTTCTCAAAGCGACGGCGGGACCGGCCTTTGCGAAAGGCGAGTTTTACGGCCTGAATCATGCGAACCAAGGTAATCCCGATTTTGGACGTCTGGAGGGTGAAGGTGCCAGCGGTCACTGGGTTTATGCCTTCCTCAGGAGTGAGCAGAAGAAAGGCGGTCAGACCGTTTTGGTCGTCGTGAATCTGCACCCGACGCAGGATTTTGTGAATGCCTCAGTGGAGCTTCCCGACGATGCCTTGGACTGGGCAAAGCTAGATGAAGGCTTCGGGGTGAAAGCGCTGCTGGCTCAAGAGGAGCCTCAAGGAGACGGGAGGCAGCGGGTGCAATTTTGCAAGCTTGCCAAACTGAGCGTTCAAATGATCGAGCTGAGTTCGAAATAGAGAGGCTACTTTTTCGTCGCTGCAGCGAGGCGTTGATCGAGGAGGGTCCTCATTTCTTTTCGCTGGTCCTCAACTTTGGGGTCTTTCGCAAGGTTGTCAAATTGGCCGGGATCTTGATCCATGTCGTAGAGTTCCTCTTCGCCACTGCGATAGCGCATGTAGGCCCAGTGTTCTCCGCGGAGACTGTGGTGACCATTGACAAGTGAAAGGGCCGCTTTTCGCACACGCACCTTGGGGTCCTTGAGGACGGGGACGAGGCTTTTTCCCTGCACTGTTTTCGGAATCGGGAGATCTAGGAGGCCGCAGAGGGTGGGGTAGAGATCCATGAGCTCGGCCGGAGAGCTTGTTTTTCCGGAGGGCATTCCGGGGGCCGCGATGATCATGGGAACGCGGGTCACTTCTTCGTGGAGATTGCTCTTTTGCCAGAATTGGTGCTCGCCGAGATGGTAGCCGTGATCGCTGATAAAAACGATGGCGGTGGTGTCGGTGAGTTTTAGGCGGTCCAGTTCATCGAGAACTTTTCCGAGCTGATCGTCCATGTAGGTCACGGTGGCATAGTAGGCCGACCACATGCGCTTTTGGTTGGCGGGCCACTTTGAGATACCCGAGGTTTTACTCATGGTCTTGCTGAGACCGGGCTTTGGGATGTCCTTGAGGTCGTTCGCAGGAGCCTTGGGTAGGGGCATTTTATCGAAGGGATACTTTTCGAAATACTGAGTGGGCGCGACGCTGGGGTAGTGTGGGCGGACGAATCCGGTGGCGATGAAGAAGGGCTTCTTTTGATGCTTCCGAAGGAGTTCGACAGTTTTTTCGGCGGCTTGCCAATCGGGTTGGTCCGAGCCATCGCCTTGGTATTCCACGGAAACAAACATGCGATGAGGCATCTTGGTGGACTGTCGGTTTTCGAGCTCCTTGGTGAAGATATTGAGGTTGAGACAGGCGTAGTCGCCGGGGGTGTGGGCTTCGAGTCCCTTGGTGTTGAATTTTTCATCCCAAGTGTCGGAGATATCGAGTCCGTCGGTGCCGGCGATGATATCGCCTGGAACCCGCATGTGGTAAATTTTTCCGACCCGGGCGCTGTGCAGGCCGTGGTCGCGGAAATGTTTTCCCATGTTCTGGCCTGCCTGCCCTTGATAGCGGCTGTGCATGAAGGAAAATCGGGAAGGGGCGCACCAAGTGCCCTGACAATAAGCGCGCTCAAAAATCATGCCTCGGGCGGCGAGCCGGTCGATATTGGGCGTGTCGCAAATTTTGTTGCCGTAACATCCCAGAGCGCTGGCCTTGAGGTCATCGGAAACGATGAGGAGGACGTTTTTGATTTTTGCTTCGGCGGAAAGGAAGCTAAATGCCGAGATAAAGATGGGAACGAAAAAGCGTCGCATAGCTCTTCCCATACAGGGAAAAGGATGCTGAGCCGATCACTTAAGCGAACTGGCTGAGGAAGCGAGTATCGTTCTCGATGAGAAGACGGATGTCGCGGATGCCGTATTGGATCATGGCAAGGCGGTCGAGGCCCATGCCGAAGGCGTAGCCGGTGAGCTGGGCGGGGTCGAAGGCTTGGTCGCCGCGGCTTTCATTGACCTGGGTGAAGACAGCGGGGTCGACCATGCCACAGCCGGCGACTTCGATCCACTTGGGCGCTTCTCCTTTGACCTGAAGCTTTACATCGATTTCGAAGCTGGGCTCGGTGAAGGGAAAAAAGTGAGGACGGAAACGGACTTCGGTGTTTTCGCCAAACATCGCCCGGTAGAAAAATTCGAGGGTGCCTTTGAGGTCCGAGAGGCGGACGTCTTTGTCGACGTAGAGGCCTTCGAGCTGATTAAAGACCGAGAGGTGGGTGGCATCGATCTCATCGCGGCGGTAGGCTGAGCCTGGCGCGATGATTTTGATCGGGGGAGCGGCCTTTTCCATGGTGCGGATTTGCACGCTGGAAGTGTGGGTGCGGAGGAGCTTGCCCGAGTCGAAGTAAAAGGTGTCGGAGTCGTTTCGGGCCGGGTGATCAAAAGGGGTGTTGAGGGCGTCGAAGCAATGGAACTCGGTTTCGATTTCGGGGCCATCGGCGAGCGCGAAGCCGAGGCGGCGGAGGATCTGGATCGCGCGGTCCTTGACGACTGTCAGAGGATGAAGTGCTCCGCTGGGAAGGGTGCGGGCGGGGAGAGAGGGGTCGAGATCGGCGACGGAAGCGGCATCAGCGGCGTCTTGCAGGGATTGCTTTTGGGTCTCAAGGGCTCCGCTAATCGCTTGGCGGGCGGCATTGAGAGCAGCGCCGAGTTTGGGCTTTTCCTCGTTGGAGAGGTTGCGCATTTCGCCGGCCAGTGCGTTGAGCGGGCTTTTCTTGCCCAAGAACTTCACGCGGGCGTCCTCAAGAACCGCCTCCGTGGTGGCGGCTTCGATGGCGGCGAGGGCTTCGGCTTGGATTTGTGCGGCTTGCTCTTGCATGGCGGGTAGATGGTTATTGGAAAGAAGAGAGATGGTCAATGCCAAGGGTGGCTGGGGTTGAGGGGATCTCACGCGGAGAAGCGGAGGATTTTGGTTGGGGAGGAAGCTGGGATATCTCACCGCAACCGGAGCGAAGCGGAGATTGCCGAGGGCAAAGGCCCTGAGACGCAGCGGTTTTTGGGACTTGTGATTTTTGGCCTGGCGAGTCGATGAATGGCTCTATCGAGTTGGTGAATCTGAGCCGCGACATGAAAGAAAATGGCCGCATCCCCTGAGGGAGGCGGCCATGGAAGTTTCTTGATGCGAAACGTGTCAGCTTAAGCCGCTTTCTTATCGAGAGCTGCTTTGGCCTGTGCAATGATGGCGGACAGTGCTGCTGGGTCGGTCACGGCGAGGTCGGCGAGGACCTTGCGATCGAGATCGATCTGGGCAGCCTTGAGGCCTTCGATAAAGCGTGAGTAGGTTAGTTCCTCGGCACGGACGGCAGCGGAGATGCGCTGAATCCAGAGACGACGGAATTGACCTTTACGCTTCTTGCGGTCGCGGTATTCGTATTGACGAGCCTTGTAAACGGCATCCTTCGCATAGCGGTAAAGCTTGGAACGGAAGCCTCGGAAACCCTTTGCACGCAAAAGAATGCGCTTGCGGCGTTTCCGGCTGGCTGGACTGTTGGTTGCTCTTGGCATTTTGTAGTCTTGGTGAACGGGTCGTTGGTTATTAATTCACTCCTGCAGTCTCACTCGTTCTTCGTTCTCCCCGGGGGGAGACAGGCTGCTGGGAGGCCGCTCGTTTGGCGAGCGGGGTCATCGTCTTTGGGATTAGCGAAGAAGAAGGTTCTTTTTCACTGCCTTGATATCTGCTTTGGAAACAAGAGCGGGCTTACCCAAGAATCTTTTCCGTTTCCGGCTTTTCTTCTGTAGGATGTGGCGTTTGCCTTGTTTACGACGCAAAATCTTCCCGGTGCCAGTCACTTTAAAGCGCTTGGCGACGGACGATCTAGTTTTGGATTTGCCTGCGGTGCGGGCCATAGGGCGCGCAATCTAGTCAGCGGCGACCGATTGGCAAGATTTTTCCACCCTGATTTGAGCTGTTTTTAGTTAATGAAGCTTAGGCTTTAGAGGATGGGCATCGGCATCGAAACGATCTATTTTATCCCCATAAAAATTAAGCACTCTTTAGGAGCTTCTCCGGTGTCGTTCAGAGATGCTCCGTCGAACTAGCTTCCCTGTCGTTGCCACGCTTTGAGGAGCGAGATGAAGCGTTTCTCGGTCGCCGTTTTCCGAGGGGTTTCTCCGTAGGTGACTTGGTAATGGTAGGTCAGGAGTTCATCACCGAATTCAGGTGAGAGATCCTCTTGGCGAAGGGTCTCAATTTGCTGGCGAAGGGTTCGGCCTTTTGGCATTGGCTGGCCGATTTGGGCGGTGGCATTTCGAAATGCGCTGAGATAGCTGAGGGGGGGAGGCAAAAGACTGCTTCCGGGGCCATGATGGCTCGTGCTCTTTTCCGGGCGTTTAAGGAAGAGGGAAATCAGGAAGGCGAGAAGGCCAGCTCCTCCGATGATGAGGGTAAATGATTTGAGACGAGCGAGCGGGGGAAGGGCAAGGGATTCGCGACCCTCTGAACTGAGATTAAGGTCGAGTCCATCGGGCACGGGGGGAGATTCGTCATTATCGGCGACGGTGGAATTGCCCTCGTTTCGGTTTGCCGGAGTGGCGTCGAAGATGACCCATTCTCCCGAAGCGATTTTGACCTCAGTCCAAGCGTGCGCTTCTTTGGCCCGGAAGACGAACATATTGGAGGCTTCATAGTAGCGACCGCCCGACCATCCGTAGGCGATGCGGGAAGGGAATCCCACGGATCGAGCGAGGAGGGCTGCGGCGGTGGCGAAGTGCTCGCAGTATCCTTGTTTTTTTTCGATGAGAAACTCCAGCAGAAGGTCTTTGGTGGGATCGAGCTTGGGTTCGAGCGAGTAGAGGTATTGAGAGGCGAGGAGATCGCTAACTTGGGCTAGCCGTTGGCCGGAATTTCCCTTGGTGGTGGCGGCGAGGTCCTCGATGGCGCTCCGTGCTTTGAGGTCAGAAGGCAGGTTGAGATATTCCGGCCGCGAAGTTCCTGGGAGGAGATTTGCCGTGAAAAATTTAGGGGAAGAAGTGGCGCGATAGCTGTAGGCCTCTTCGCCTTCGGCGAGTGGTGGAAGTCGGTAGGTCTCCGGGGCGATTTTCCGGAGAGATGAGGTTTCAACCTCAAGAAGGTTGGGGAGAGTGACGGCGAGGCTTTGGCCCAGGGTGTTTGGTCCGTGGTAGATCTGGTAGGTGAGCTTTTTTTCAGGAATGATTTGCGAGACTTGCACTACGCCATTTTCTGAGGTGAGAGTTTCCGGGGCGAGGGGGAGGGCGTTCCAGACGTCGGCCTCGTAAAGGGCCATGGTGAAGGTGCGGAGATAGAGGCCGGTTTTTCTAAAGGGCGCGGATCCGCGGGGCCAAAGGAAGACTTCGGGTCGGTTCGAGGGTCGCACTTTTCCGGCGCCTCCGAGTTGGCGGCGTCCGTTATTTTGCCAAAGCCAGTTGCCTGAAGTCTGCAGGATGCCCCCTCCCGAGCCGGGCTCATTATTATCCGATGAGCCCTTGGAGTAGGATCCGGGATGGAGTTCTTCATCGAATTTCCGGGCGATGTCTTCCGCTATTTCCGGAGCGCTGGCGAAGAAGAGGAGGAAGAGGGCTTCAATGACGAGGATCGCGAATCCCATGCTGAGGAAATCGAGCCAGCGTGGAGGACGTTCCGGGGTTGCGATGATCGACTTGGCTGTCGTTCGGTTTCCCCAAACGGCGAGGCCAAGCACGAGGATGAAGACCGCGAGACAGACCCGTAGAATGACGTGCCATCCTTCCGGCGATCCGCGGAGCAGCAGATAGGCGGCTGCTACGGTGAGGATGAGGACGAACGAGCGCACGTCTTAGCCTAGCGGCTATGGTCACCTTTTACAACTTCCCGGGTCCGGTGTTCCAGAGGAGGTGCATTTCCTCGACGGATGGAACGGTGAGCGGGCGCACGATGCGGAAGCCGAGCCAGGGAGTATCAGTGTGATACCAGAGCGACTTGGGTTGCTGCGGGTCGGTCATTTTCCAGGAGGGCTCGGACTGAAGTCGGACCGATGAACGAAGGTCCTGGGGGTCGGCATCCCAATGACCTCCCCGAACGATCCGCGGGTAGCGCTTGGGCGAGAGGGAGAGGGGATTGGTGAAACCGTCTTTTACAGCGGAGTAGTCGCCGATGTGAGCATTGAGGGTCCACTCGGCGGCATTTCCATGCATGTCGTGGAGTCCCCAGGGATTGGGCTTCTTTTGTCCGACGGGATGGTAGGTGTAATCCGAGTTATCGATGAACCAGGCGTAGTCACCGAGCTTGGAGACGTCATCGCCGAAGGAATAAGCGGTGGTCGTTCCGGCGCGGCAGGCGTATTCCCACTCTGCTTCGGTGGGGAGACGATAGTAGTGGCCGGTCTGAGCGCTGAGCCACTCGCAGAACTTCGAGGCGGAGTGCTGGGTGATCGCGATGGCGGGAAAATTTTTGCCGTAACCCACGCTGTCCGCCATGTCGAAGTGCATTGGCATGTAGGGAGGCGTCGGTTGGGAAATGGCGTCGATCGTCGTTGGGGAACTCGCCATGGGTGGTTCGGGTGAGTAAATGTCGCCATCGAGATTGAGCGTGCCGTCCTTATTTCGTGACTGCCCGTTTTCCATGAAGCGTTGGTAGATCGCCCAAGTAATTTCGGTCTTGGCCATCCAGAATGGCTCGATCTTGATCTTGCGTTGCGGGCCTTCGTCAGCGGAGCGGTCGACTTCGCCTGAGGGTGATCCGATCGTGAATTCACCGCCAGGAATGGGCACGAGGTCAAAGGTTGCGTCTCCAGAGAGCGGAGCGGTCTCGGTATAGGGCTCCATTTTTGTAGGTGCCTTTTTATCGAGAAGCGCGTGGATTTTTTTGGTGACCGGAAGGAAGCCGAGATTTCCATCGGGCTGCTCGCCGGGGAGGAGAGTTACCGAGAGTTTTCCTGAACTCGTTGGTTTTGAGGGCTTAGGAGCGTCCGGGAGAGAGACGGGGTAGAGCTTGCGCTCGCAGCAACTGCTGAGGGCGAGCGAGGTAAGGAGGAGGAGTGATCCGCTGCGGTTCATCGTTAAGGGAAAGAAACAGGAAAAAAGAACAGATGACAAGCGACGTTCGGAGTTGACGAATCTGAAAGCGAAGTCAGCCTCTTTAGAAGTATATGAAAAACCTCGGATATTGTCTCAGTGCCCTCGCCCTTGGGTGCGCTGCGTCAGCACAAGATAGCCTAGCGCCACTGACGGTGCTAGGAGAACAGGTTGAAGAAGCCCAAGCCCTGAGCGCGACCGATCTTGAACTCTTTCAGACTGAAAAAGTCAGGCAGCTTCTGGGCCTCGTCCCGGGATTCGCCTCAACGGCCGCGGACTCAGCGGGCTTTGGTGATTTTATCGGCGTTCGTGGAACTGGAAACACTGCTTTCTTCGGTCCGGCTGGCGTGGCCATGACGGTCGATGGCGTGCCTTACGGTGATGCTTATACTTACTCGACGGATTTCTTCGAGCTCTCCTCGGCTCAGCTTCATCGTGGTCCTCAAGGGGCTTACTTTGGCAGAAATGGCGCGGGTGGATTGCTTGAGTTTACCACTCCGGGGCCAACCGCAGACCCTTATTATCGTCTCACCACGGAGTATGGCAACTATGACGCCTTCGGTGCACGCATCCTCGCGAGCGGTCCTCTCAGTGAGAAGCTCTCTTATACCTTCCAAGCTTACTACAACGAGCGTGATGGCTACATTGACAACACGTTCCTCGGAACGGATGTCGACAGCCGGGAGCGCTTCGGGGCTCTTGCCAATCTTTACTACCGTCCTTCCGCTGATACCGAAATCCGTTTCCGCGCGATGGTGGAGACGGCCCGTGATGGCGGTCAGCGTATGACGAATTTGCCAGGCCAGGCGGGCCCGTTTGGCCTCGGACTCGGACTGCCTCAGGATCCTTTTCAGGTGCAGAGCGATGTTCTTGGAGCGACCGCTCTGGATCGACAGCAGTTCTCATTTCACGTCACCCGAGACCTTGGTTGGGCTACTTTTAAGTCGGTTAGTTCTTATCAAACGTGGAACCTTGGGCCTAATTTTACTGACCTCGATCTCTCGAACTTTGGGATTTCGACTTCAGATATCCAGCAGAATCAAGACTACATGACAAGCCGTTACAGTCTAACGTCTGACCAGACACAGGACCTTCGCTGGCAGCTTGGTCTCTTCCGTTCGAAGACGGAAAGTGATGGCGTCGCCGCACGTTCTTTCCCGGTGCCCTTGCCTCCGACCTTCATGACGACGGGCCCGGACACCCAGACAACCTCCTTCAACTCTGAGCGAGAAATCTACGCCTTCTATGGAAATGTTTCCAAAGATCTCTCTGATCGTCTTACCATCGAGGCGGGTGGCCGGATCGAATATGTTGATACCGAGCTCAGCCGAAGTAAGGGGAGCGCAGTCTACGGACCGCTGGGGAGTTTTTCCGGTCAGACAGATGACTGGTACTTTTCTCCGACTCTTGGTTTGAGTTATAAAGCATCAGAAGATGTCACCTTGTTTGGGCGGACATCCATCGGGATTAAGCCGGCTGGCTTTACTGCTTTCTCCGATAACCCTGCAACTTCCGCCTATGGCGAAGAGACGGCGTGGGAAACGGAAGCGGGAGTGCGCCTCGACCGTCCGGAAGAGAACTGGGACCTTGAACTTCGAGGATACTACAAGCAGATCGACGACTATCAGCTCAATCGTTCGGTCCTCAACTCGACCGACTTCATCATCCTTAATGCCAAAGAAGTTCGCGCAATTGGTGTGGAAGCCGAGGCCAATTGGAAGCCTAGTGATAAGCTTTCCATCGCGGCAAGTGCGGGTTGGAGCCAGGTTGAGTTCGAGAAGTTCAACGATGGAACGACCGACTTCGGTGGAAACCGGGTTCCTTTTGTTCCTGAGTTTTCTGCGGCGCTGGGTTTGCGGTATGACATTGGTAACGGATTCTTCGTTTCCTCCTCCTACCGCTCGATCGGTTCGACGACTTACGAGGAAACTGGAAACGCCAACTTTAAGCAGGCGAGCTACCAGATCCTCGACGCCCAGATCGGCTACGAGGCTGAGAACTGGAGCGCTTCCGTCTTCGGTCACAACCTTCTGGACGAAGATTACTTCAGCTACATCTCTCCCCAGATCGCGGCGGGTTCCCCTGGAACTCCCGCACTTTACGGAGTGCGTGTGAGCGTTGAGTTCTAAGCGAACGAAGCCTTAATATTTGAAAACAGAATTTCGGCGAACGTCTGGAGTTCTGTTTTTTTTTGCCCCTAGACCGGAAACATATCGGTTTGGGCTTGTCAGACAGAGATATTTCTGGCTTTACACCCTCTCCGCGGGTGAACTTTCTCCCGTGAAGATACCGAGGAGCCATGGATGCCGATAATATTATTCCCTTTGAGGCACCCTCAGCACCCCCTCGTCCCAGCGCAGCTACCATGAATAACGATCTCGTCGAACAGGCCTCCGAAATAGTCAGCGATCCCCTCGTTCTGATCAATCTCGTCTCCAAGCGAGTCGATCAACTCAACACGGGTCGTTCTCCTTTGGTGAACGCACTCCCCAGCACTGGTTTTGCTGATATTGCTCTGATGGAAATCATCGAGGGTAAGATCAAGCTTCGCGAGGTCTAGCACCTGGCTGTTTCTTCGAAAGGAGCGCAGTCCTACCTTGATGGCTCAGGATTCCGTCACTAATAAGCGCGCGCGCCGCGATTATACCATCGAGAGCACCCTAGAAGCCGGGCTCATTCTGGTGGGGACCGAGGTGAAGTCGATCCGTGAGGGTAAGGTCAACATTGGCGACGCCTTTGCCAGGATCGAAGGAAACCAAGCCTTTCTCTATGGTTGTGATATCCAACCCTGGCAAACGGCTGGTGAGTGGTTCCAGCATGCCTCCAAGCGTCCGCGCAAGCTTCTCCTTCACAAAAGCGAGATTATCAAGCTGGCGATGGCGACTCAGCAGAAAGGGTTCACCATCATTTGCCTGCGCCTTTATTTCAAAGGACGTCGGGTCAAAGTGGAGCTCGGCCTTGGAAAAGGAAAAGCCCATGGCGATCAACGCCAAGATCTCAAAAAACGCACCGAGCTTCGTGAAGCTCAGCGCGAAGTTGCCAAGTTCAATCGTCGCTAGATTTGTGCTAGCCATGATGTCATGGGAGCGTTCCTTGCACTTGTCGTCATCGTTCTTTTCGCTCTTTTGATTGTGCGATTTGGATCGAGTGTGGTGCAGCTCACCGGGATGTCCCAGCCGATAGCGCAGTTCCAGGCGGCTTCGGCCTTGGCGACTTTGCTCGTGACCTTCATGGGAAGTTCGGAGCGCCGGATTAGCTTCACCCTTTTTCTGGCTTGGAGTGGTGGCTTTGGCAATCTTCTCGGTCGCGGTCCTTCTGAATCTTAGGGTCGTCAAAGGCCCCGTGGAATCTTTTCAAAAGTGGATGCTCAAGCGTGTAGGTATCGCTCACATCCGGGACTATGACTACCTTCTGAATCTTCGTGATGGCTACGTGGTTTTCGACAAAGAGATCAGTGAGGATCACCCTTGGCTGGGGAAAACCTTTGCCGAATCGTTGCCTTCCGATGCAAGGATCATGGTGCTAGGAATTTATCGCGTCGAAGGAGAATTTTTAGGCGCTCCCGACAAGGATAGCAGAGTGGAAGAGGGAGACGTTCTTATGGTTTATGGTCGGGATGAAGACGTGAAGGCTTCCTTCAATCTCAACAAGTCAGATTCGTGAGCTTTTTGCTGGGACTCGAATTTGTGGCGGTTGTGGTTTCTGCGATCTATGAGATTCTCCTCGCCGTGCGGCAGGGGATGAATTTCGTGGGCGTCTTCGCGGTGGCCTGCGTGGCTTCTTTTGGCGGAGGAACCTTGCGTGATTTGTTTCTAGATCGAACGCCTCTTTTCTGGGTAGCCAACCCGCACGATGTCGTGGTGGTTTTCGTCTTCACTTTGGCTTCCGGGTTCATTCTTCGATTGCTCCCCCGGATTCGCCCTCTGTTGCCGCTACCTGATGCTATTGGAATGGCGCTCTTCACCATCGTGGGGACACAGCTCGCGCTCGATGAAGGGACCAATTGGTATATCGCAGCGCTCTTCGGAGTGATTACCGGAACCTTTGGTGGTGTCCTCGGAGAGATTGTCTGCAATGAGGTTCCCAGTCTTTTCAAGCCCGCACCGCTTTGCGCCACTTGCAATCTTACCGGCGCGCTCGTTTATCTAGGAGGGATGGAGTTGGGAGTGGCAAAGCCTGTGCTGATGGCGTTCGCGCTGCTGGTGATGGTAGTTTTCCGGCTCTCGGCTCTCCGATGGAATCTCGTTCTTCTGGCGCTTCATTGATGAACTACCGTACGGTTTTTAAGGCTTCTTCGGTGAGCCATTGATGGATGAGATCATCGCTTCGGGTGATGTTTCCGGTGACCCTATACTTCGACTTCCGTAGGGAGTGGGCATTCTCCTGATCTTGATCCACCACTTGTTGGGCGTTGCCGCCATCGGAATGAATAAAGCGAATTTCTCCATTTTTTTGCACCACGATAAAGGCGACATGGCGGTCGAGTCCGACGATTCGGATGCCCGGCCCACGGGCCTTCATTTTCTCTAAAAAGCGATCATAGTTCATTCCGGCTTCGATATGCATCTGGGAGCGCGGAAGGAAGGTGGCGATGATATTTTGAGAGGGTTGCTGGGCCAAGCGGATACGCTCCAGTCTGAATCCTGCATCCCGTAAGACGGTGGAGACGAAATAGCCGCAGGCAATTTTCCCCTCTCCTGGGACTTGTGAAGTGCCATTGAAATCCCAAGTGGTGCCCAGCCAGCAGCGCATCAGTTCCGGGAGATTATTTTCCAGAGTTTCCTTGGCATCGGTTTGGACGGCGAGGATCTCTCCGGCGGTGCGTGCGGCATTGTAGCGACGAGCGAGGCCTGAACGTTTGAGCTCGAGCTCCTGTTTGAGTTCTTCGTAGCGTTCTGGATCCGGCACAGCTTGTGTTTTCCCTGCCTGCTGCTCCTGAACTTTTTTGTAGAGGCCTTCGATCTGGTCGCGATATTTCCATCCTCCGTAGGCCAGGGCCCCGAAGATGAGGAAGAGGAAAAAGCGCTTCATCTTTTTAAATGACGACAGAGATGGGAGCAATTTTCCAGCAGAGGGTGATTTTTCTCGTTAGCGAGAGTTGGGGACAAGTGACTAACTTAACCGTTTTGCTGACCTTCCTCGATCTTTTGGAGAATAAATGCCTTTGCATCAGCGGCATTAGAATCTTCAGGATGGTCGATGAGGACCTTTTCGAAGCATTGCAGCGCTTTATCAAGTCGTCCGATCTCCGCAAGAATCATGCCGCGCTCGTAGGCGGCAAGGACGAGGTTGGGGTCCAGTTCGGTTGCGGCGGTGAGAGCCTCGAGGGATTCTTCGTTCTTTCCACTCAGACGTAAAATGCGGCCCTTGGTATACTGGGCAAAGGGATCATCGGGAGCGAGTTCCACGGCCTTGGATGCCGCTTCTAGCGCGTCGTCGGCATACTTCTCTTCCATCAACGCAAGGGCGTAGCTGGTGTAAATTTCCGCCCGGGTTTGGTCGATCTCCAGGGCGTCCTCGTAGTGCGTGATGGCGATTCCCATCTTGCCCTGACCGGCGGCATCGGCGGCTTTCATGAGGAGCTCATCAATTTTGCTGAGGCCAAACTCTTTGACCTTCACGAGCGCCTTTTCAGCTTTTTCGGTCTGTCCCAGGGCATTGAGAATGACGGCGTAAAGCTGCCAGGTTTGTGCATCATCGGGAGACTCTGTGAGGGAGACCTCGACAGATTTGAGGGCAAGGGGAAGGTCGCCTGACTGAACGGCGTCGACGGCAGCGTTGTAGAATTCAATACTTGGTTTGGCCATTTGTCTCGTGTTTTAGAGAGGCTGTAGGAATGAAAGGCAGGCAGCAAGTGAATCGTGAATTAAGGATCAAAAAAAGGCGGAGCACCCTAAGTGCACCGCCTTTTGCAAAAGAATTTTCGGGGAAAGACTAGTAGCGACCACCACCACCGCCGCGTTCTTCGCGTGGCTTGGCTTCGTTCACTTTCAGATTACGACCTGCGAGCTCAATGCCGTCAGAGCCTTTAATCGCGTCTTCCATAGCTGACTTCGAGTCCATCGTCACGAAGGCAAAGCCACGTGGACGACCGGTCTCACGGTCTTCTGGAAGGTGAACGTCAGTCACTGAACCATATTGAGAGAAGTGGGACTCAAGGTCCTGCTTTGTCGAATCAAACGACAGATTACCTACATACATTTTCATGATACAAAATGACTCGTGCTTTAAGAAATTCAGCCTTTTGGCATGAACATGGCACAGGCCAGACAGATCCCTTAGCCGAAGGTGACTCTGAAAACCACATTTTTTTTAATAAAAAGAAGATTTTCACTCCATTTCGCTTTGATTCGACGGGTTGAGGAAGCCAAGAATCAACTTGTGAGGGGAGAGGAAAGTGTGGTCGGAGTCGCCTGTCGACTCGGGTTTTCGTCGAGCTAATATTTCGCAACCGTTTTCAAACGGGTCATCGGGCAAAGTCCCCGGCAGCTTCTTCAGGAGTGCCAAGCGAGATAAAAAAGATTCATTTGATGGCAATAAAATAGGTAACTCGTCGTTAGTGCTTCTTGAACCTCTGTGGATGATTCTCTTTTAATCCGAAAATTCTGTAGTGATGGCGATGGCGAAGCTGCCGCCGAGCTGCTGGGGAAATACGAGAGGGCCCTCTACCAATTTATTTGGCAAATGCTACACCACTCACAAGACTGCGAAGACGCGATGCAGGAGACTTTTTCCAAGGCTCTGTGTGCGCTGCCGCGCTATCGGGAGGAGAATCATTTTAAGAGTTGGCTCTTTCGCATCGGTCGAAACGAAGCGATTAGCGTCATTCGTCGTCGCCGTCGGACCGTGATTGTTGAATCGCCTGAGGAGCGTCCCGAAGCTGATCCGTTGATCGATAGCCAACCCGCAGTGAGTGAAGTGATGGAGCAGAGGGAGCGCCTGCAGGCTCTTGATCAGGCGATCTCCCAGCTGCCGGAGAAAGAAAGAGAAGTGGTAGCGATGCGAACTCAGGGAGAGCTTCCGTTTAAGGAAATCGCAGAGATTGTTGGGGCCCCGATTGGGACCGTATTGGCGAGGATGCACGCTGCAAAAAAGCGGCTGAAGTCGCTGCTTAATACCGAATTAGGTAGGTGAAATGATGAACCAAAAGACGCGAGACGAGATTCTTCTTTATTGGAGTGGAGAGGCCGACGCTGCTCAAGAGGCAAGGGTTCAGGTTCTGTTGAAAAGCGACCCCGAAGCTCGAGTTTATTTTGACGAGCTTTGTCAATTCGATGTTCTGCGTGAGCGCCTAGCTTCGTCTCCATCAATGCCTTCTTCGGGTTCATTTGCCGAGCACGCTGTTTGCGAGATGTTGGCCGAACGGAGTGGTTGGCGTGGCATCGGGCCGTGGGTTTCTGTGGCTGCGGTCGTGATCGTGATTCTTGCGGCAGCCAATAGGATGTGGCCCTCGAATGAGGAACGAAAGGAGACAGTGGTGCGGGAAGGAACCCAAGAGGAGGGCCTTGTTCTACCTAGAGCGATGGAAAGGCCAAGGCTCTCGCAAAGGCTTTTTGTACGTGAACGGCATACTGCCCGTTTACCGAAAATATTGATCGCCCGAGAGAGGGCTCGTAAACTTAGAATTCGATTAGAAAAATTCCCCCAATGATGATCATGAAAATCCATAGTAACTTCCTCCTCCTTTCATCTGCCGTTATTTTTCTTGGCTTTCATCAATTGGTTCTCGCTGATGAAGAGGGACGTCCTGGAACCGAAGATGTCCTGGGGTTTCTGAACGATGAAATGCCTGAATCCCTGCGATTTCTTGAGCGCGTTCGTGAAGAAGATGGCGATGAGGGGTATGAGGAGGTCCTTGAGGAAGCGCGAGACCTTCTCGCGGAGTTTCTCGAAATCAGACAAGAGAAGGGAGAGAAGGCTGCTGAACGTTTTCTAGATTTTGAAAGAAGCCGGATTCGCTTGCAGGCTCTTTTGGAAGAGTGGCACGAAGCGGATGAGGAGGATGAGAAACGAGAACTCCGCAATCAAATTGCAGAGATCGTCGGCAAACAAGTTGATCGCGAGATGGAGGAAGGGCAGCAGGAATTGGATAAACTGAAGGAGGAAGTCAGGGAGATCGAAGAGGAGCTCGCTGAATTGGAGGAAAGACGAAGTGAGATTATTGAGGCGGAATTAGAAGAGATCTTACCGGGGGGAAGAGACAGAGAGGATGAAGGCGAAAACCCTGAGGAGGAGCGAGTTCGGGGAAATGACGGGAGCGATCGTTTTGTGATTAAGCAGACTTGGTTGCAGGAAAAAAACTACGCTCGGCCCTACTGGGTGAATGTTCCTGAGCGCGAAGACGAAGAGGCTCTTCCCGTAATTATTTTTCTTCATGGGAATGGTGGCAATGCAAAGGGTCTGGAAAAAATGGTTCTCAATCGCTATCGCAATCTTGCCCGCCGGTTCATTACCGTTTTTCCCGAAGGTTATAAGGAGAGCTGGAACATCGTTTCGGAGCGGTCCAAGGCGGATGATCGGGCCTTTATTGAGTCCATTATTCGTGAGCTTTCGAAGCGTGATGACGTGAAGAAAAATGGATTCTCCATCATGGGCATCTCGAATGGAGCGGCGCTGGTGAATCAAATCGCGATTGAGACTAGGCTCCCGAATATCAAGAACTACATCAGTGCGGTCAGCCCTTTGAACGGGTTTCAGCACGACGGGAAAAATTTCAAGTCGAGAGGAGAAGAAAACAATTACGAGGTGATTGCCAAGCCCCTCTCGGGAGTGCGATTGCTGAATATCTCTGGAACCGACGATTCGCTTGTTCCTTATCGTGGGGGTCCCTCCAAAGCTATTCCGGCCAAAGGAGGAAAGCTCCCTTTTGTGGATGCCGAAGAGTCGATTTTCCTGTGGGCGAAGACAATGGGTTACCAAGGAAAGAAGCTTGGGAATGCTAGTAAGGTTGATGGGAAAATCGAGGTCTTTTCCTACCTCGATGGAGACATCGTTCATTTTAAGGTGAACGAGCATGGCCACAATGCGACCCAGGCCCTTCGGGAAGAGTTGCTTCTGGAGTTTTTGCGAGACTAATTACGATCACTTTCTTCAAGCACGACTGAAGCAAACGAGAAACCAACCAACGATAATGAATAAACGAACGTCAAAAATGATCTGTGGCTCCTTTTCACCTGTTTTTATAATGATGCTTTTTAGCGCCGCCATTGCCCGGTCGGAGGTGATCAGTTTTAACTTTCATGCCACCAGCGTGAACAACCAGCGGGTCTTTGGAGAATTTGGGGTGGAGCCAGTCGACAACTGGATCAACAGCAGTGAGGATATGGTGTCGGACCTCCAGAATTCCGAAGGGAATGCCACAACAGTCGACATGACCCGATCAGGCGGAGCGAGATCCGGATCTTTTTCTGGAGCACCCCTCAATGGAAGTCCGATGAAAGCGGGACTACAATTTTTTGCAGCCAGCTCTCCGCCGTTTACGCTGAGTCAAATTCCCTACGCGAACTACAAAATCATTGTCTACCTTACAGGTTTTAATGGGAATAATGCCTCTTTCGTTTCTGACGGAAATTCGACTTACTACTGGGATCCGAAGGCATTCAGCTCGATTCTCACCGAGACAATACAGACAACTTATGAGGAAGGCACTGATGCCGTGAAATCAAACTACGCGGTATTCGGCTCTGATACTGCTCCGCTCACCGACAGTTCCATCACAATTAGCTTTGGGCTCGCGCCAGGTGCGAGTGGCGGCGGTGGAATCGGCGGTTTCCAAATCGTTTCACTCCCTGATCCTCCTACGACAGTGAAGCCAGAAGTCAAGGTGGTCTCCTACGACTCCGTTTCCTCGTTACTGATCCTTACTTGGAGCTCTGATCCAGGTCAGACTTATGCCATCAAGGCGTCGACTGATCTGAGTAATTGGGAACTCGAAGTGGCTACGAGCATCGAAGCTAGCGAGGATAGCGACACAACCACAGAGGAGATTGATCTTTCCGGAGTACCGGAGCTCGGAGACCAAAAAAAGATCTACTTTCGGGTAGAAAAACTCTAAAAGAAAAGAGATGCGCAAGCGATTCAGAAAGGCAAAGAGTGTCATCGCCATCGCGATCGTTGCTCTTTCTTGGTGTCAATCTGTCCAGGCTGAGCCGATTGATGAGGAAACGATGCTCTTTCTGAAAAGTCGGGCTCCCGGCCTGCTCGAACTGATTGAGCGGCATAAGGAAGAGGGCGGAGATGAGTTAGAGGATGCGCAGGAACGCGGTATCGAGTTGCGTGAAATGTTTCACGAAGAAAAAAAAGAGCATGGCGAGGAATGGGCCGGACTTCTCGTAGGAATGGAGAATGTCGAGGTAGAGATCGAGATCCTCGCCTGGCGATTTGAGGAAGAGGAGATCGGCGAAGATGAGGGGGAGAATACTTTGCTTCGTTTGCTGAAAAAGCAAATCGAGTTGCAAAACAAAATGGACCGCATGGAGATGAAACTTTTTCCTGAGGCGGCCGACGAAATAGAGGAAGAGTTAGAGTGGCGCCTCAAGAATCCAGAGGTGGCCCTGCGTGAGCGATTTGAAGAGACCTTGAGGGATTTCGGTTTCGTCGATGAGGAGGACGAGGAAGAAGAGATGGAAGCTGAGGAGATTTCTGGGCCGGTTTACACACCTGCTCCCAATGGCGGAACCGGGGAGAAGAATGAGCTTCAAGGGATTACCTTCAATTTTGAAAAAGAAGTTCTCCCGATGCTCGAGACCTACTGTTTTGACTGTCACGATAGCGCGACTGCGAAGGGCGATATCGATTTGGAATCGGCGCTGGCGCAAAAACCATTGGTTCGAAATCGGCTCCTTTGGGAAAACGTTGCGGAGCGCGTGAAGATGGGCGACATGCCTCCCAAGAAGAAGTTACAACCGGTTGATACCGATCGTTTAAAATTACGGGCGTGGCTGGCTGCTGAGATCGAGGGTTTCGATTACGCAAAGGTGCGTAATCCTGGCTATGTCCCGGCCCGGCGTCTTACGAGGGAGGAATACAATCGGACCATTCGTGATCTCGTTGGGCTCGATCTGCGTCCAGCCGATGATTTTCCGATGGATTTCAGCGGGACCAGTGGATTTTCGAACAGCGCCAATACTCTCTTTCTTCAGACCGCGCATCTTGATCGCTATTTCACCTCCGCCGAAGGAGTTATTGACGAAGTAAGAGCGGATGAAAAGGCGTGGAAGAAGTTGGTGGGGAATCCTCAAGATGCGGCGGCTGCGATTATGAGGATGATGCGCCGAGCTTATCGTCGACCACCAAGTCATGCTGAAACCAAAGAGATCATCGCGCGTTATGAGAGGGAGTTAGAAGAGAAAAAGCCTCGGGACGAGGCCTTGGCGAGTGCCTTTAAGGCGATTCTGGTTTCACCGAATTTTTTGCTGCGGGTCGAGAACTCGGTGGAGACTACCAAAGATCAAGTGGTGAACGATTTCGACCTGGCGACCCGTCTCTCCTATTTTCTGTGGGCTTCGACACCGGATGATGAACTTCTCGCTGCTGCGGCAGCCGGGAAACTGTCCGATTCTGCAGATCGTCAGGCTCAGGTGAAGCGAATGCTTGCTGACCCTCGTAGTCTCTCGCTGGGAGAAATCTTCGCCGCGGAATGGCTGAGCACTGACGATGTCGGCCCGCGTATTCGCAAGGATCCGATCGATAATCCTTGGTGCACCGAAAGTTTGATGGTGGCAATGCGTGCTGAGACAGCATACTTCATGCATTCGCTGGTGCTGGACAATGCTCCGGTGGCGCGATTGATCGATGCTGACTATACCTTTCTGAATGCTGAGTTGGCCCGGCACTATCGCATTGAAGGGGTCGAAGGGGCGGGGATGCGCAGAGTGGCTTTGGAGACCAAGCAACGTGGTGGTATCTTCGGACATGCCAGTGTGCTGGCAACTACCTCTTTCCCTGATCGCACCAGTCCAGTGGTCCGCGGGAAGTGGATTCTCGATACTCTTTTAGGAACACCACCGCCACCGCCACCACCCGACGTTCCTGAAATTGATGTTGAAGGCCGTGGTCGAAGGGCCGCAACAAGCTTGCGTCGTAAACTTGAAGCCCATCGTGAATCAGCTCGATGTGCCGGGTGCCATTCCCAAATGGATCCACTCGGATTTGCGCTTGAAAGCTACGCGGAATTTGGGCAATGGCGTGGCGGGATCGATGATCGCGGGACTTTACCAAGTGGCGCAAAATTTCGAGGGCCGGCCGGACTCAAGCTGGCTTTGATCGATGAGCGTCTTGATGACCTTGGAGCGCAGGTCGTTCGAAAGATGCTGGCCTACGCGTTGGGTCGACAGCTGGAGTTTTACGATGAAGCCATAGTGAAAGAAATTGCGGAGAAACTGAAACCGACCGGATATCGCTTCGGTGATTTGGTGCTCGCTATCACCGCGAGTGATCCTTTTAAGATGAAACGCCTACCTCCCGCGTCCGTGGGGAAATCCAATGAAGAGTAATCCAAACCGCCGCGCATTTTTGAGAGGAATGGGAGCCTGTCTCTCACTTCCCACCATGGAGAGTTTCGGTGCCCCGATTGCTAACCCTACCAAGTCTGGGGTGCCGCCACATCTTGCTTACCTTTACTTCCCGAATGGCACCGCCGATGGGACATGGGAGCCGGAGAGAGTCGGGCCCACTGGCGAGTTGCAGAAACTCAATCGCTGGATGGCGCCGCTGGAGCACTTTAAATCGGACCTCATCATTACTAAAAATCTGTGGACCCCTCGAGGCAATGGCCACGGAGCTGGCACGGCTACCTGGCTGACCGGTGGTTCGTATGATCATCGTAAAAACGACGTTGGAGCGCCTTCGGTAGATCAGATTGTGGCTCGTCATCTCAGTGAGTCGACGCCCTTGCCTTCTCTGGAGCTGAGCACTGCGGGTGAGGGGAGTTTCTCGGGCAGTCTGCCGCGTAATTGTTTGTCCTGGACCCGCCGTGATATTCCGGCCGCACGCGAGACCATGCCGCGCGCTGTGTTTGATAAACTATTCCGCCGCGCGAGCGAGGGCTTCGTTGATCGCAGTGTGCTTGATCTCGTGCTCGAGCAATCTAAGTCGCTCAAACGGCGGGCCAGTCTGGCGGACAGTCGCAAGATTGACGAATATTTTGATGCCGTGCGCGCAGTCGAGAAGCGTCTCGATTTCGCGGAGGAACAGACGCAGCGTATCGCGGCCGATAAGGCACTCACGGATACCCTCACGCGACCCGCGGCTGGCATCCCCGCTGACCACCAAGAATATGTGCGCCAGATGCTTGAGTTGATGGCCTTGTCCTTCTGGTCCGGTGCGACCCGTGTCTCGACCTTCATGCTCGATCACGGACAGAGCAATCGCTACTTCGATTTCGTTCCCGGCGTCAAAGGTACTTGGCACGCTCTTTCCCACTGGAAGGATGCAAGCGGCCGCACCGAAGACGACGACGGAAAGACCAAGTGGGATAATACCAAGTCTAAGGGCGAGATGTATAATTCCGTCACTCGTTGGCATCACTCGCAACTTGCGTATTTTCTCGGGCGGATGAAGGAGCTCAAGAACGCCGATGGTAACAGTGCTCTCGATAGCTCAATGATCGTCTACGGATCGAGCATCGCCGACGGCCACGCCCATGAGGAAAAGAACCTCCCCATCCTCCTTGCCGGTGGCGGTGGGGGAACCCTCAAGACAGGACATTACTTGGCCCCGCGCCGCTCGACGTCCATGTCCCAACTTCATCTCGCCCTACTGCAGCGCATGGGTGTCCCGTTGGAAAAATTCGGAGAGACAAGAACGCCACTTGCCGGGCTCTTAAGGTAGATATGTATTCAAATCCAATTGCGTAAGAGGCTTTTTCCGCGTTGAGCTGGAAATCCTCAGATTGGATATCACTATCTTAACTACCAGCAGATGTTGGGGAATATTCCCTAACTTGGAAACTCCTAAGGAAGATGAAGATCACAATGATCATGCTCGCACTCACTGCTGCCCTTGAATTGTCGCAGGAGACGAAACCCAACTCAGAACCTAAGAAAACAGGTGATCAAATCATCAAGTCTGGCGTCTGGAATTCTCATCACAGAGGGCTCAAATTATGGAGCGCGCGCTACTAGTCTTTGATCACGAACGGGACGCGGATTAATCGATGCCCGGGCACAATCCAGGTCTCTGTCATCCCACTAATCTCTTCGAAAAGCCGTGCCACACTATTGCCAGCCAGATCTTCTAAAATCGCTTCCATAACAATCTCATAGCTCCCCGCCCCCCAAACCATTTTAGGCTTCCAATGCCACTCCTTCTCACCTTTTCCGACTGCGCTCTCACCGGCAAGCGACTGCCCGTTCGCGTGGTAAACTTTGAGCACCCGCTCTAGGAGTCCATGGTCAAGGGCTTCGCGAAAATTCAAGCGCACTCCCTCCCGCGAACCAAGCGCAGGCGGCTCGATCGTCCAACCCTTCGGCTCTGGCTGGGCATAGTCAGCCGGGCCAGCGCGGAATTTTTTCGAGAACCCGCTCGCCATTGACCGTCCTTTGGCATCACGCCACGCCGCATTAATGCGTAATTCATAGTCTTCCCCGGCTACGAGCGCGCGCCCTTCCTCCTCATGCGGCCTCAAGCCCCGCTTCACGCGGCCCGGATCAAAAAACAAAGTGAGCCGTCGCCCTTCGGGATCCCAAAGTTCCTCTGCTAATTCCAAAAACGGCAGCGCAACAACTTTCCCTCGTCGCCCAATAAGGTGGACGTTCTGGGACACTTCACCAAGCGCCATCGGCTCGGTAAAATGTAGGTAGAACTTCAGCAAGTTTTCAGGCAAGATTCCCGCACTTGGAAACACCGCCGCGACACGGGCCACCGGGGTCTTATCAGACTCCGGGATCGCAAAAATCCGATGAGCCTCTCCGACTGAAACCCGATAACGTACGCCTGGCGTGAGCGGAAATTGAGGACAAAAAAGGAGCCCTCGTTCAATCAGAGATACCTCGCCAGCCATCGCTGGAAGATCTCCGTCACCGTCCACATGGACGAGCAATTTCTCCGGATCAGAGGCACCCGCCGCCACGAATGAACGCCCGTCTTTGGAGAGAGAGAAAGAGACCTCCGCAAGCGCGCTCACACCGAGCAAACACACGAAGGCCCAAATGCGAACAAGGATGCTCATTATGGCAGGACCACCTGCTCCAGAGATTGTCCCGCGTCACCTTTACGAATGATGGCAGCGTGCTTGTCATCGATCTTGGCGAGTTGCACCACGCCCTTCCATGATTCGATTGTCTCGAAGGACAGCCCGGAAACTCCCGCAACGCGCCGGGTGATCGCATCGATTGTCCCGATATCTTTGGTCGAAACCTTCATCACTCCACGCGAGCTATTGGCCATCAGGATGAAGCCTTCGCCACCCTTCTCATAGCCGAACATGTCTAGCGGTCGGTTGCGATTGCCCAACTCTGCTACCGTGCGACCCTTCACCTTTTGATTTGGCTTCAATTTAGCCAGCGGAATGCACACCAGCGGCGTGCAGGTATAGGAAGCAATAATGTTTGGCTCGCCAGCAATGTCCAAGGGCATGAAAGTCCGGATCGGGGAGTGGGTTTCTTCCTTTCCATGTGCCCCGTGATAAATCTCCAGGCTCGTCGTGCCAACGCTGCCGGTAAAGGGGTAAGCGGTCACGCGCATAGTCGAGGCAAATTCTTCATTCGAAAGACCAGCGATGGCCAATTGACCATCGAGCCAGGCTAGATCGGTGATCGATTCCATCCGCTTATTAGCCTTTCTGCGCCCCTGCCCGGTGACTTTGTCTTCGGGCGCATTCGTGAACGAGACACTCGTCGATTTCGTTTTTGCCAAATCGACAACACTCAGCTTGCCTCCGTTCGCCCTCACCAGCACCGGAGTCGCATCGGCACCAAGCCCCCTTGAGATAGAAAGATAACCAACACCACTCTTCGGATCAACAGCAAGGTCATTGACCTTAATCTGATCCGCCTTGGTCCCGAGCAAAGCCGCAATTTTTTCGCCGAGTTTTTCAATCTTGAGCGCCTTGCCCTGCTGCTCGCCCCCACCAACCTCAAGAGCAAACACGGCGGCCCCTTTCGCATCGGCTGCGAAAAGAATACCATCGTCTCCGAACTCTAGGGCGCCCAGTGATTGCGGTTGCTTGGATTTCGCCGAAGCTGTGCTTGCAAGGAGAGGTGTCAAAACAAGAGAGCAGAGAAGTCGTTTCATAGGACGTATTTAACCACAATCGTTTCTGAAAGTTGCGAGCCAAGTCAAATTTCGCGTTCTTTCTGACGTTGTCCCAGAAAACTGGATGTCTCAAAATTTGACAATTTTCACTTTCGGGAAATTGCTACCATTCATACTTGCTGGGTCGAGATATCTGAAGTGCGCCCTCTCCCAGTCTAAATCTGATTTGTATTGAAGTGCGGAAAATAAAACTGCGTCATTTAATGGATAATGCTCCAAACTGATCATGTTTTCTGCTTCAAAAGCACATGAATTGTTTTCGTATAGAGTGCTGGGGTTGCATTCTAGCTTTGCTAGTCTTACCAAGCGCCACCCTGCCAGCTCGGGCAAGCCTCACCCTCTACGATCAAGCGATCACTGCGGATGAAGCCGGAGTTGGATCAATTCCAACTGCCAAATTAGTTTCTGCCATCACTCTCGATGGATCCAATAGCAGCTCCTTTAACTTTGGAACAGTTTCGGGAGCATCGACATGCGAATTCATTGTCGAAGGGAACCCTACGACCGGCGGTCGGGATGGCTTTCTCGCTGTCGGTTCCAATTCCTCCAGCAGTTTGCGCTACGAACAGTGGGACGACAGCGGGCAGTTAGGATTCACACAGAGCGGAGTCGCCGACTATAGTTTCAGCCCTCTTGTCCTTTCTCCAACCGAAGCAACCCACGTTGCCTATGTGTGGGACGGAGATGGAAGAATGGACCTCTATCTTGACGGAACCCAAGTTGGACAAAACACCGGCGTTGCCAGCTCTTTCGGCATGCCAAGAGGGGAGGGGTCTCTAGGAAACAACGCAGGAGGAACCGAAGGAATGGTCGGCACGATTCACCGGGTGACCGTTTACAATCAAGCTCTTTCCAGCGACGACATCTTGCGGCATTCCAATGCCTACAACGAAGTTCTGGAGCCACCGGTGATCGAAAGCTTCACGGCATCGCCCGAGGCCTTTCTTTCCCCGGGGAATTCCACCCTGAACTGGACCGTCACCGGAGCTGATTCGGTCTCGATCAATGGTACGGATGTCACAGCGCAAAATCAATTCATCGTTTCTCCGGCTTCTACAACCGACTTCATCCTAACAGCCACAAACGATGATGGTCCCGTCACGCAAGATGTCACCGTGACGGTAAACCCGGCACCTCTCATTACTTCTTTCACTTCCGACCGAAGCACCATTAACACTGGGGAAAGCGTCAGGATTTCATGGTCTACTGACTTCGCCACCACCTGGTCTATCAGTCCGGCTCCCGGAGATGTCACGGGGCAAACCACAAACGGCAACGGTTCGCTCAGCGTTTATCCCGGAGGCCCCACCACTTATACTCTGACCGCAGGAAGTGCCTTTGGTTCGGAGACTTCCGAGATCACCGTGAACGTCGCGATGGTTGCCAATCATCCTGTCATTTCAGAGTTCATGGCTGACAGTAAATCCGGCCTAATGGACGCCGACGGAGATTTCTCGGACTGGATTGAGATCTTCAACCCAACGGAATTCACCGTGGATCTGGGGTCATTTTTCCTGACAGACGATGCCACAGATCTGAGCAAGTGGCCTTTCGAACCACTAACCTTAGAACCAGGCGAGAGAGCGATCGTCTTTGCCTCCGGTAAAGGTGTGAACGGACCAGCCGGGGAAATTCACACCAACTTTAAATTGAGCGCAGGGGGAGAATATCTCGCGCTCATTACCGACGGAGGAAGCACAATTGTGCAGGAGTTTGCACCGACCTACCCTGCTTTGGATACTGATGTTTCTTACGGGATCCTCGCGGGAGATTTATCGACTGCCCGGGTGCTTGGGAGCTCTACTCCCGGCCAATTCAATGACGCCTCAATGCCCGCACCATCGGAGGTAACGTTCTCGCATGGCAGTCAGACCTTCACCGGAATATTGAGCGTTACCTTGGCCGCCGAATCTTCCGGAGTGGTGATTTATTACACGACTGATGGCAGCACTCCATCCGCTGGAAGCAGCACCCTTTACTCCTCACCAGTCAACATTAACACAACGACTTACTTGCGCGCCATCGCAGTTCGGGAAGGCGTCAATGGTGCAGTCACAGGAGAGAGCTACATCCGACTTGCGGCCGATCTGGCGAACTACGAATCTGATCTTCCCCTCATGGTGATCGATAACTTTGGGGCCGGACAGGTGCCCGCAAAAGGATGGAGCGGAACCGGCTCCGGGGTTCAACAAGTGGCACGCCAAAGCGCGGTCTGGGCCACTTTCGATCGCAACGAAACGACAGGAATAGCAGCCTTAGCCGACAGCCCGCAAATGATCAGCCGCACTGGAATCAGAGGTCGTGGAGCCTTCTCCAGCACCTGGTCACAGAAGCCCTTTAGTGTGGAAGTCTGGGACGAGACCCAAAACGAAAAAGAGATCGAAGTCCTCGGCATGCCGGCCCACTCCGACTGGGTCCTCTACTACCCGGATACCGACGATAACAAAGATCCCTCCATGATGTTCAACACCTTCATGTATGACTTGAGCAACAACATGGGGCGCTATGCCACCCGGATCCGATGGGTCGAGGCCTTCGTCAATACCAATGGCGGTGACCTCACGCTGGCTGATCGACGCGGTGTCTATGCCATCTTTGAAAAAGTCTCCCGTGGTGATGGGCGACTTGAATTCGACAAGCTGAGTGAAGATGGAACCTCTGGCGGTTGGCTGCTGGGCCTCAATCGTATGGACTCTGTTCCTCTTGGCGGATTCCCCGCTGAAAATGGCGCGACCCGCCCTCAATTATTCCACACCCGGGGACCAAATCGAGTCTCCGAAACGTCACCCAACAATGCCGGCGGAGGCGATGATATTCCGAGACAAAGCAACGGTTTTCTAAATTTTGACAATCCCAATGGCTACCGAATCACTCCGACTCAGCGGTCTGCCATTGAAGATTGGTTTGCTACGTTTGAAGACGTTCTTTACGACGACGCTCAATGGTTGGACCCGGTCGATGGCTACCAGAAGTATCTCGATGCTGAAGATTTCGTGGAATACTTCATCTTCAATAACCTGAGCCGAAATGGCGATGGCATGTTGATCAGCATGTTCCCCTGGAAGGATGACGATGACAAACTACGGATGGGCCCAGCCTGGGATTATAACTGGAGCAGCTACTACATCGGTGGCGGCCCCACCGGGACCTTCCGGCATCGCGGCAACCGTCTGTGGTATGACCGCCTTTTCGACGATCCTGACTTCGAGCAACTCTACGTTGACCGCTGGTTTCATCATCGTGATCGTGCCATGAGCAATGCCGGGATACAGGGCGTCGTCGATGGGCAAGCTGCCGAAATCGGAGCGACAAGAGCGATCCGCCAAGGATACTCCAGCGAAGCGGATTGGATGGGTGAACTGACAACGATGAAAAATTGGCTCACCACTCGGGCCGATTGGTATGACGATCAATTCACCCCTCGCCCCGTCTACAATCAAACTGGCGGCGAAGTGTCCGGTGGCTTTGTCGTCGCCTTTTCGCCTCCGCCTGGAATGATCTACTTCACCACAGATGGTAGCGATCCCCGGGCTCCTGGAGGAAGCCTCTCTCCCACCGCCCAACAATTCGACGGCGGAGTTCTTCTCACAAAAGTGGTGAGAGAAGGGGATGCGGTGAGAGTCATCATCCCAAGCGCAACCACTCCTACTTCCGGTCTCAGTTGGACCGTGGCTGGATTCAACGATTCAACGTGGATGTCGGGAGCTACCGGAGTGGGATACGATCGGGTTTCCACCTACGATTCACACATCAGTCTCGATCTGGACGACACGATGGATGGCGAAAATACCTCGGCTTATCTCAGGCTCGAATTCAATCTCGACGATGTCTCAGTCTACGATGTTATGAGATTGAAAATGAAATATGACGACGGGTTCATCGCTTATCTCAATGGAGTTCCCATCGCTCAGGAAAATGCTCCCGGCAACCCAGTTTGGAATTCAGTTGCGACTGCCAGACATACCGACGGAGAAGCCGTCAACTTTGTTACATTTGAGGTCAACGGTCAGGTTGGAAATCTCGTCGATGGAACAAATGTTCTCGCCGTCCACGGTTTGAATGACGGTATCGGAAGCTCCGATTTCCTCATCACTCCGGAACTTGAAGTGGGACAGTCAGCAGTCTCCGATGGACTCACTCTCACCGAATCAACGCTCATCACGGCTCGCACTCTCGATGGTTCAGATTGGAGCGCTCCGGCCGAGGCATACTTTCTCGTTGATACCGTTCCGGCCAACGCAAGTAACCTGGTGATCTCTGAGCTTCACTACCGTCCCGCCGATGTGGATGCCTCTGAAATGACAGCTGGATTCACGGATCGGGACGACTTTGAATTCCTCGAGCTCATGAACAGCGGAACCCAAACAATTGATCTCAGTGGTGTCAAATTCATCACTGGAATTACCTTCGATTTTGCCACCGCCGGACTGAGAACACTTGAGCCCGGGGCCCGCCTTTTGATCGTGAATGATCTCGCAGCATTCCAACAACGATACGGAATGGCCTTCTCAAATCAAATTGCGGGCGAATACACGGGGAACCTCAGTAACGACGGTGAACTGATCACTATGGTCGATGCATCGGGCACCACCACTCATTCATTCACTTACAATGATCAATTGCCTTGGCCGGAAGGACCGGATGGCGATGGCTTCACTCTCGTTCTGATCGATCCATCTCAGCAGCCTGTTCTAGACCACGCGGCCCCCGCGAGCTGGCATGCCAGCGGGACAGTGGGTGGCTCACCAGGTGAGTCCAATAGTAGTAACTATGAGTCTTGGAGAATCGCCAACGGACTCCCGATCCCCGAAATTGATCCTGATCCGGACAAAGACGAGCGCGACAACTTGCTCGAATATTTTGAAGGCACCGATCCAAATACTTCGGATTATTCCTTGGGTACTGTCAATGTTGAGACCTTAATTGTTGGCGGATTTGCTGACGAATACATCATCTTCCGTTTCCGTCGTAATCTTACGGCAGAGGATGTCACCATGATTCCCCAAGTTTCAGATGATCTTGAGAGCTGGTTACAAGGAGCAGCCAACATTGTCCTTCATGGTCGGGAACGACTCGATGATTTCCACGAGACTGTCATATTCCGTTCTACTGCTCCGCCAGGAAATCAGCGACTTAAGTTCGGAAGACTCCAATTGGAGCTGCAACGATAGAGGACACTTTCCTCAGCTCAAGAGTCTTCCAAGTCATCGGATAAAATCTCACCACGTCCCCGAGTTTCCTTGGAGCGATGAGGTGCGCTATGAAATTTCCGAAAGAAAAAGACCGTCATGCATTGATGATGCATGACGGTCTGAATTGGAAAAGGTGGTGTCTAGAGACAATTAACGACGGCGTCGTAAAAGTGCGAGTCCAGCAAGTCCGGCAAGAGTAATACTAGATGGCTCGGGAACTCCAGTCCAAGTAGTGGAGTGCGATGCGATCATTCCGTCACCTAGGGCGCTCCGAGATTTGAATTTCGTGAGCTCCTCCGGCTCGCGCAGATTTCTCCAATCTTTGGAATGGCTTTTACGCACATTGATGGAGACGCGTTTCCGGAGCTGTATGTCGTGCAGAATTTTTTCGGTCCCCAACTTGAAACTGGTCGAATGAACGGAGGAGTCAGCGTCCTCCTGAAAAATATCAATGGCAGCGTTGAGCCGGTTTGGCCGAATCGTAGGCATCTTCTTGTTGCCGGCGATGCCACGGCTTTGACGGTAGCTGATCTCAATAGCGACGGACTTCCTGATTTTCATGTGGCGGTGAATGCGGGAGTGGCAATGGCCTTTGAGGCGAATCCTCAGCACTATGTAAATGAACAGCTTCTTTGTCTTAAGCTCAAAGGGCGAGATGGAAATCCCGATGCCTCGGGCGCTCGTGTTACGGTTTCTTGAGAAGTGTCCCTCACCCAGCAAGTGAGCACAGGTGGTGGTGCGATTTCTCGTAACCCCTTGAAAAAGAATGGAGCGGGTGAAGAGATTCGAACTCTCGACATCGACCTTGGCAAGGTCGCGCTCTACCACTGAGCTACACCCGCATTACGTTGCTTCGAAAAGCTGCGCTGCGAAGCACTCTTTGCCATTGTGGTCGATTTGTCGCAAGATTTTTTTACGACGTTTTTTCGCCGCGCTTTTAGCAGAAAAGGTCATTTGATTGCATAATTGTTAATTCTCATTAAGTAAGTGGCGATTTGATTTACAGGACCTTATTGTGAGTTCTTGCCGTTTTTTTAAGTCGAAAAAGCATAAGAGACCTCAGGATTGCCTCGTTTTTGATAAAAAATGTCAGTTCTGTGGCAAGAGAGATAAAGAATTATTAAGCGAGAACCTAAGCGCCCTTTTTACTTTTGATCCACTCATGGGGAGGCGAGCTTCGTTGAAATTTCCTAGTAATTTTATGCGATGTATCCAATGCGGCTCACTTGACGACAAGGTCGTGGACTCCCGGAGTTCCAAGGATGGGACCTCGATTCGTCGCCGCCGGGAATGCCTGAATTGTGGCTCTCGATTTACGACATACGAGCAAGTGGAGCGGACCGAGCTTCGGGTCATCAAGGCGGATGGGTCTCGTGAGGTGATCAACCGCGAGAAGCTCTTTCGTGGTCTTGTGAAAGCCTGTGAGAAACGGAAGGTCTCGATGGATCGGATTGGCCGCGCCGTTGATGAAATTCTTTCCGAACTCCATAAGGATCACCAACTTGAGGTTCCTTCCCGCGCGATTGGGGCCAAGGTGATGGACAAGCTTCATGCCATCGATCCGGTGGCCTACGTGCGTTATGTGTCGGTTTATCGCTCCTTCGAGGATGTCGGTGAATTCATTCGGGAAATTCAAGCCCTTGAAAACCGCTCTCGCAGCGATGTCTTCCAGCGGAAGTTCTTTAAATAATCCATGATCTGCCTCGTCGGAAATCTCCCGGTTTTGCAAGTCGGTCGCCATCAGGTGATCGGTTATGGCACCGAGTGGATTGATGAGGCACTGAGCCGGGCGGCGGATCGATGCAATCGCGATGACTTTCCTTTCATCGATGATATTCGCAATGGGGTTTTGCACTACTTGGAGCATCGTTGTCCGCTGCGGGTGCTTCCGCTGAGTGATCTTTTCGAAAGGATGGAAAGCATGCTGCTAAAGATCGGCTGCGATGCGATCGCTCTCCAGCTGAAACCGATTGCGCCGCCGGTGACGATTTCTTTGGTTCGTTTCGCAAGAGAATCGGGGAATGGATTCGAGTTGGCCTTTTTCTGTCTCCTGACTGAGGACCTTCATGACCTTTCTGAGCAGGGGGCTGAGAGCATCACCTTCAAAGATATTGAAGAGAGCGCGATGATTCTTCGTGGGAAGAAAAGCTTTACGAAAGACTGCGAGAAGCTCGCGATCGAAATCCGGGATTTCTTGAAGAATTTTAACAAGGACCACGGCATTGCCGAACGCCAACTTCATTTGAGTGTTGAGAAATGAGTGAGAAGACTCTTTTTGAAAAGATTATCGCCGGTGAGATTCCGTCGGAGGTGGTTTACGAAGACGATCTGTGCTTCTGCTTTCGCGACATCTCGCCACAAGCTCCGGTGCATCTTCTTCTGATTCCAAAGAAGCCGATTCCCCGGATCGCGGAGGCGACAGCAGAGGATCTCGAACTACTGGGTCACATGATGACGAAGGTTGGCGAGATTTCGCGGGCGGAAGGCTTTGCAGAAGAGGGATTCCGGACGGTTATCAATAACGGCACCCATGGGGGAGAGGCGGTGCCTCATCTTCATTTGCATATCTTGGCAGGCCGTCAGCTGCAGTGGCCTCCGGGTTAGCTTAGGGGCGGGCAAGACAGGCAGGATACCTATCCTACGGTTTTTTGGTCGAGGAAGTAGTCGATGAGCGCTTCCCTTGTGTTGATGGGGAGAAGTTTCGATTTGCTCGCTTTTTCGGACATCATTTCGCGGAGCTTCATGAGTTTACGGCCACCGGACTGGCTGTCGTAGCTATTGAAAAGGATGCGATAGCGCTTGTCGTTTTCTAGTTCCGCTTCTGGAAGGCCGTAGAGGGAGCGGTCGCTGTATCGGTCCTCTTTGGCCTCTGCGATTACTTCCTTGATTTGCGCTCCGGTGAGCGAGGCGTGCACGATCCAGTTTTCGTAAGGCAACCACTTCCACGCGTCTTCGATTGTTTTGATACCGGGTTGGACGTCGCTGGTGCCAAAGGTGCCGTGGAAGATGAGGTCGGCTTCGCCATCGTGTTTCCTGGCCGAGGAGAGGAAGGACTTACAAAGGAGCTCCCAGTAAGGACTCGTTCTTCCGCGGGCGCTGATGGGGGATTTTACTTCGCCGATGACGACCTTGCGACGCTCTTCGGCATTCGTAACCGCTTCCTTGGAGCATTCGAGAATGAGGGGGTCGAGGGCCAGGCGATCGTCCATGAGGACGGTCCAGGCATTTCGTTTTACGAGTTTGCGTGATTCGAGGTCGAAGCTGAGGTCGACGCGGCCGCAGTTAATGCCGTAGTAGTTTGCCTGAGTGCAGAGGACATTCGACGAGTACCACGAAGGGCGGTCTTGATGGGTATGGCCTCCGATGTAGATGTCCACACCAGGCACCTTTTCTAAGAGATCTTGCACGGGGTTGGCGTAGTCATCGGCGCGCTTCCAGCCCATGTGGCCGAGGCAGACGACGGCGTCGACTTTTTCCGCACGGAGTTCTTTGACGCTTTGCTTGAGTGAGTCGAGAGGGGAGGTGACGCTAAATTCCTTGAGGAGTTCGGGGCGGGACCAGTAGGGGATGCCGGGAGTGACAAGCCCGACGAGTCCGACTTTAAATCCACCGACTTCCTTGATGACCCAAGGGGCAAGTTTGGAAAAGGGGTTACCGCTGATCTTGCCGGCGGGCTTTTGATCGATGGTGATGTTTCCGGTGATGACCGGCATCTTGGAGCGTTCGACGGCTCCGGAGAGGACATCGAGGCCCCAGTCGAATTCGTGATTTCCGAGGACCCAGCCGTCGTAGTTGAGCTTATTGAATGCGTCGATCATGACGGCACCTTTCGTTTGATAGCCCGCGATGGTGCCTTGGTAGACGTCGCCGATATCGAGCAGCAAATTATCCGGGCTATCTTTTCGCCACTTGCGGATCTGGGTGGCGCATCGTGCGAGGCCGCCGAGGTCTCCGATGCCATCGTAAGTCTCGGTCGGAAGGATGTGCCCGTGGAGATCGGTGGTGTGGAAAAGGGAGATCGTCTTGAGTGAGCGATGGTCGGCGCCAAAGACGGGATGGGCCATCCAAGCGGCGGCTCCAGTGAGGAATCCTCGGCGCGTATTCATGTTCATTCGGATAAGTCTACGCGGACTAGTTCTTTATCATTGCGCATGAAGACGCTTTTCTCAGCGAAGGCCGGAGCGCTCCAGACAACGGGACGGCCGAAGGCTTCGTTGGTGGGCTCGAGAATGTGCTGACGACCGAGCTCCTTGTATCCTTCTTTGTTGAGTTTTGCCAAAATGAGATTGCCGCCTTCGTTCACGATCCAGAATTGCTCGTTTCCAGCGTGATGGGTGAGGTAGACCGTGCCGTGTCGACCGCTGGTGCGGTGTTCCTTTTCGACGACTGGCTCCTCTGTTTGCCAGAAACGTTTTCCATCTTCGAGGTTCGCTGCGACGAGACAGTTTGAGGAAATATCGGAGCCATAAATGACGCCATCGACAATGATGGGTGTGCTGTTGCAGCTGTAGAGCGCGGTTTTCGGTTTGCCCTTCCACGCGAATTTTGCGGTAGGTTGATCTTTGCCCAATTCGATGAGGGCTCCGATTCGCCCGATGCCGCTGGCGAACATCTTATTTCCCGACAATTGAGGGGTGATGACGGCCATGCCGTAGTTTGGCTTGAGGGGGAGGGCCCAGTAGAGATCTCCGGTTGAGGGGTTGAGTCCATTGATCGACTTAGTGTGCCAGATAATGAGTTGGTCCGTGCCACCGGCTTGGATGATCGAGGGAGGGCTGTAGCCTTGATTTTCAGCATTGAGAGACTTCCATTTGACCTTGCCAGTCTTGGCATCGAAGGCGACGGCGGTGCTTCCTTCGCCGCCGACGAGGCAGTAGAGGGTGCCGTCTTTTACAAGGGGGTGAGCTGAAAATCCCCAGATGGGAAGGGGGGCGCCGAAGTCTTTCTGGAAGTCCCTTTTCCAAAGGAGCTTTCCTGATTGGGCATCGAGGCAGCTAAGATGGCCCATCGCTCCCAGGAAATAGACACGGCCGTCGGCCACCGTAGGAGTGGAGCGAGGTCCGCCGGGATAGGAGAGAAGATAATCGAGAGGCTGCTCGTAGACCCATTTTTCTTTACCGGTGTTTACGTCGAGTGCCCGGAGACGTTCTGAACCTTTCCAAGCCACTGCCTTGCCGGGGTTGTTGATGAGCTCGCCTTTGGTGCGGACATACTCGGGGAGGAAAACGAGACCCTCGGCCACCGAAGGTCCACTGTAGCCCCAACCCACTGGGGTGCGCCAAAGGACCGTTGCCCCTTTTTTTGGGAGATCTTTTCGGATTCCAACTTCCCGCCAGGTGCTATCGGCCTTTTCACCCATCCAGCGTGGCCAGTCGTCAGCCAATGCGGTGGCGATTAATGCGAGAGTCAAAAAGGCAATTTTCCTCATGTCACCAACTTGATTGGCTTCACGGGTTTGTCAAACTTGCACGGGGAGACAAATTCACTATTTTGAAACCAGTCAGCCAAAGGCGGACTGCCCGCAAAACGCTCCTTTTTTCGATTCTTTCTTCCCGTTCGACGTACCAAGGTGAGAAAAAGACAAAAATCAGGGGAATTTCCTTAAAAATATGACTCTTTCTGCAATTGAGAGAGCCAAAATTCCAAAATTGGCGATTTATTTTGTCAGACAGGCAATTTTAATACGTATTGATTGCAGACACACTATGAAGCGAATTCTAGCCCTGGCTCTCCTAGCCTCACCTCTTCACGCTGCTCACCCCGGCGAAATCCACTACAAAACTCTTTGCATTGCCTGTCATGGCCCTGACGGAAAGGGAGTTGGCGAAGGTGCCAATAAATTCCCCCCGGTTTACAAAAGTGATTGGGTCAAAGGGGACGCTCGCCGCACGATTCAGCTCGTGCTTCACGGGCTTGCCGGAAAAATTGTGGTGAATGGTAAGGGCTACAATCTCGTCATGCCTCCTCACGGAGGATCAATGACGGATCAACAGATCGCCGATGTCACTTCCTACGTCCGTGCGAATTTTGGAAATAAAGAATCGGCTGTTACGCTGGCGATGGTCAAGAAGGAGCGGGCGCAGAAAGACAATCCCAAGCTTCCTTTGATGTGGAATCCCAAGAAGCTGCTTAAAAAATACCCCCTTGCGAAACGGGCCAAGAAGCCTGCGATTAACGATCTTCTTTCCTACATCCACCATGGCGAATTCAAGTCGCTCGCCGATCTCCGCGCTTCCAAACCCAAAAATGCCGAGGAGGAACAAGCCGGGCTTATTTCTCTCAAACACGCGGATCGTGGGGATAAGTTCGGACTCGTTTGGGAAGGCTGGCTCGACGTGCCAAAGGATGGCTCCTACGAGTTCAGCTATGACACTGATGACGGCGGTGCCCTTTCGATCAACGGAAAAGAAATCATCACCCGTGATCGCATTGGGCCTGCGGGCAAGCCCAGTAAGAAAAAGATTGCGCTCAAGAAGGGCCGGGCTCAAATCAAGATCGAGTACTTTGAATATCTTGGTGAGGAAGAGATTTCTCTGATCTGGAATGGCCCGGGAGTGAAAAATGTTGCTCTTTCTGAGGGCGCGAAAAAGCAGAAATCTTCCAATCCCACAATGCTGCTCGCGGCACCGGCTGGCGAGGCCACGATTTACCGGAACTTCATCGAGGGGACTGATCCCCGTGGCATCGGCGTGGGATACTCCGAGGGCGTCAACCTCGCCTTCAGTGGTGACTCTATGAGCGTCGACATGCTCTGGACGGGCAACTTTATCGATGCCGGACGTCACTGGGTCAACCGGGGTCAGGGCTTCCAGCCACCTGCCGGAGACGATGTCGTCACCGTCAATCGCGGATTCGCTTTCGCAAAATTAGGAAGTCAGACCGAACCCTGGCCCTCCAAGGTAAGCGATTCTTTCAAGCCAGCATTTAAGGGCTATCAGCTCAATAAGGCCCAGCAACCTACCTTCGGGTATCAGTTTGGCGACATTGAGATTCAGGATCAGCCCCTTCCTGATGCCTCTGGAACGAGCGTTATCCGCACCATCACGATCGAGGTTCCCGAGTCGGCCAAGAGCGCCGAGGCTTTCTACTTCCGGGCGCTTAGCGGAGCAGCCGTCGCAGTTCAAGGCGAGCGTAAGTTTACCTTTAAGGAGCTTAGCGTAGCGGTTCCCTCCTCAGAGTATCCGCCTTTCGTGAGGGAAAATGAACTTCTCATTCCTATTCCTTTAACCACGGGAACCCACACCATTCAGATCCAATATTCCTGGAACTAATCACACTTACCTTTTTCTTAGAATGAAATCATTTTTGACTCTCTCCCTCCTCGCCGTATCGGCAGCCGTTGCTGACGAACGGCAGCCCGAATTCTACCTCCGCGAGGAAATCCCGATGCCCGAGGGCGAAGTCCTCGAACTCGGATCCATCGCGATAATGCCCGATAAAAAAGTTGCCGTGAGTTCACGCCGCGGCGATATCTGGGTCTGCGAAGGTGCCTATGACGCGGACCTTTCCAAAGTGAAGTGGACTCTGTTTGCCCGTGGACTCCACGAGCCTCTCGGAATGTTTTACAAGGACGGTTCGCTGTTCACCACCTCTCGTCCCGAGATCACCAAGATGACCGACACCGATGGTGACGGACGCGCTGACCTCTTCAAAACGGTGACTCAATATTGGGGTATTGATGGCAACTATCACGAATACAACTTCGGCTCTGATCCCGATAAGGACGGCAACGTCTGGGTCGTGCAGTGTCTTACTGGTTCCGGCGGCGCGAGTGACAAGTCCCCGTGGCGTGGCTGGTGTTTCCGCTACGGCCTCGACGGCAAGGTCATTCCCACTTGCCCGGGCATCCGCTCTCCTGGTGGCATCGGCTTTAACCAAGCGGGCGACGCCTTTTACACCGATAATCAGGGTCTCTGGAACGGCTCATCTTCACTGAAATGGCTAAAGCCCGGCGGCTTCATGGGAAATCCTACTGGCAATGTTTACGCGCCCATTCTCAATCTCAAAGAACCACCGAATCCCACGACTGGTTCCCGCATGGTCACCGAGAGTGATAAGGATCCCCGCATCATCCCGCCCGCCGTCATTCTTCCTCACGGAAAAGTGGGCCAGTCGCCGACCGCTGTTATTTACGATAGCGCTGAAGGGAAATTTGGCCCCTTCAAGGGACAAGTTCTCGTCGGCGAGCAGACTCACTCCCAGGTTCAGCGCGTCTATCTTGAAAAGGTCAAAGGCCTCTACCAAGGTGCCGTTTGGAAATTTTTGGAAGACTTCCGCTGCGGAGTCATTCCCGCCCGCATGGGTGAGGATGCCACTCTCTTTGTGGGAGGATCAAACCGCGGTTGGGCCGCTCGAGGTGGGAAAAACTTCACTTTCGAGCGCGTTCGCTGGACTGGGAAAAAGCCCTTCGAAATGCATGAAATGCATGTCAAGAAAGATGGTTTCGTCATCACCTTCACTGAGCCGGTCGATAAGGCGAGTGCCTCAGATCCCAAATCTTACAAGGCCGCCGCTTGGACCTATATTTATCAAAAGGGCTATGGTAGCCCCGAGGTCGATCCGGCCACTCCTGTTGTGGAAAAGGCCACCGTTTCCTCCGATGGAAAATCGGTTTACATTAAAGTCTCCGGTCGTGTCCGTGGTCACGTTCACCACTTCAATCTTGAGAAGGTGAAGTCATCCAAAGGCGACAGCCTCTGGCATCCCGACGTCTACTACACTCTCAACGAGATTCCTGATTAGGTCGGTTCTCAGGTTCTTCAGTGTGCGCACTCGGTTCTGCTCTTTTGGATGTCGGGTGCCGCTGTTTTTCTTCCATCGGCACTCCTAATGCCAAGTAGTGTTTCAAAAGAGCCGAATACCGGAGTGATTTCTTGAAAGGGGGAGGCGGGACGAAGGCGTGGTGCGGGTGAAATGCCCCTGGGTGCACACTACTGAGGATCAACGTTGCCATTTCGAGAAAGCGCCCAGCTCTTGATTCCAAGGCGCAGCGCTATTTTCTAGCTATTTAAAAACATCTTTCGTCTCTTTTGAAATGCGGAGTGATATGAGCTCACCACATGACTTTCACCCTAATCTTAATCACCGCATTCGCGATAACAACTGCTGCTAGCATTGGTGAAGACATTGCGACGGACGGAAAGAGTAAGCTTCCCAACGGTGAGGGCATCGCGGCTAAGTTCAAAGCCGATACAGGCATCCACAAGCACGAGTCGGTCATCTATGCGAACGGGTTCGAAGCGCAGGGCGATTGGAAAAAACTCTGGGACGAGACCCGCGACAAGGACGGGCAGGTGCTCTTGCTCGTCTCACCTCCTGGTGGTGACCCGAAGCTTGGTAAGCATTGCCTGCAAGCCAAAGCCACTCTCGGTCACGACACTGGCGGTGGTGCCACGAAGTGGTTCAGGTCCAGCGAGACGCTCTTCATCCGCTTCTACGCGCGCTTTGATGAAAAATGCGACTACATCCACCACTTCGCAACTCTGCGTGCCAACAAGGGCCTCCAGGGCAGCGATCGTTGGAGCGGCTTCGGCGGAGCGGGCCTAAAGCCGAAGGGCGACGAGCGATTTTCGACCGCTCTCGAGCCCTGGGGTAACTGGGGAAAAAGCCCGTCCCCAGGGAAGTGGAATTTCTATAGCTATTGGCACGAGATGAAACCCGCGCCCGATCAGAAATACTGGGGCAATCAATTCAAGCCAGAAGGCCATCCGAACATCGCAAAAGGCAAATGGATCTGCTGCGAATTCATGCTCAAGCACAACTCCGCTGGGAAGCGCGACGGCGAGCAAGCATACTGGATCGATGGCCGGCTTCGCGGGCACTGGCGCGGCATCAACTGGCGGAAGACACCCAGCCTCATGGCCAACGCCTTCACTCTGGAGAGCTACATCACCGACCGCTGGACCAAGAATAAGATCAACATCGTCCAGTTCGACAACATCGTCATCGCCAAGGAGTACATCGGGCCGTCCAGGTAATAACAACTCCCGAACTAAGCTGGTAAAATGGGAGATTTTCCTGACTTGATCATGGGAGAGGTGGAGAGGGCCATTCTCGCGGATCAATTTTCCCGATTGCAAGAAGGAGCTCGCCCCTTTTTCAAGAACAACGCCGACGACGTGAACGACGATTTACAAGTGAGCACGAGATGGAACGAAACCGAGCTTGAGACGACGGATAATTGCCTCGATGACTTGCCCTTGGCCCTTGGCCAAAAGAGGGAATTTGATCTTGAAGGATTTCAGCTCCCAGAAATCCGAATGAACACTAGACCGCATTGGGTTGTGAGCCTCAGATCTTCTTCACGAACTGTGATTTCAGTTTCATAGGGCCGATGCCGTCGACTTTGCAGTCGATGTCGTGATCGGCTCCAGGAGAAATGCGGATGTTCTTCACCTTGGTGCCGATCTTGAGAGTGGTCGAGGTGCCTTTGACTTTCAGGTCCTTGGTGAGCTGCACGGAGTCTCCATTTTGAAGTTCGTTTCCGTGGGCATCGCGCATGATGGCCGCTTCTGCTTCAGCGGCCGCTTCCTCGGCGGACCATTCATGGCCACAGTCGGGGCAGGCAAAGAGAGGGCCGTTTTCGTAGGTGTAGTCAGACTGGCACTCGGGGCAGGAAGGGATCTCGCTCATTGCCCTCATCTAAGCGCTAGAATGTTCGAGGAAAAAGGCCTATTTAACCGGATTTAAATTATAGCATCCTGAAAATGAAACACCTCCCGACACCGCAGGCATCGAGGGGTGGTTGAACAGACAACAAACAACATCTGGATAGCTGAGGAATCAGTCATCCACACGCAGGAGCAAGCGCCTCAAAGGAGAGTTTTTACCAGTAAATTTCCCTTGGGATTTAAGGTTATAAAAAATACACCGATCAATAGGGACTTAGCGAGTCGCTGATCGCTTAATTTTCTCTCCTAAAGAGAATTGAGAAAAGAACGGGGTCCTTTTTGGTAAGAGAATCATGCGAGGATGTGTTTCACAACTTTTCCGTGCACGTCGGTGAGTCGGAAACGTCGGCCCTGGAACTTGTAGCTCAGGATTTCGTGATCGATTCCGAGCTGATTGAGAATGGTGGCCTGAAGGTCGTGCACATGGATGGCATCCTTATGGTAGTGATGTTTGCTGGCGTGGACCGGGTTGCCATCGGCATCGACGATTTTGGCGCCGTATTTGTTGGTGTGGCCCACGGTGATTCCGCCCTTGATACCACCGCCTGCCATCCACATTGAAAAGCAGTCCTGATGATGATCGCGGCCGTAGTTGGTCTTGGTGAGCGTGCCTTGGGAATAGGCGGTGCGTCCAAATTCTCCGCCCCAGATGACGAGAGTGTCTTCAAGGAGGCCACGCTGTTTCAGGTCCATGACGAGTGCCGCGGAGCTTTGGTCGGTTTTCTTGGTGCGATCCTTCATCGAGCCGGGGAGCCCGCCGTGCGCGTCCCAGCCCTGATGGTAAAGTTGGATAAATTGCACCCCGCGTTCGGTGAGACGACGTGCTTGCAGGCAGTTCGCGGCGTAGGTGCCTGGCTCCTTGGCGTCTTCACCGTAGAGGTCCCAAGTGGATTGAGGCTCGTCTGAAGTGTCGGAGACTTCTGGGACACTGGCCTGCATGCGGTAGGCCATTTCATACTGAGCGATGCGGGATTCGATCTCGGGATCGAGTTCCTTTTCGTAAGCCTCACGGTTGAGCTCGTTGAGTTTGTTAAGCATCGAGCGTCGGCCTTGTCGGCTAACTCCCTCGGGATTCGAGAGATAGAGGACGCGGTCTTTTCCGGACAGGAACTGCATGCCTTGATGACGGGAATCGAGGAAGCCGGAGCCCCACAGGCGGGAGTAGAGCGGTTGGCCTCCGCCATTTTTACTCACCATCACGATGAAGTTCGGGAGGTCGGCGTTATCGGTTCCCAGGCCGTAGGAAAGCCAGGAGCCGATAGAGGGCCGGCCGGCGATCTGCGCGCCTGTCTGAATGAAGGTGATCGCGGGATCGTGATTGATGGCGTCGGTGTAGACGTTCCGCATGATGCAGATGTCATCGGCGATCTTGTGATGCCAGGGGATAAAGTCGCTCATCTCCTGGCCGCTCTTTCCATGGCGATTGAACTCGGTGCAGACTGAGCCGGCCATCGGGATGGAGGCTTGGTGAGATGACATTCCTGTTTCCCGTCCTCGTTCCGATGTCGGAAGCTCGACGCCGTGATTTTCACGGAGATAGGGCTTATTGTCGAAGAGCTCGAATTGAGAAGGTCCTCCCGACTGAAAGAGGTAGATGACGCGCTTCGCTTTTGGTTTCGTCTTCGGCCCGCCGAGAACGCCATTGACGTCGTTGTCGGATGCTTTTGCCATCATCGAGGCAAGGGCCATGCCACCGATCCCTGTGGTGGATTGCTTGAAAAAATGGCGTCGGTTGACGGCGAAGGGGTCGAGGGATGGCAAGCTCATTAGCTGGGAAATCGTATTTCAAGATACGGGGAAAGCGAGGGGAGTTTTACAGGAAATTCGGGGGTGGAAGGGTGTTGGGAGGATGATGGCTGCCAGTGAGTCAATCGATAAAATGATTCCATGTTCATCTTTTTAAGAGATGAGCTTCACTGCTCCTCTTCACCGGGGTGACTTTTTTGATTCAGTCTCTGCACGGGTGCCCAGTGTGATCGGTGCCGTGATCAAGCGGCGTTTTTTGCCGCAGCGAGGGCGGCCGGGGTCAGTTCGCCGGCCCGCTCGATCATCAAGGGATCTCGCAGGGGCTTCGATGACTACTACGAGGTCGGCTTCAGGGCGTTACGAATAACTTATTTGGACTGCCTATATGGGAAATGATGGTTCTGCTGGTGAGGTGTGGTATGATTCACGGAAGCACGAATTTGTCTTTTATCACTCTGTATGGTGATTTCCGCGCTCTGACGTTATCTAATAAAGAGAGTCCATCATGTTTCATCATATTGCCACTGCTTGCGCACTTGCGCTGTTTTTACTCGTCATTCCCGCCTTCGGTGAGGACCAGCCACCGAATGTGATTCTAATCATGGTTGATGATTTGGGTTACCATGATCTTGGCTGCTATGGCCATCCCGCAATCAAGACACCTGTTCTAGATCAACTGGCTAAAGATGGCATCAGGCTGACGAGCTTTTACTCAGGTGCCACCGTTTGTACTCCCTCGCGCATGGCTCTGCTGACCGGCGCCTATCCAACACGCCTTGGTTGGACCAAGGGAGTGATTGGTCACAAGATGGGCAAGGATGAAGGACTCAGTCCTAAAGCGCTGACGATCGCGGAGATCTTCAAAAACAAGGGTTATGAGACCGGGCTGATGGGGAAATGGCATCTCGGTGACCTTCCGAAGTATCAGCCTCAGCAACAAGGATTTGACCAGAGCTATTATATCAAAAAGAGCAATAACCAGACAAAGAAGCTTTGGCGTGGTGATGAGCTCATTGAAGATCCCTTTGAAAATCGCTTGCTCACGCAGAAGTTTACCCACGAGGCCATTCGTTTCATCAAAGAGAAGAAGGAGAAACCTTTCTTTCTCTATCTCCCCTATACGGCTCCGCATTTCCCTGTCGAGGCGCACCCGAAGTGGAAGGGGAGATCCGGTTTTGGAGCGTATGGAGATGTCGTCGAAGAACTGGATTATCGCATTGGCGAGATTTTGACAACTTTGGCGATGGAGAAACTCGATCAGAAAACAATTGTTATCTTTTTATCCGACAATGGTCCCCAGGGAGGGCAGAAGGCTCAGGCGAAGCCGTTTCGCGGAATGAAGTGGGATTCCCTCGAGGGCGGCACACGGGTGCCTTGTATTCTCCGCTTTCCAGGGGTCATCCCTGCCGGACAAGAGGGTGAGGCACTTATTGCTGCGATTGATCTTCTGCCCAGTCTGATTCAGGCATGCGGCCTTGATTTGAAGACGATTGCCAAAGGCAGCCCTACCCGTGATGGGATGAATGTCTGGGATACTCTCATCGGCAAGAAAGACGCCCCTCATCCGCGGAAGGATTTGCTCTACTGGCATGGGTTAAAAGGTTTTCACGCGATCCGCGTGGGTCACTGGAAGCTGTTTCTGGACGGCAAGGATGCGCAACTGCCAAAAGAAAAAGGCGGGCCGATTTTATTCAATCTAGTCGATGATCCCTATGAAATAACCGACCTGAGCGCTCATTACCCAGAAAGGGTTCAGGAGATGCAAGAGCTTGCCAAGAAGCGTCTGGTTGACATCAACAAGAGTGTTATTCCTCTCGGAAAAGCGGAGTGACTGTTGAACGTTGGTCTCCCAAAACCAGACTGGATCCAGATCAGACAAGAAGTCCCGTCTGATCCGCTCTCCAAAAAGGAATGAGTGCGTTAAAAAACTTTCAAAATATCATCATCGGCTCGGTTGTCGCAGCAGGCATTGCATTGGGAGGGTTTTTTATCTCGAAGACCCTCTACAACGCGAAGGTGGCACTCAATACGGCCGAGGCCAAAGGATTGGCGGAACGGCGGGTGCAGGCGGACCGAGCGAACTGGAGTATTGGTTTTTCCGTGAGTGGAAAGAGCCGGGATGAAGTGCCCGAACTCTATCGCAAGGCGGAAGGGATTCAGGAGCGACTGAAGTCGATTCTGAAAGAAAGCGGCTTTGAGGATGGGGAAATTAAAGTGGGAATTATCGATTACGGCTCACGTCAGTATCGGAACGAGGACCAGATTTTGACGGATGAGGATCATTTCCTGAATGGTTCTATCAGCGTGGAGACCGATAAGGTCGCGGCGGTGGCTCCGGCACGTGGGGTGGTGAATAAGCTCATCTCCGAGGGCATCAGCATTACCAATCGGACTCCCAAATACAGCTTTACCGGACTCAATGAGATCAAGCCGGAAATGCTCCGGGAAGCGACGAAGAATGCTCGCATTGCTGCTAATGAATTTGCCTCGAATGCCCAGGTCGAAGTCGGCGGGATCCGCACGGCCCGCCAAGGGAGCTTTTTCATCCGGGATGCCGGAAGTGAATCGAGTGATTCTCACAAGATCGAGAAGGACGTGCGCGTCGTGACAACGATTACCTTTTTCTTAACGGACTGAACACCTCGACTTTCATGACACTGAGAAGGCCGGGCAGGAAACTGTCCGGCTTTCCTATCTCAAGAGAGGGTTTTAGGAGGGGAGTTCGAGGCTAAAGACTTCGGATCCTAGAATCTTTTAGGTTGGTTGACTTTTGAGTGAAAGGAGCGGGGGCGCTTGTCTCGAACATTTCAGATGGGGGCGAGACGCCCCCGCTCCTTTGCACGAAAAAGCCGGACGGTTTCCCGTCCGGCTTGTTTAGAATTTCCGCGAAGCGGTCGACTACATCATGCCGCCCATGCCGCCGTGGTCGTGACCGTGGTCGCCACCGCCGCCTGCAGCTTCTGGCTCAGGGAGGTCCGTGATGAGGGCCTCGGTGGTGAGGAGGAGTCCGGAGATGGACGCTGCGTTCTGCAGTGCAGAACGAGTGACCTTCGTGGGATCCACAACACCAGCTTCGATGAGGTCGACGTATTCTCCGGTGGCCACGTTGTAGCCAGTATTTCCGGATGAGTTACGAACCTTCTCGACGATGAGCGCTCCTTCGAGACCTGCATTGGCAGCAAGCTGACGGAGAGGAGACTCGATCGCCGAGGCGATAAGGAGTGCCCCAGTAGCTTCGTCACCTACGAGTCCGAGGTCACCTACGCCAGCTTGGGCGCGGATGAGTGCGGTTCCACCTCCTGGGACGATGCCTTCTTCGACAGCGGCGCGGGTGGCGTGAAGGGCGTCTTCAACGCGGGCCTTCTTCTCTTTCATCTCGGTCTCGGTAGCAGCACCAACGTTGATGACAGCAACTCCACCAGCAAGCTTCGCAAGACGCTCCTGGAGCTTCTCACGATCGTAGTCAGAGGAGGTGTCCTCGATCTGCTTACGAATCTGGTTCACGCGGCCAGAGATGGCCTCGGATCCGCCACCGCCTTCGACGATGGTGGTGTCATCTTTTGTGATGGTGGTGCGCTTGGCTTCGCCAAGGTCTTCGAGCTCGATGTTCTCAAGCTTGATACCGAGGTCCTCGGTGATGCATCGACCACCGGTGAGGATGGCAAGGTCTTCGAGCATGGCCTTGCGACGATCTCCGAATCCTGGTGCTTTCACCGCTGCGATGTTGAGGGTTCCGCGGAGCTTGTTCACTACGAGAGCGGCAAGTGCTTCACCTTCGACGTCCTCAGCAATGATGAGGAGAGGACGACCGGTTTTGGCGATCTTTTCGAGGATCGGAAGGAGGTCCTTAAGATTGGAAACCTTCTTTTCGTTGATGAGGATGTAGGCGTTCTCGAGGTTCGCTTCCATGGTGTCGGGATCGGTGACGAAGTAAGGGGAGAGGTATCCTTTGTCGAACTGCATTCCTTCGACAACGTCGAGGGTGGTTTCGATTCCTTTGGCTTCTTCAACGGTGATGGTTCCGTCTTTACCAACCTTATCCATGGCTTCGGCGATGATGTTGCCGATTTCCACGTCCCAGTTAGCGGAGACAGTGGCGACCTGGGCGATTTCCTTGGAGTCAGAGACTTCCTTGGAGATCTTAGCGAGCTGGGCCACGATGGCTTCGGAAGCCTTCATGATGCCGCGCTGGAGGCTGATTGGATTGGCACCGGCGGTGACGTTACGAAGGCCTTCTTTGTAGATGGCTTCCGCAAGCACGGTAGCGGTGGTAGTTCCGTCACCTGCGATGTCGGAGGTCTTGGAGGAGACTTCCTTGATGAGCTGAGCGCCCATGTTCTCGTAGGGATCTTCGAGTTCGATTTCTTTGGCAACCGAGACACCGTCTTTGGTGACAGTTGGGGAACCGAACTTCTTGTCGATGATGACGTTGCGACCTGCAGGCCCGAGAGTTGCTTTCACCGCACGAGCGAGCTTGGTTACGCCGCGGAGGAGAGCTTGACGAGCTGCTTCGTCGAATTGGAGTTGTTTAGCCATAATTTTGTATTTTTAAAATTGAGAGTTTAAAGAATTAGTCAGAGAGGACACCGAGGATGTCGGACTGAGTGATGATGAGGAGCTCTTCGCCGTCTACTTTGACATCGGTGCCGCCGTATTTGGAGATGAGGACTTTGTCGCCGATTGAAACGTCGAAGACGATGTCTTTGCCGTTTTCGTCAGTTCCGCCGGTGCCGAGAGTCACGACTTCAGCTTCCTGTGGTTTTTCTTGAGCCGAGTCAGGGAGGACGATGCCGCCTGCGCTGACTGATTCTGCTTCGAGACGCTTCACGAGGACGCGGTTTCCGAGTGGTTTGATACTAGCCATATTATTAGGTATTGTTTTTTGTCAGGTTGGTTTTGCTCCGAGTGGAGTGAGATTATTTTTTATCAGCGTCGACGACCTCTGCATCTACGACCTCTGCATCTACGACCTCAGCGTCGACGACCTTTCCTTTTGCTTTGCGAGGTTCGTCTGAATCTCCTTCGGCAGGTTCGACATCTGGTGCGCCGCCGCCCATGTCGGGCATTTGCGCGCCAGCGGCTTGCGCGGCTTGGGCGAGTTCAGCGAGTGACTTTTCGAGGTCTTCAGTGGCGGACTTGATGAGATCGAGGTCGTCGGCCTTGAGCGCGCCTTTGAGGGCGTCGAGCTTGCTGGTGAGCATATCCTTGAGTTCCGCTGGGGCGTCCTCGGGCAGTTCACTAAGCTGTTTCTCGACTTGGTAGACGACATTTTCACCCTTGTTCTTGATGTCGACAGCTTCGGCGCGCTTTTTGTCTTCCTCGGCGTGAGCTTCGGCGTCGCGTTTGGCCTTTTCGATTTCGTCATCGGAGAGTCCGCTGGAGCCTTCGATGGAGATCTTCTGCTCCTTGCCGGAGTTCTTATCTTTCGCGGAGACGTGGAGGATTCCGTTGGCGTCGATGTCGAAGGTGACTTCGATCTGAGGCATGCCGCGTTGTGCGGGTTCGATGCCGGAGAGCTGGAAGTTACCGAGGAGCTTGTTATCGGCGAAGAGCGGACGCTCTCCCTGACAGATGCGGATATCGACTGCAGGCTGGTTATCAGCAGCGGTCGAGAAAGTCTGACTCTTCTTGACGGGGATGGTGGTATTCCGATCGATCATCGAAGTGGCACGGCTTCCCTCGGTCTCGATGGAAAGGGTGAGCGGGGTGACATCGAGGAGGAGGACATCTTTGACATCTCCCAGAAGAACTCCGCCCTGAATGGCTGCGCCAATGGCGACCACTTCATCGGGGTTCACACCCTGGTGAGGCGTCTTGCCTGCAAGTTCGTGAGCGGTCTCAACGACTTTCGGCATGCGGGTCATTCCGCCAACGAGGACAAGCTCGTCAATTTCTCCGGCGGAAACGTCGGCTTCCTTGAGGCAATCGGTGACGGGCTTCTTGGTGCGCTGGAAGAGGTGGTCGGTGAGCTGTTCGAGCTTACCACGGGTGAGGCTGAGCTGGATGTGCTTGGGACCGGTGGCATCCGCGGTGATGAAGGGGAGGTTGAGGTCGTAATTCTGGGAGGAAGAGAGAGCGATCTTCGCCTTTTCTGCTTCTTCCTTAATGCGTTGGAGGGCGTCGGGCTGACCGGAGAGGTCGATGCCTTCGGTGCTCTTGAACTCAGAGACGATGTGGTCGATGAGCGCGTTGTCCCAGTCGTCACCACCGAGTTGGGTGTCGCCATCAGTTGCGAGGACTTCGAAGACGCCATCGGAGATTTCCAAGACGGAGATATCGAAAGTTCCACCACCGAGGTCATAAATGGCGACCTTTTGATCGGTCTTGGAGTCGAGTCCGTAGGCGAGCGATGCTGCGGTGGGCTCGTTGATGATGCGGCGGACCTTGAGGCCGGCGATCTCGCCAGCGGCCTTGGTGGCATTTCGCTGTGAGTCGTTGAAGTAAGCGGGAACGGTGATGACGGCTTCGGTGATCGTTTCACCGAGCTTAGATTCAGCGTCTAATTTAAGCTTGCCGAGGATGATGGCGGCGATCTCCTGTGGGGAGAATATCTTCTTTTCACCGTCGATTTCGACCTGAATGTGGGCGTCGCCGTTATCGGCTGCCACGATGTCGTAGGGGACGCGTTTGTCGTCTCCCGTGAGCTCAGAGAACTTACGGCCGATGAGGCGCTTCGCGGAGTAAACGGTGTTTTTTGCGTTGGTGACAGCTTGACGCTTGGCCGCTTGGCCGACGAGACGCTCGCCATTTTTTGCGAATGCGACCACCGATGGGGTGGTGCGTGCGCCCTCTGAGTTTTCAAGAACAGTAGGTTCGCCACCTTCCATGACGGACATGCAGGAGTTGGTTGTTCCGAGGTCGATCCCTAAGATTTTAGCCATAGTAGTAGTCTTTCTTTAAATAAGTTGGTTGATGAATTTGCGTTTTCATTGGCAGGAGTTGTGCCAGACGGCGGAAAGGTCTTAACTACGGGGATTTTCGGGGGAAATGGATTAAGCGAGTGCCAAAATGACGCAATGAGGTGCTGCGCAGAATGGCGCAGTGAGACAGGTTGGCGCGGTTAGGGATTGGCTGTGGAGGTTCATTATCACAGAAACGCGGAGATTTTTGGGGCAACCTCACTACGATGGGCAAGTTGTTTATAGGCGATACGGCGAATGCCCATCCTACGGGCGAAGGCTTTTTTCTCGCTGCGTAACCCAAATACCCCCAGCCTCGCAAGCGAAGCTGGGGGTATTTGGCAACCCGTAGGGGAGTCGAACCCCTATTGCCAGAATGAAAATCTGGAGTCCTAACCATTAGACGAACGGGTCACATTTCGTGTTAGACGGGTGGGAGTTATAATCGGATGGTCAGGTTAGCAAGAATGTTTTTTGAACTTTTTGAGGAAATAACGACAGTCTCTTTACCTGAGGGCTAATCGGGGCTAGCTATTTGACCTCGCAACTATGTCTGATCTGTCTTCTCTCCCTGCTGTCGAAAAGCTTGCAGCAGCTCTTTCTCCGGAGGTATCTCTGCCGCGTCCTCTCGTAAACCTTTTCGTAAGGCGTGAAATTCAGACGTTTCGGGAGAAGCTGATCGCAGAGGAAAGGCATTCGCGTGAAGAGATGGAGGCGTCGATTAAAGAAAGCCTGCACGCTTTTGAAAATTCCCGCCTCCAGCCCGTGATTAATGCCACCGGCGTCCTGATTCATACGAATTTGGGACGTTCTCCGCTGGGACCTCGTGCTGCAGGAGCGCTGCAGAAAATTGCAACGGGATACTCGAATCTGGAATTTGATCTACCATCAGGGGCCCGCGGGAAGCGGGCTGGCTACCTTGAGACGGCTCTCGCTTGTCTTTTGGAGACGGAGGCAGCAACGGCGGTGAACAATTGTGCTGCGGCACTTGTCCTTACGCTGCGCACTTTAGTCGCTGATGGGAAAAACGAGGTCATCGTTTCGCGCTCGGAGCTCGTGGAGATTGGCGGGGGGTTTCGGATTCCGGAGATTCTCGAGACCTCGGGAGCGAAGCTGGTGGAGGTGGGTGCGACAAATAAGACCCATCTTTATGACTACGAGAAGGCGATCACGGCTCAGACCGCGCTCATTTTGAAAGTCCATCGCTCGAACTTCTACATCGGAGGCTTCGTGGGTGAGCCTGAGATCCCTGAGATCGCGGAACTCTGCAAGAAGCATGGTTTCCCCCTTGTGGAAGATCTGGGCTCGGGTGCCATGATGAACACGGAAGACCTTGCGCCGATCGATCATGAGCCAACCCCGCAGGAGTGTCTGCGTCGGGGAATTGATTTGGTGATTTTCTCCGGAGATAAGCTCCTCGGCGGGCCGCAGTCGGGGATTATTGGTGGTCGAGCCGACCTCATTGCGGAGATTAAAAAAGAGCCCTTCTTCCGGGCGGTCCGTTGCGATAAGCTTATTCTCACCACGCTCCAGGAGTCGATTGATCAATATCTCGAGGTGAGAGCAGATCCCGCTTCCAGCGATGTGCCGGTTCTGACTTTCTTGGGAACAAGCACGAAGGATCTCCGGGATCGGGCCGAGAAGATCCTGTCCGGTTTCTCTTCCGGGAATGTCGCTGTTTCGATCGAAGATACCCTTGCCAGACCGGGTGGAGGGACGATGCCCCGGGCTGAGTTTCCCTCGATTGCGCTCAAGCTGGTGCCATCGAATCAATCGGTTCCCAAGCTGGCGAAGAAGCTTCGTGTCGGTTCACCTGCCTTGGTGGGTTACACCACCGATGACGCGCTCTTTCTCGATCTGCGGACGATTTTCCCCGCTGATGACGCGTGCGTTGCCAAGGCCCTTGCTCAAGTGCTGTGAGGGGATTCACGAGACTTGATCGTCTGATTTGGAAATGGCGTGGCTTGGGAAAGCCGCGCATCCGCATAAAGATTGAGGCTGGCGAAGTGAGGGTTAATGGCACCCTCGCCACCAGTGGGGCAATGGAGATCGGTAATTTTGATCTTGTCGAGGTGGGCCCTGAAATCGTCCAAAACAGAACGGCGCGCTATGTCATGCTCAACAAGCCGCAGGGAGTGGTCAGCGCGACGGTGGATGCGGAACATCCCACGGTGGTAAGCCTCGTTGAGGAAGATTGGGCGGATGAACTTCATCTCGCGGGGCGGCTCGATCGTTTTACGACCGGGCTCCTTATTATGACCAATGATAGCCGGGTTTCCGAGGCGATCACCGAGCCTGTAAGGAAGGTGGGGAAACGCTATCGGGTGGGCACGGATGGGGAGATTACGGCAGAAATGATCGCCCTTTTTGAAAAGGGGATGTGGTTTGCGAAAGAAGAAGTCACCACGGCGCCGGCGCAGGTCAAATTGCTGGACCCTCGTGAGTGCCTTCTTACGATTTATGAGGGGAAGAACCACCAAGTGAAGCGGATGTTTGCGCACTTCGGGGTGAAGGTGGTGAGATTGCACCGAGAAGCAGTCGGCGAGCTCGAGCTGGGCGAGCTGACGGAAGGGGAGTGGCGCTTTTTTGATCCAGGGGAGTTAATGGTCTGACATTCAGAGAATAGGCGTGAAGCTCTCCTGCTTTGAGCTTGCTTTAATCTGTCAGGCAGACATTTTTTTATAGGTTAAAAGAACAAGCATTATGGCTTCTCAATCAATTCTCAGTTCCCTCTTTCTCTCTGGAGCAGCTCTTGCAACCGCAAATGGAGCTCTGATTGCCTACTATCCTCTTGACGGAGATTTCCTTGATGCCTCCGGTAATAGCAATGATGGCACCATGTTTGGCGGTGTCTCTTACGCTGGCGATTCCTCTGCCGCGATCGGCGGCGGCCAATCTGCCGTTTTCGACGGTGTTGCTGGCACCTATGGCGCTGTGAATACCGGACTTGCTGCGAGTGGCAATACCAACTTTACCGTTTAGATGTGGGTCAAAGGAGACGGAACTGCCAACTCAGATGACCGCGTGTTCTCGGAGGGCCAAACAGCAAGTGGAAATCCGTTGTTCAACGTTGGAACTCACAATACGGGTGCGGATGGCACCGTAGACATCTACATCCCTAACGGAGGAGGGGGCACAACCCTCAACCATGGTCACTTGCCGGGAACTGCTTTTGACGGTGACTGGCATCACCTTCATCGGCCCTCTTGAGCTTTGTCGGATTGCTGCTCGTAGTTCGCCGTCGTCGCCAGACGGCCCGACTCACTCTGATTTAATTCACTTCAATCCAAACCATTCGATAGCCTTCCAGCTACCGGCTCGTTTTTTAAGACACGATTCACAAATTATGAACTTCTACAAAACATTCCGATCAGGGCTGCCCGCTGCAGCCTCACTCTTCATCCTCCCCTATTCAGCGAGTGCCGAGCTTGTCGGCTACTGGAAATTGGACGACAACTTTGATGACTCCTCGGGCAAAGGCAATAATGGCGTTTTCTTTGGCGGCACAACCTACGAAGCCGATACCCCCACCGCCCTTGTTGGAGGAAAGTCAGTGGCATTTGACGGGCAGGCAGGCACATACGGGGCCATCAATTCCGGCACCGGAGGCATGGCGCTAACGACGCTCCCTTCCTACTCCGTCTCCATGTGGGTCAAGGGAGAAGGAACTGCAAATTCAGATGACCGCGTGTTCTCGGAGGGTTCCAGCACAGACAACAATCCTCTTTTTAACGTCGGAACTCACAACGGGAGTGCGGATGGCACTGTAGACATCTACATCCGTAACGGAGGAGGAGGTGAAACCCTCAACCATGGTCACTCGCCGGGAACTGCTTTTGACAATAACTGGCATCATATCGCGTTCATTGGTGGATCTGATAAACAACTGGATCTCTACATCGACGGTGTTTTCGATACGACCTTCGACTATGCCAACGTCCCCGATTTCACGCCCGATACCACGACCATCGGCGGCATCCTTCGAGCGGGTGATTGCTGTAACTTCCTTGGGAGCATTGATGAAGTCGCGATGTGGGACAGCGATCTGACCCCCGTAGAAATTGCCAATCTAGCACTCGGAACACCCGCCGACGACATCGGCTCGCCTCCGGAAGATTTCGATGATGACGGAATGCCCAATAATTGGGAAATGGCAAATGACCTCGACCCAAATGACGACGGTTCCGTCGATCCTGACAATGGACCCGATGGCGATCCCGATTCAGACAATTCCCGCAATGCCGAGGAATTCGCAAATGGAACCGATCCCCGTAATGATGACTCGGATGATGACGATTTGAACGATGGCGCTGAAGTTCTCGCCGGCACCGATCCTACTAAGCCGGATACCGATGGGGACACCCTCAATGATGGCGCCGAACAAACGGGCGGCACCAATCCCCTGCTGAAAGATACCGACGGTGACGGAATTGCTGACAATGACGAGCTGACCAACGGAACGATCCCGACTGATATCGAGAGCCCGCCTATTGGAGGCTTACTTAGCGCCTACTGGCCACTCGACAGCACAGATGGCACCATCACTCCGGACGAGGGCCCAAATGGTTACCATCTAGACCTCATGAACATGGATGCATCGAATTTCATTATTGATGAAGGACACGCCGTAGCCTCCTTCAATGGTGCTGATACTCTCTTGGCCCGGATTCACTCCGTGGATGACGATCTCCCCATTAGCCAAAACCCGGCTTACACGATCTCCATGTGGGTCAAGATCACTGGAACAGGTCAAAATGATCTGCGTTTCTTTTCCGAAGGTTCCACTATCAGCGGTAATCCTCTCCTAAACCTGGGAACCAGAAATGATGGATCAGATGACAGCCTTGATGTCTTCCTCAGAGATGGAGGAGGCCCCCCTCATCAGTTTTCCACGGCCCAGCCGCTCGATGGCACCTGGCGTCACCTCGCCTATACCCATAATGACGCCAACAAAAAAATTCAACTCTACCTCGATGGTGTTCTCGATCGCGAAGATTGGACTTTTAAGGATCTTACCTCACCCGATATCGACACCACTTCGATCGGCGGGATCCTGAGGGCGGATCCTTCTCATTGGGTGGATGGACTTGTCGATGACGTCTCCCTTTGGAAAGGAGTGATGTCTCCTGCCAAGATTACCGAACTCGCCTCCGGAAAGACGCCCGATGAAATTGCTGGAACAGCATCGTTTGAAGTCACTTCGATCAACCGCGATGCTGCGGGGAACGTCACCATCACCTGGAATTCCCGCCCCGGCGCTGTCTATGGAGTTTGGGGCTCCCTTAATCTTGATGAACCTTGGAACGAGCTCGATGACAGCTACGGATCCCAGGGAAACCAAACGAGCTACACCTTGTCTGCGGGAACTCCCTTTCTGGATCCCGCGATAGAGCCCCGCATCTTTTTCCGGATCACCAAGTAGAAGCTCATTTCAATTCAATGATCATCCCACACCTTGAAAAAGGTGTGGGATTTTAGCGTAATGAGACCCATAGGCGCCAATACCGTCCAGCTCCCCCACCAGAGATTGGAGGAAATTGATAGCGAACCAAGACAAGATTGCTCTGGCTCCGTTTCCCGGGACCACTTCACAAGAAAATGGGCCCTTCTGAAGTTGCCAAAGAGGCAGTCTTTGTCATGCGGTAATGAGAGGCGTCGACGACGATTCCACGATCTCCGTCATTTTATAAGGGACAAAAATAGAGATGTGACGCTTTTATAGTTGGGATGAAGAAAGTCTTAGGTCTTGTTGTTGGAATCGTAGTCGGAATTGTGGGTGGGGTAATGTTTTCTAAGAGCATCGCGCCGGAGGAGGGGTCGCCCGAGGAGCGGCTTGAGATGACAGAGAAGGATCTCCGAAAGGCGCAAGGGGAAATCCGGGCGCTCGTGGCGAGCGGGCATCGGAATGAGAAGCGGAAGGTGGGCGACGGGGTGCGCAATATGATGTGGCGGATCAGAAATGGAGAAGATGTGAGCTTTGACGATGTCTTTGTCACGATGAAGCCGTGGATGCGAGAAATGACGCCCCTTTTTGAGCGGATTCGAAGGGTCAATGAAGATGAGTGGGCCGATACGATGTCGGGTCGTTGGTCGAGTAATTATGGCTTGGACGATGGAGAAAAGGAACGCTTGAGTGAGTGGTTTAAACAGCGAAGCAAGGAGCGGGCGATGAAGTTTGCCGAGGTGGTGGGTAGCGATGAGAGTGGCTTTGTCGACTTCGTGCAGTCGACGGAATACGATTGGCGGGATGCCGAAGGGGCGGAGGTCTTAATGGAAGGGATGCTGGAGGGCGAGGAGTTGGAGAAATTCAAATTTGAACGGCTGAATGAGCGTCACAAGAGTGTTCAGGATGAGGCACACGGGAATCTTACGCGCTTGGATCAGATTGTGGAGTTGGATGAGGAGCAACATTTTGAATTATTTGGAGTATTGGCGCGCGGATCGGATGACTACCGCGATGGGATGGAATTTGATGGGATGGAATCGGGAACATCACAGCTGGATCAAAGCGGGAGGAATCGCGCCATCGAGGATGTTCTTCGCCCGGAGCAGCGTGATTTACTCGATGCCCATCGGGAAGAGCGTCTCAAGAAAGCGGAGAGTGATATGGCAAAGATGGGGCTGACGCTGCCTAAGAATTGGGATGCGCTGGAAGGAGACCGTTTCTAATGTCAGCCGGTGCGATTGAAATCAAAGATCTGCGGGTGGACTATGGCGACTTTGTCGCGGTGAATGACATTTCGCTGAGTGTGCCCTACGGCGAGGTTTTTGGGCTTGTCGGGCCCAATGGTGCGGGAAAAACGAGCACTTTTCGTGTTCTTGCGACACTAATGGAGCCGACCTATGGCGAGGTGAGCCTGGCGGGCATCGATATTTTGGAAAACACCGAGCGGGCTCGCGAAGTGATCGGCTACATGCCGGATCTGGCTCCGGTGCCATCGGATCTCAAATTATGGGAGTTTCTCGATTTTCATGCGGATACCCATCGACTCGGGAATCGCAAGGAACGTCGGGCGAGGGTGGATGAGTGTCTCGATATTGTGAACCTGACTGAAAAGGAGAATGCCTGGTGTAAGGCGCTTTCACGCGGCCAGACCCAGAGACTGGTGCTTGCGAAAACTTTGATGCATCGGCCGTCGGTGATGATTCTCGATGAGCCTGCGAGTGGGTTGGATCCACTTTCGCGCCGTGAGATGCGGCATGCCTTGCAGAAGCTTGCCAAGGGTGGCGCAACGGTGCTGGTGAGCTCGCACATTCTCACCGAGCTCGCGGAAATGTGTTCGTCACTTTGTGTCATGAACGAGGGGAATCTCCTGGCATCGGGCACCGCGGAAGAAGTGCGCGCGAAGCTTGGGAAAAAGGAGAGATCACTACGGGCGACATTTCTAGCAGAGAACGAAGCGGTGCTCCGCTGGCTGAGGACGGATTCGCGGATTTCGGAAATTCGAGCCGATGGTCCGGATGTGACGTTTCACTTCGTGGGAAACGATGAAGAGCAAGTGGGCTTTTTGAGGACGCTGGCTTCAGGCGGATTTGGGCTCAAAGCGTTCGAAGAAGAGGGGTCGTCATTTGAAGATATTTTAGTGCAAGTTGCAGAGGAAAATCGAAAATCATGAGTGAAGAATGGCAGCGGGAGAAAATGGTACCTTTTTGGAAGATCTGGGCGAACCCCATTGTGCGGCGCTACGCCCGGAGTCGTCTGAGGCCCGTAAGTTTGGGAGGAGTCCTGCTCGTTTTTGTTCTGATTGCGGCCTTTATCTTTTTTAGTATCAGGCAAGGTGCCATGGGACAGGGTCAGCTGGAGCTAATGGATGCAGCGCGTCTTCCGATTGTTCCCTTGCTGGTCCTGCAGGGGTTAATTTTATTCATGTTAGGTACCGGTCAAGTTGCTGGTGCAATGACGGCGGAGGCGGATGAGGGGGTGCTCGAGTATCAGCGATTGGCGCCGATGACTCCGTTGACCAAAGTGGTGGGCTATTTGTTCGGTCTACCGATTCGCGAATGGGTTATCTTTGCGGCGACGATGCCCTTTTCCATTTTCTCGATGTGGCAGGGGAAGGTGCCGCTCGGAGTTTTCCTAGAGATCTATTCGGTCTTTATCGTGGCAGGGGTGCTGTACCATTTAACCGGACTTCTGGCGGGTACGGTGATGAAGAATCGGCGTTGGGCTTTTCTGGGGTCGATGGGGCTCGTCTTCATGCTCTACACTGTTCTTCCGCAGGTGGCGAAGTTCGGCTTGGTCTATTTCAAATACTTCACCATTTTGCCGGTGGTCGAAGAGAGCTTCGCTTACTTCGTGCCGCGTTCGGGGCAGATGGTGATCCAGACAATGCAAGAGCTGGTCCCGACGGCCCGCTTTTTTGGCCTGAATTTCCCTCAAGTGGTCTTTACGCTGATCTCGCAGGGGATTCTGATTTTGGCGATGTCGACGATGCTGTGGCGTCGCTGGCGTCGCAACGAATCGCATCTTTTGGGGAAGGTTGGAGCGGTGGGGCTTTTTGCTTGGGTGCAGCTTGTAATTTTGGGGAATGCGCTTCCCTTGATTGAGACGGGACAATTGTTTCCCTCGCGCGAATTCGGCCGCCGCTTTGGCCGCTTCGCTGGCGTGGATCCTGCGAATTGGCAGCCGGAGGCGTGGGAGATTTTCATGATGATCGGGATCTTCGGAGTGGTGACTCTGGCCATGATTTGGATGATGAGTTTTCTGATTATTCCGAATGAGGAAGGGCAGGTGCGCGGGTGGCGGCGGGTGCGGAAAAAGGGGGGGAGCCGACTATCGATCCTCTCCGATCCGGCAACTGCGACGCCTTGGGTATTTTTGATGGTGGCAATCGGTTCGGTGGGGTGGTTTACCTTTGCTAAAGCGATTGTCGGTTCTCGGTGGTTCCCTGAATTTCAGCTGAGTTCGATGGCGCTGCTTGCGATTGTGATGGTGCTCTTTACCGGGGGAATTTTAGTGCAGACGATTCTCGAGACGAAAGGACGTAAGTTTACCATCCTGGCGATTATTCTCGGGGGAGTTCTTCCTCTGATGCTAGGGATGATTGCGGCTCTGACCAAAGACGAACTCCTGCCAGCGGGAGTTTGGTTGATCGGAATCAGCCCGATGTCATGGGCGATGTATGCCTCGCAAGTGGTGGTGCCGATCGATGACATGCCTGCGGATGTGATCCGGGGGATTCCACTGGCCTTTTGGTTCTGGCAGGGAGTGGCGGTTTTGCTTAGCCTCTGGATGTTGAATCTCTTAAGAAGAACTCGAAAAGAGATCGCTGAAAAAACGAAGTAGACCATGATTTTTCGAACCATTTTACTATTCCTCGCTCTGGTGGCCGGGCTCGTTGCCCAAGACCGGAAGCTGTCAGTCGGTGCTCTCTACGACCAAGGCGAGGAGAGCTTTTTTGAAGGGAAGATTAAAGAGGCGATTTTGGATTGGGATCGGGAAATTGCTCTCATGCCGCAGCGGGGTCCCCATCATTGGCAACGGGGATTGGCACTTTATTATTTGGGCCAGTATGAAAAGGGGGTGGCGCAATTTGAAAGCCATCAAAAAGTAAATGGGCACGATGTTGAGAACGCGGCCTGGCATTTTTTATGTATCGTTCGGCAGAAAGATGGATCGGTTGAGAAGGCGCGCAAAAAGTTTATTCCAATCAAGGGCGATGGGCGGGTTCCCATGAAAGAAATCCATGATCTTTATGGAGGAAAGGGCACTGCGGAAGTGGTCCTTGCTGCTGCAAAGAAGAATGCGGAGGGGATGCGGCTACGGAACCAGCTTTGCTACGCCCACCTTTATCTGGGACTTTACTATGAGGCTTTGGAGAAGCCGGAGAAATCACGCAAGCACATGAAGTTGGCGGCTGTTGATTTTAAAATGGACCACTACATGGGCAAGGTGGCGCAGCTGCACCATAAGCTGCGTGCGAAGAAGAAAAAGTGATGTTTCCTAGGCGCCAATTGTAGCCTTGCTGAGCTCTGCTTCTCGAAATTTGCTCGGAGAGCAGCCCACAATTTTGGAAAAGGAACGGTTGAACAGGGATAGCGATTGGAAGCCGACCTGAAAGGCGATGTCGGAGATGGTCGGAGGAGTTCCTTACGGGCCCAGGAAATGCGGGCGCAGGTGGTGTATTCGGTGACGGTGAGCGTGGTCACTTCCTTGAAGGTGCGGCAGAAGTGGCTTTCGCTGAGTCCGGCGACTTTAGAGAGCTGGGCGAGGCGATCGTGCCGATCATTGTGTCCAAGAACGGCGCACCAAGGAATCCATCTTAGGGATACGGCGAGGGCGTTGACCTTGGAAGAGGAGAAGAGCCCGGAGACGAAGACTGCGGGCATCAAAACTGAGGATCAATGCTGCCATTTCGAGAACACAAAAAGTGGCACCGAGGTGCCGCTTTCTTGTTATGAAAAAAGGAGTGAAACCAGTTCTACTTCGTGGGGTTGTTGGCCTCTGTCCAAGAGAGTATTCCTTTGTTGAGGTGGTAAAGTTTTCCGAAGCCGAGTTCCTTCCATGCGTCGAGGGATTGAGTGCTGCGACCGCCGCTCTTACAGTGGAAGAGGTATTCTTGTGAGGTGTCGAGCTTGGCGAGTTCGGTTTTAAAGTCGGGACTTTTGAAGTCGATCATGACGGCGCCGGGGATGTGTCCGGTGGCGAATTCCTCGGGGGTGCGGAGGTCGATTACTTGTGGGGCGTTGTCGATGCTGAGGAGGGCTTCTGCTTCTTCGGCGGTGACGTCCTGGATTTGGAATTCGACTCCGAGAGTGGTATCCAACTTGATGGGCATTGATTCCTTTATATCACATGAAGTGAGGGTAAGGAGAAAAGCTAGAGAGAGAAACGTAGTGATAATTTTTGAGAAATTCATGGAGGAACGGTTATACGTTGGGGTAAGAAAAGTGAATCGAATTATTCGGGAGTGGGTGGATGAGGGAAGTCTTTCGGTTGTAATTTCCCGCCTATGCTCTTCGAACTGTGGCGCGACAGGTAGGGTTAGGATTCTTGCTGTTTGAAATTGCCAGAGCGCTTTCAGCACGCGATAGATGTTATTGTCAGGCGATGGGGGTGAAGCTCCATACTGCGTTATTTGCTGTGTTGGCAGCGGGGTGGGGAAAAGGGGAGGTGCTTTTTATTCATCAGTTTTATTTTTTAAATGGAACCTGCGTGGGGTGCATGAGGTAGGCGATGAGGTCGCGGGTTTGCCCGGGGGTGAGGGCGTGGAGGAGACCTTCGGGCATGATGGAGTTGGCGAGCTGGGTGGTCTCTTTGATATCACCTTTTTCGAGAGTGGATTCCTTGGCGAGGCCGTGGAGGGTGAGGGTGCGGTCGTTTGTTGAGGAAATGACGCCGGTGAGGGTGCGTCCGTCTTTTAGGGTGAGGACGGACATGCGGTATTCGGCGGGGATGATGGCGCTGGGGTCAACGATGTTTTCGAGGAGGTAGCCGAGCTCGGCACGGCCGGAGCCGGTGAGGTCGGGTCCGAGTTTTCCGCCCTGGCCATAGAGGATGTGGCAGGAAGCGCAGAGGGATTGGAAGAGGAGGCGGCCAGCGGAGAGTTCTGCTTTTTCTCGTACTTCGGGAGTGAGGGTTTTATGGAGTTGGGTGATGCGCTCTTTCTTGGCTTCATCGGACTGGCGGACGTTGCCCCAGATCTCGGTGAGACGGGCGCTGAGTTCCTTGTCGTTTAAAGCGATGATTTGGCGGGCGTGGTAGGGGGAGAGATCGGTGGCGGGGATTTTTTTGGCAGTAATTTGGGTGAGGAGGGAATTGGCCCAAGTTGCGCGGGTGGTGAGAGTGGCGATGATGCGGGGACGATCGGTAGTGCGGAACTTGTGGTAGTTCTTTACGAGATTTTCACCGATGGCGGGGTCTTTAAAGAGGGAGAGTCCTTGGAGAGCGGTGCGACAGAGAGTGGGAGTGGTGAGGAGTTTTTCGCAGGTCTTGCGGAGGTCATCGGGGCGGGCGTCGATGAGGGATTGGAGGGCGCGAGTACGGGTAGGAAGGGTAGACTTTTTGTCGAAGACGAGGGTCCTGAGTGAGTCGAGGGCGCGGCCATCGCTGAAGAGGGCGGAGAGGTCGCGGATAGATTCGGGGTTGTCTTTTTGGAGGGCTGCGACGGCGCGGGTCCAGTTTTTTGGGAGGGGGGCGGTGCGCCATCCTTTGGAGCTTTCGATAAGGCCTTGGAGGAGATGCGGGGCTTTCTCGGGTTGGGCGATGGCGAGATCGATGATGGCGGTGGGTTGGCTGGCGAGGCCGCGGGCGATGTAGCGGAGGAGGTCAGGCCAGGTGGTGGCGGTGGCGACTTGAATGAGTCCGGTGGGGTTTTCTTTGATGAGTGGGGTGAGGCCGAACCAGATGAGCTTGGGGAGGTTGTGGTCGGTGGCGTCATTTCGCGAGGCGAGTGCGCTCGCGAGGGCTGGGCGATCTTTTAAGGGAAGGCGCTGGAGGGTGGACGCGAGGGTGAGGCGGACGATGGGTGATTGAGTATTGTTGGAAAATATGGTGAGGTATTCAGAGATTTTCGAATCTGGGTTGTGAGACGGGTGAAGACCATTGACGTGGTCAATTGGGAGAGCCTCGCAAAGAAGGCGAAGAGACCAAGAATTTACGTGTTCGTTGGTTTCATCTAGCAGCCATGTGAGTTGATGTTGGTCCATTGCGTGTAGGGTCCAGAGGGCGCGGAGGCGGATGACGATGTCGGGGGATTTGAGAAGGCGTTGGGCGGTGGCGATGAGTTCGGGGGTGGCGGTGATCTGGGTGAGGGCGCGGCGGTGGAACCAAACGTTGGGGTGCTCGATGATGCGGGTGAGTTTTTCGCCATCGATGTTGATGAGGTCGGAGAGTTCGGGTTTACCGGGATCGCCGTGAGTGAAGCGGTAGATGCGGCCGGAGGTGCGGTGGACGCCGGTGTGGTCGTGGCACTCGCCAGTGTCGGACCAGTCGAGGCCATAAAGGGCTCCTTCGGGGCCGGTGCGGATGTCGAGGCCGCGGAACCAATCGTCGCCCGAGAGGAGGGCGTCGGATTCGTGTTTGCCGACGTAGCCACTGCCTTCGCGTTCGAGTTTTTCGACGTTCAAGCGACGACCGTGTTGGTTCCAGGTGAGGAGTTTGCCATCCCAGGAGGTGGGGAGGTGGCTGCCTTGGTAGATGCACATGCCGATGTGGGCGTGGCCTCCGCCGAAGCTGTTAGCGGCGCCATTTCTAGATTTTTGCCAAGTGCCGGTGGTGTCGAAGTGCCAATGGTCGGCGTGCATTTGGATGGGCTCGTAGATTAGGGGGTTGGCGGAGCGGCCGAAGGGGCGGTCGAAGTGACCGCCGGGAATCATGTGCCAGAGGTGGCCGTTGACGGTGTTGATGAAGAAGAGTTCGCCGTGCTCGTCCCAGTCGTGACCCCAGGGGTTGGTGGTGCCGTGGCTGAGGACTTCGAAGGTTTTGCGTGTGGGGTGGAAGCGCCAAATGCCGCCACGGAGGGGGACGCGTTCCGCTTCGGGCGTGCCCGGGAGGCCGATATTCCCAGGGCAGGAGCCGCCGCAACGGCCGTAGAGCCAGCCATCGGGTCCCCAGCGGAGGCCGTTCGCTAAATTATGGTAGTTGCTTTGGGCGACGGTGAAGCCATCGAGGATGACTTGGGGATCGGAGTCGGGGATGTCGTTGTGATTTGCGTCGGGGACGAAGAGGAGTTGGGGCGGGCACATGAGCCAGACGCCGTCTTTTCCGACTTCGACAGAGGTGAGCATTTGGAGATTGTCGGAGAAGACCTTGCGGGTCTCTGCTTTGCCGTCGTGATCTTTGTCTTCGAGAATAATGACGCGGTCGCGGAGTTCCAGGTCGAATCGTTTTCCGCGTTCGGCGTAGGTGAAATTCTCGGCGACCCACATACGGCCTTTGTGATCCCAGGCCATGGCGATGGGGTTTTGGACATCGGGCTCGGCGGCAAAGACGGTGGTTTTGAATCCTTCGGGGAGCTTGAAGGAAGCGGCGGCTTTTTGGGGGGAAGGCGGGTTGGCTGATTTGTCCTTTTCGCTGTTGTAGGGAGTGGGGAAGTCATCGGCTTGCGCGAGGGCGATAAAGGCGAGCGCGAGGAGTGAGCTGGTCTTTGTGAAACCGATGGTCATGGAAGTTATAATACTGATGGAGAGAAGGGCGATCTTTCGGTGAGCGGCTTGCCCTACTTTGAGAAATGGGCGCAGACGGCGGCTCCTTTTTCAAAGAGGATGCGGTGTTCTCTTTCTTTGAGGAGCTTTGGGAAGGGAGCGAGGCGCTCGTTGACGAGGATAAGGTTGCCTTGGTGCTGGTCCATGTAGGTGCTCATCGAGCGGTAGGTATCGTCGTTGTAAACGAGGAAGCTGGCGACCACGAGATCGACTTCAGGGAGGTCAAGTTCTTCGTAGCGACCGACAAGAGAGGTGGCGTTTTCGATGCCGTTTTCTTTGAGTTGCTCCTGGCAAAGAGTGAGGGCGGTGGGAGAGATGTCGTTGATCCAGATGTGGCTGGCGTGCCGGCCGAGGATGAGGGTTTCGGCACCGATTCCGGCACCGATGATGAGGACACGCTTGCCGAGGAAGAGGTCGGTATTTTGAGCGAACCATTCCGTGAGGACGCCGGTGGTGGCCCAGCGTCGATCGTAGTAGACGTCGATTCCTTGGCTCATTTCAGCGATGATTTCTTGCTCCACCTGTGGGTGCTTGAGTTCCATTAGGGCGAAGGTTTCGCTGCCGATGAGGTAGGGTTTAAAAAGAGGTGGCATGATGTGTTTGGCGAGTATTGATGGCTTAGGAGGCTTTGTAGAGGGCGATGGGGACCTATTTTCTTTCTTCCTCGTCGAATCGCTGCCAAATTTTATTCATACGACTTATCTCAAAGATTTTTTTAGTAGGAATCCAAAAGCTGTGCCAACATCGCCGCATGTCAGATGAATCAGCACGGGTAAGCCTCTTGTGGGAGACGATCCAGGAGAAGGAAGATTACCCCATTTTTCGCCTTACCTATCTGAGCAGTCCGGTCGCACCATTTACTGATGCTGACTTCGATGACATCGAGAGCAAATCTGTCGAAGCAAATAACGCGCGCGACGTGACAGGGATCCTGATCGCGGACGATGACCGTATTCTCCAGATCCTTGAAGGACGCGAAGACGCGGTGCGTAAACTTTATGCGAAGATCGAGGCGGATTCACGTCACGCGGTGATCAAGTTGGTCTGTGCGGTGGAAGACGAGGTGCGCTTACTGCTCACCTGGAGCATGGTCGTGCGCAAATTGACGGGCACTCCTCCTGCTGTCCTCGAGCAGTTTACAGAGGTCTATGACGAGTTATTACACGCTGATTCGCAGTGTGAGATCAGCATCGAACATATTGATCTTTTTAAAGCGATCGCTCTCTTTGAAGCTCTCCCGCAAGGAGTAAAATGGTAGCTGGAATTTGACCCAGCCAGCGTGATTTTCGGCGTCGTAGGTTTGAGATCAGCTGACAACCCTATCAAGGAGGTCGCGTAGGCTCCGCTTGCGGAGTAGACGAGGGAGTTACGGATGATTAGATCGCCCATTCAGGGCTTGGGAAGGGCGGGGAGGAAGGGGCCCAAGGCGATGCCCCGGGCTAAGTTGGGTCGCCTAGTTGGGGCTTAGGGATTTTGAGCGGATGATGAGATCGAGGTTCCTACGGCGAGGATGCTCGAGATCAACTGACTACTTTGTAGATGACAATGCGGCCCCATTTTCTTTCTTCGGCGGGGTTGCCTTGATTTTTTCCTCCAGCAAGGAAGAGGGTTTTTCCATCGGGGGTGAAGGCGGAGGCGGAGATGCGGAAGCCGACGTTTTGGTGGTGGAGGCGGGAGCCGGATTCGTGGTCGAAGAGGGCGGCGTTCCAGTCGCCTTTGAAGATGCGTCCGGCCATGACGAAGAATTTTCCACTCGGATGGAAAGCGAGGGTTTCCATGAGGCCTTCTCCGATTTCGCCTTTGACGGCGGAGCTGGATTTTTTGATACCATCGTGCCAGGTGAAGTTTTGCCAGAGTTGTTTTCCATTTCCGGCGGCGGGATCAGTGGTGCTGCCCATGCCGGCGAGGTAGAGGGATTTGTCGTCGGGCGCAAAGTGGAGGGCGAAGACGCCGCCGGTGTAGTAGTGGCCCTTGATGATGCCCCAACCGGTAAAATCGGGAGTCTTGATGCGGGCAATTTCCTTACCGTCCTGTTCGAGGTCCCAGAGGATGACTTCGCCCATGAGGTTGCCGGCGGCGAGGAGTTTGCCGTTGTTTGAAAAGGCGACGGACTGGACGGGCGGGATGTGGGGGAAGGAATGACGGAGTTCGCCGGTGGCGACATCGAAGACTTTGACCGAAGGTTCGGTTTCGGGAGCGGGTTCGTATTCGTAGCCGCCGCAGAGGTATTGTCCGGTGGTGGTGGCGACGAGTTTACCGTCGGGTGAGATGCGGCTTTGCCAGGACCAGAAGTTGTGGGCTTTGACAGAGCGGGTTTCCTTTTTCTCCTTGGGGTCGATCCACTTGAGGTCGCCACCGTAGCCCGCTGAGATGAGGGTGTTTTGCGAAGCAGACCAATTGATACCGGAGGCGAAGTTATCGTGTCGGGCGATTTCTTTGTAGGAATCGCTGATGATTTTGAAGGCGGTGGAGACTTCGTAAACGCCACCGTCGAGGCAGGAGGCGTAGAGTTTCTTGTCGGGCCCGAGGGTGAGGTCGAGGACGTGGGAAGGGAGATCGATCTCCTTGCCTTTTTTAAGGGTCAGAGGGTTCATGAGAGGATTTGGGAAATGGGTGCAGCTTTGTTTTCGACGTGATGGAAAGTCGGGAAGCCGGGGATGTCGAACTCCGAATGGGGATCGATGCCGAGGGCGGAGAAAATGGTGGCGAAGAGGTTTTCCTCGTTGAAGGGATCCTCGGTTACCTCGGCGCCGTATTTGTCGGTAGCACCGACGAGGGCTCCGCCTTGCACGCCGCCTCCGGCCATGGCGAGGGACCAGGCGTTCGGGTAGTGGTCGCGGCCGCGGGCTTGGTTGATCCAAGGGGAGCGGCCGAACTCACCCATCGCGACGACAAGAGTATCTTCAAGCATGCCGCGGTCTTCGAGGTCCTTGGTGAGTTGGAAGATGATGTTATCGAGATCAGGCACGACCATTTGGTAAATCTCGTGATTAAAGACGTGGCTGTCCCAGGGCATGCCGTTGGCGACCATGACGAAGGGGGCGCCTTCCTCCACGAGGGTGCGGGCGAGGAGGGCGTGCTGGCCGAAAGCTCCGGGCCCGTAGCGGTCGCGGTCGGCTTGCGGGATGCGCTCGAGATCGAAGAGGTGGGCGCAGCTCATGAGGCCGTTGACGCGCTCGAAGGTGGCATTCCAGGAGCTGGCGGCGGCTGATTTACGATCGTTCTCGTACTTCTTGCTGAAGAATTTCCGGAGAGCTTCGCGGGCTTCGTGGTCATCTTCAGTAATGGAGTCGAGTTTATGGGCGTCGGGGATTTGGAATTCACCGCCGACGCGCACGGGTGAGTAATCCGCGCCGAGCCAGCCGGCCCAGTTTCCCGCTTTGAATCCTTTGAATTCGTTTCCTTCGGGGCAGGGGTCGAGGAGGATGAAGTTGGGAATTTTGGATTCGAGTTGGCCGAGTTGTTGGGCGAGGACGGAGCCGATGGTGGGGCGAGTGAAGGGAGGGCGTGGGGAGTGGCCGCGTTGGAGGAGATTGATGCCTTCGGTGTGCTCCTTGGCGGTCGTTTTCATCGATCGGACAATGGCGAGCTTGTCGGCGATGGAAGCGCACTTGGGGAGGAGTTCGGAAAAGTGGGTGCCGGGAACGTTAGTCGGGATGCTTTTGAATGGGCCGCCGGTGCTCATGCCGGGTTTGGGGTCCCAGGTTTCGAATTGGCTGGGACCGCCGCAGAGCCAGAGGAGGATGCAGTGTTTTTGTTTCCGCTTTGCGATCTCAGCGAAGGCTGGTGCGCCGAAGAGTCCGCCCCAGCTCATGCTGGAGACGGCACCGGCGGAGAGCCCTTGGAGGAACTTGCGACGGTGGAGGTTGTGGTCGGGAGAGCCACAGTTTGGAGGAGAAGCGGGCATGGGGAGAGATTCCAAATTCTAAAAAAATCGGAGGGTAAAGGGGTTTAGGATTTTGAGATTAGAGCTTCCTGTCTTTGCCGGGTCAGTGGTTGATTCGGAATTCGGCGCCGGTGATGAGGGCCCAGCAGAACTGTTCGATGGAAGGGTGATCTTTGGCTTTGATAAAGGAGAGGGCACGCTCTTCTTCCGTATCGTCGGGATAGCGGGAAAGAATGTTTTGGAAGGCTTCGCGGACTATTGTTTGCGGGCTTTCGATTTCGAGGAGTCGGTTGAGGAGGGGAGAGTCGAGAAGGAGTCCGTTGAAGAAGTCTCCGTTGGTGAGGAACATCGTTTGTTGAACGGAGGGGGAGAAGTTTTCGGCGAAAAGATCGGGGAAGACTTTCGCGAGTCGGTTGCGGAGATCTTTGTCGTTTGGTGAGCCGTGGCCGAGGGCGATGCGGAGGGAGCGGGCGAGGGCTTCGGCGGAGAGTGGTTTATCAAGGGCGCGGGTGAAGAAGGCTTCTTGCTGTGGGTTCTTTGATGGGTCGACGGGGCGGGAGTCGAGCTGGTAGGCCTCTGATTTGCAAACGTTGCGGATGAGGCGGCGGAGGTTGTGACCGTTGTTTGAGAAGTCGCGGGTGAGCCAGGCGAGGAGTTCGGGGTGGCTTGCGGGATGGGATGAGTCCATGAGATCGACGGGATAAACAAGGCCGCGGCCGAAAAGGAGGGCCCAGATGCGGTTGACGATGGCGGCGGAATAATCGGAGTTGTCGGTGGTGATGGCATTGGCGAATTCTTCGCGACGGGAGAATTTTGGAACAGGGAGAGCGGGGAGGTCTTTTTTGAGTTTTTCGTCCTTCTTGAGTTTCCGAAACCATTGATCGGGAGGGACGGTTTGGTAGAATTCTTTGGAGTCTTTAGTGCGCTTTCCGTCGGGTTCGGGAATGGTTTTATTTGAGAAGAGGATGAGCTGGGACTGGGATGTTTTGCCTTCGAGGTTGGCAAATTGGTCGTAGCCGCCGTGGGCGCGTTCGGCGACGCGTGGGCCTTCGGGTGTTTTCACGTTGAGGCTGCGGCTGAAGAAGGCGATGAGGCCCCAGTAGTGGCCTTGTTCGATTTCGGGTGCGACGGGGTGGTCGTGGCACTGGGCGCATTGCACTTGTTTTCCCAGAAGAGCACGTGAGGTGCGGGTGGCCATTTGGTGGTGGTCGTCGCGCTGGTCGTAGAGGAACCACGAGGCGCCGTTTTCGATCTCTTCTTTTGGGCGGGCGACGAGGAGGTCACGTCCGACTTGATCCCAGGGACGGTTTGTTTTGAAAGTCCAGCGGAGGTAGTCGAGCCAGGCTTTGCGTTCGTTTCGATTGCGTTTTCGGGTTTCTGCGCGGTCGAGGAAGACGACGTTAAAGATCTCGGTGAGGTGGTCGGCGTGTTCCTCGGTTTCGGTGAGGCGATCGACGAGAAGGTCGCGTTTGTTGGGGGCGGGGTCTTTGAGGAAGGAGTGAAGCTCGTTGGTCTTGGGGATGCGGCCGAGGAGGTCGAGGTAGACGCGGCGGGCGAAAGTGGAGTCGTTGGCAGAATGGGCGGGGACGACCTGTTCTTCCTTCCACTTTCTGGAAATGAGTTGATCTATGACATTGGTTGGGTTCAGCGATGGGTCGGGTAGGACGAGCTTCTTTTGGGGCTCGATTTTGAGGGTGGTGATCCAGTGTTCGAGGGTTTCAATTTCGTCCGTCGTGAGCTGCTTTTTGGGCGGCATATGGGGATCGGAGGCGGGGTGGAGGGCCTGAAAAAGGGGGCTTTTATCAGGGGAGCCGGGAAGAAGGGCGGTGTCGGTTTCTCCGCCTTCGATGGCTGAGGCGAGGGTGCGGAGGTCGAGGCCGCCCTTTTGTTTGACGCCGCCGTGGCACTTGGTGCAGTGCTCTTTAATGAGGGGGTGGGTCAGGGCATGTCCGGAAAAGGGCATGATGCAACTCGTAAAGATGGCGAGAGCGAGGCGGCGTGAGAACATGGATGAGAATGAAATATTGGCCCTTTTATACGGTTTTTGGGAGGGAATTTTTCAGCAAGGTTGGGCTCGCGATAGATTTTCGTATCCTGTGGTGGACCCGGAGGGATTCGCGCCCGTGTCGACCTTTACTGCAATTCTTCCTCCTCTTATTTGATTAAGATGTCAAATTCACTAATCCCTATTTGTTCTCTTTTTTGGTGGGAGGGCCTTGAAGCTACCTTTGGACCGGAGCGGAGGGG
>Ga0209711_10000111_pt1 | contig 76377 bp, 62 predicted proteins | sample ArcticOcean_MG_C_7_FD_187441 | JGI IMG/M metagenome (GOLD analysis project Ga0209711, IMG submission 187441) | Marine microbial communities from western Arctic Ocean - ArcticOcean_MG_CB11_88 (SPAdes) (version 2) | ecosystem: Environmental > Aquatic > Marine > Oceanic | place: Arctic Ocean... | reverse complement strand
TTCTTTTGATCGGGCAGCAGTGAAGTAATTATTGAATCAAAAGGGAAGGGTTTTCGGACCTTTCCCTTTTCAATTTAACAGTTTACTTCCTGCTAATCAAAAGTTGCGTTTATTTATTGAATCCAAGTGTGATAACTATTAAAATAGCTTAATTCTCTTTATATTTATTAGATGCTAGAAAACGCTCTCACTTCTGCATGGTGATAATCATTAGGTAGAAGAGTTCTATAATCTCAGTTTTCCCCAAATCCAACCCTCCCTTGCATACTTAAATCCGTAGCATGCAAGCTGTCCCAAGATGATTGGTTATTTTGATCTCTAATAAGTTCCTACCATTTCCTCAGGTACTACCCATTGGTCGAATTCTTCCTCTGTCAGTAGCTTTAGTTTTAATGCCGCTTTCTTAAGTGAGATATTATCCTCATACGCCTTCTTCGCGATGAGCGCTGCATTATCATACCCGATATGCCTGTTTAGAGCCGTCACCAGCATAAGAGAATTATGCAGATGCTCACTAATCCGCGAAAGATTAGGTTCAATACCAACTACACAATGATCATTACACGCCTCACAAGCATCACCCAATAGGGTAGCAGACTGTATAAAGGCATTAATAATAATTGGCTTATAAACATTCAGCTGAAAGTGACCGCTAGAGCCGCAAATAGTAATTGTTGTATCATTACCCATCACCTGCGCGCACACCATCGATAAAGCCTCTACCTGTGTGGGGTTCACCTTCCCGGGCATAATCGATGAGCCCGGTTCATTCGCAGGGATAATCAACTCACCTATCCCCGAGCGAGGTCCAGATACAAGTAAGCGAATATCATTAGATATTTTCATCAGCGAAACCGCTAATTGTTTTAGAGCCCCGTGTGACTCCACTATAGCATCATGCGCAGCCAGAGCTTCGAACTTGTTAGGAGCCGTTACAAATGGATGACCAGTCAGTTCTGCTATTTCTGCTGCTGCCATTTCGGCATAGCCTTTAGGTGTATTTAGCCCAGTACCCACTGCCGACCCCCCCAGCGCTAAATTACCTAAATGATCTAAAGTATTACGTAATGCCTTTAGTCCATAATCTAACTGCGCAACATAAGCTGAAAACTCCTGACCTAAGGTCAGAGGTGTCGCATCCATCATGTGAGTCCGCCCTATTTTCACCACCTCTTTCATCTCCTCAGATTTCAAGGCAAGAGTATTCCTTAGCTTTGTAATCTTAGGAATAGTCTGCTCAACAATAAGCTTATAACCAGCTATATGCATCGCAGTAGGAAACGTATCATTAGAAGACTGAGATTTATTCACATCATCATTTGGGTGCACTAGCTGCTTACCTTCTCCTAAGACCCCGCCTCCCAGAGTATGGCAACGATTAGCGACCACCTCATTACAGTTCATATTAGTATGCGTCCCCGAGCCAGTCTGCCAGACCACTAAAGGAAAATGTTCATCAAGAGACCCTGAAATAATTTCATCGCAAGCTTGGGCAATAAGATCTGCTTTAGCCTTACTTAGGCAACCTAGACGGTAATTTGTTAACGCTGCAGCTTTCTTCAAATAACCAAATCCCTGAATCACCTCTATAGGCATCGAGCCAGCAGGGCCTATAGGAAAATGATGAATTGAGCGCTGAGTCTGAGCTCCCCATAATTTATCATTAGAAACTGCAATGATCCCCATCGTGTCTTTCTCGTTACGAAAATTCATACTACGCATAATTTACCAAAAAAATGAAATTACACGACAATAAATAATCAGCTACTAAAAACAATGTAAGCAACTTAGAACAAATCACTACTTCAGATCACCCTATCCGCTCACTCACTGATCAAACTATCCACCCTTACACGGATTTCCTACTCCACGATATGGGAGACGGACTCGCTGACCACAGTCCAGACTATGAAGCCTCTAGTAAAGAGTGGCGCACCGCTCCTCTCTGGGGAATAGGTCTCGTAAAAACAGTAACCAAGCATACCCGCTTCCTCCATGACGGAAGAGCTAGAAATATAGAAGAAGCCATTCTCTGGCATGGAGGAAGGCGCATAGCGGGCTATGCAACTGACGACTAACGCCGCTAATCTTGCTCTATTGTTTTGCTCTTTCCCCAATCAGCTTTGCTGCACTTTCAAATCATTCCATCAAACGATCAATCCATTATCACTGTAAGGATGGTATCATAGCATGCCTCTTTTATTACGAAACAATCTCCGTGCCGATTCCCGACTTGGTAAAAATTTCTAATAACAGTGAGTGTGGCATTCTTCCATCAATGAAGTGAACCTTTCTTACACCGTGCTGGAGAGCATCAAGCGCCGAGTTCACCTTGGGCAGCATCCCGCCTGAGAGAATACCTTGCTGGATGAGATCTGCTGCTAAGCTTGGATTAATCGATGGGATGATGGTGGACTCATCTGCTGGATCCCGCATCACTCCCGGCACGTCTGAGAGGTAGATGAGCTTGGTCACTTTGAGCTCCTTGGCCAGTGCGGCGGCGGCTAAGTCTGCATTGACGTTGAGCTTCTTTCCACTACCTCGCTCTGAGGCTAGCGGTGAAATGACAGGGACGATCTCGGCATCGAAGGCTTCCTTCATCTTCTGCATATTACAGCTGACGACCTGCCCTACTCTTCCTATATCCACTTCCTCGCCTTGCTCGTTTTTGGATTTAATCCGCTCGCCGGTGAAGACATCAGTACCGGGGAAGCCAACTGCCTTCCCACCAAAATCTCTAATCATGCTAACCAGTCTTGGGTTGATGGTTCCAGAGAGCGTTTTCTCAACGATGTTAATCGCCTCTGGTGAGGTGACTCGGAAACCACCAATAAATTCAGCCTCTAGCCCAGCCTCTTTCATCGCCGCAGAAATCGCTTTCCCGCCGCCGTGAACGACAATGGGGTTGATACCAGCAACCTCCAGAAAAACCACATCACGCATGACCTGCCTGACCAACTCCGGGTCATCCATGGCGGAGCCACCCATCTTGATGAGAAAGGTCTTTCCTCTGAAGGACTGTAAATAGGGTAAGGCCTCCACGAGCGTGGCGGCTTTGCTGATGGTCTGATCGAGGTTTAATGACATATTATTTTTAGGACGCTTGTTTTGGCTCTAGCGGGAAGGACTTTTGTTGCTTCTTATTTCTGAATCGTTGCAACAGTCTCATTTTGAAGTTCATCGAGACCGTGCTCATTTTCGTTGGGATCGTTAGTAGCATCCCCCTTCCTCCTGATAAATGGAAACACTAGCATACAGACGATAAGGGCAACTAATAAATAGATTATAGGTGAGTAGTAAGTAGTTTGCTGACTGAGAAACATACTGCTTAGAATAAGCACCGCAGCAAGTGATAAAACACGTGAATAATAACTTAAAACCGACTTTCTAACAGAAAATGACATCAGAAAAGCCACGACTATGACCAGAATCAACTCCACCCACCATGCTATACGCCGGTAATTGACTGTCTGCTGGTATACTGGTGTCATCGCAAGCTGTATGAGTTGCTGCACGGGAAATTCAATGGCTCGGTAGTTGTCAGCCTGCACTCCAGAGGCTGTTAATACGGTATTTACTGTGCTAAGAGGTGATTTTTTTACTGATGTAATATCGGCGGAGATAATGTGCGGCTCGGTAATTGCGGGAGAAATAGTAGGGCTGAAATAACCAAACTCATCAATAGCAATGACGTTACCCGTCCCCCCTAGCGAAATGAATTTACCAATGGTGATCTGGATGTCTTTCAGATTGGCATTCAAATGATGCATCCTCTCTAGCAGGAGTGACGAGAGGATCACCCTGTCTCCCCAGACCGCCAGTAGTGGTATGTTGCTCGTCTCTGGCTCACTCTCCAGCTGGGAAAAACCCACTTTACAGTTATTGGGGATTTTCATGGTTGGAAATAGACTGAGATTATTGACTCTAGGCAGTGTGAGCGTATTACCATTTACCTCAGCTAATGCCACGGATGAATCTAACAGATAATTGGGGATATCTACCTTCGCCGCCGACCTGCGCAGAGGCACTGAGAGGATACAGGAATCTAACAGCTCAAGCTGAGAGTTAAGCGTGTTATTCTCTATAGATGGCAGATCTGGCCAGTACAAATGCGTACCTAAGAATAGGTGCCTGGTATTCAGACGGACTAAATTGCTCACCGTCACTGCGAGGTCAGTGGGGTCATAAATACCGTAGGCATTAGTTCCGTCAGGATCGTCATCAATACTGCACACTAGATAGCTCGGTAGCACAGGATCCTCGGCACATTTCTTACTGAGAATTTCTCGCTCAGAGAGGGCTGTCTTCTCATTGGGGATCGCTATCACGTCCAGCTCAGCGATGGTTTTTCCTAGGATGAGCGGGATACTTTGCTGCACTTGTGGCAGGGGCAAGATGAAATACCCCAGCATGGCCACTAATATGAAGATTAGGAAGATGGCCTTACTATTATGGCGGTTAGGATTCACAGGGGATAATCAATGTTTACAGCTGGCTATCTACGAGGTCTAGCACGGGAAGTATCGGCTCCGCGTAGTCAGTGCCAGTGACAAGTTCACGCAATAATTTAGCCGCAACCGGGATGTGCTGGCCAAACCATTCTTCGTTCTTGTTAGAGACTAAATTTCCATAGGCACCGAGTGCCTGCATTAGCCTCTGAATGGCGCACATGCTGAAAATATCATCCAGCGGTCGCTCTTCAGTGACATCCTCCCAGAGGACTAGTAGCTTTTCGCGCTCCTCCGCAGAATGATTCATGTAAGGGTCATAGATAAGTGATGCCAGGTCATATTCCTGTCTGCCACGGCGCATCCCCTGAAAGTCAATCAAGTAAGCCTTGCCATCTTTCAGGATAATATTCTGCGACTGAAAATCCCGATGCACTAGGTGCCGCGACGATGCTCCAAGTGCATTTGACATATGTTTGAGTATGGGGTGATCCCTTAGCGCTTGAGTCTCGGCACTGGACATCCCGAGATAGGTTTCTGCTAGGTTATCGAAGAAATACTCCTGCTCCCAAACATACATTTCTGGATCAAATGGCGGTTGGAATTCTAGATCCTTTGGAGGCCGGGTGTAGAAGAGTTTATCCAGCTGTTCAAAGGTGGAGCGGTAAACAGGTTCGCGCGTTTCCCATGGCTCATCACGCATCGAGAGCAGGTCTTGATCTCCCAGGTCCTCTACCAGTGCGCAACATCTACCTATGTTATCATAAAGCACATGGGGGACGTTGAGTTTGGCGTTTGTTAGAAATTCTGCCACCGGCAAATAGTTCTTATTATCCGCTCGCTCCAGCGTGTAGTGGATCCCTATGTAGGTAGGGAAACCTTCTGGTTTGAGCCGGATAATAGTACGCCCAGATGCCCCCTTAGTAATCGGCTCTATGACGACCGAGTGCGTGGGTGCTAGCTTTAAATGAGCACGGATCGCGGTGAGTAATGTGTTTGCTGGCATGATGTAGAGCGTGAAATTTGAGTTGTATTAGAGATCTTTTCCAGTGTGCTTGCCGCTGGCTGAGTGGCGCACGATGCAATCAGTTAGATCCGCATTTGCCTCCACACTGGCTCCTGGCCAGATGATGGTATTCTTGAGTTTAGCGTTCCTGCCGATAATTGCGTTATCGCCAATTACACAACTTTCTACACATATCTCGGCACTTGGGTCAATCATTGCTTTTTCATGGATCGGTTGGCTAGACATTCGCAGCAGCGCATGAGCTTCAAAGTAGGAACTACGCGAGCCTAGATCATGCCAAGTGGCTGACTCAGAAACAAACGCGCCAAGGTTCCCCTGAGAAACCAACTCTAGCAACGCTGGAACGATAGAAATTTTCTCCCCAGCTGGGATGAGATCAAGTATTTCTGGGCTGATGCAGTAGATCCCCGTGAACTGGTGATTTCCTGGATGCACCCCGCGCGCATGGCGTATATCGACTATTCTACCATCCTCCACTGCCACATTGCAGTTAGGCCCCTTAGGGAAAAGCGCCAGTGTCGCCACGTCACCAGAGTGCATGTGAGCTTCTATCAAGGCAGAGACATCCAGATCAGTTAAAATATCACCATTATAAACCAGCACCGGCTCATCTCCGATAAATGACGCGATGTTCTTGATCCCACCACCAGTCTCTAACAACAACTCCTCATAGAAAAACTCAATCCCCGCTCCATTAAATTTCCCCTCAGGATAATACTGGTTCCACGTCTCTGGAAGGTGATGGGTATTGATGGCGAACTGCGTAATCCCCGCAGACAGGCAGTGCCGCAGCGCGTAGTTCACTAGCGGCTCATGATAGAGCGGTACCAGCGGCTTCGGCAGGGAATCAGTCAGAGGCTTCAACCGCGTGCCTAACCCCGCGCCCAAGATAAACGCCTTATATAATTTCTGCTTCACAATCAATCGTTTAGACTAGATACAGGATCAGGTAAAGAGTATATCAGCTTTACCAAATCTACCATTAAAGACGCCCTCGCTGAGAACGCACGTGATCCAGTTCCCTAAGAACTCGATCCACGCGTAGGACGTTTGGTAAGTAGAGAACCTCTGAACTACCACCGCTAGTACGGATGATCAGGTCTCCAGAGCCGAATCCTAGTAGGTAGTGCTTGAAGAAGTTATCTAGCTTCTTCTCCATCATCACCCCAATGGTGTCAAACGCACGCGCCCCTTCCCCTATTTCATAAACGATCGTCACTGTGTTAGACTCGATCTTCACATACTTCCGCGTATCAAACAGGAACACAACCACACACCACGGTATGAAAAGTATCACTCCAATAGCGAGATAGAACCCGTGATTTAGATAGACGGGTTGATTAACCGCCCAGCTCAGGGCGCTGTCCCACACTCCAAAATAGAGCAGAATAAAGGCAGCAAAGGCGATGCAAATTAGGGTCAACAATGCCCAGACTCCACGTAGATTCACTCCGGTAGCGAATAAAGAAAAGCCCATTACCAGGATGTAAGTCAGACCGTATCCGGTTTGTTTCATCACCAGCAGGCTAGTGTCTAGACCTTCCACAGCCACATGTGATCCGAAGAATAAAGTGATATCGCCAAAGATGAAACTCACTAACCACAGCGGCCAGTAGTAAAAGAATTCTGAATGCGAGTAAAACGTGATGCTATCGAGTGACTTTTTAGAGCGTATCGCGTGCAACATTTGTCCCAGACACCAGAGCGCCAGAGCGATAGGCGTAAACGCAATAGGAATAATGCCCTCTTCTTTATCCATCGTGAGATAAATCGTCACTGAAGCAACAACACAGAGAATGAACAAAATAAACAAGATAGGAAGCACCTTACTTCCACCTGATGGTGAGCCCGCTGGGCTAGATTTTACCTCGGTTGATTCAGATACGACAGGATCGGGTGTTGGAGCATTTTCAGACATAATGGTATTTGTATGAAATTATAGCACATGCCGCTAGTGAATTTTCAATGGTATTTAGCAGTATATGGAAAGCTTTACTCTGGCAGCGCTAATAAGCGATCACTACTTACCATGTAGATGTTGAAGAAGATACGTGACTATTTTTGATAAATTCTCAACCAATGGCAGATCAGGGCTACTCGATCTTTTAAATCCTTACCTCCAGCAGCAGGGGCGCCACACTTGATACTTCCCTTAAGGATTTCCCCTTCCATTACAAGAGACACGTCTTCGTCCTTGATCTCTGAGACCTGCGCGTTGAGAAGCAGAGTGAAGAGAACGGATAATATAAGTGTTAGAGACAATTTCATCCTAACTTAGAATAAGCTCCCCCTCACAACTTCAAGCGAATATTCCATTTACAAACGATGTCTATCGATCAAGCTTGCCTCGCCATTTCTCTCTAACAAATTCATTTATCCGCGCTTACCATGCCCACTGAAACCATAATCATCCTTGCCATCTCCGCGCTGTGCATCGGTGTGTCTAAAGCGGGATTTTCTGGGGTTTCGTTGATTGCGGTTTATCTATTAGCGCAGACATTTGGGGCGAAGGAATCTCTGGGGATTGCGCTGCCGTTGCTCATCATGGCTGATCTGATGGTCTATCCCGCTTTCCGTAAATATGGGAGCTGGGCCCAGGTCTGGCCGCTACTTTTCCCTGCGCTTGTGGGGATGACGCTGGGGTTTATCCTGCTGCAGTATCTACCGAATGAGGTGATGAAGCCAGTCATTGGGATCATTATTTTAGCAATGGCGCTAATCCAGATTCTGCGGGCATTTTATAGCGCTCAGATCGAGCTGTTAGCGATGTCGGCAAGCTTCCGTTATTCTTCCGCAGCTTCTGGCGGCATCGCTACGGTGCTGGCAAATGCCGCTGGGCCTATCTTCCAGCTGTATTTCCTGACGATCCGGCTTCCTAAGATGGAGCTCATTGGTGTTTGTGCCCGGTTCTTTTTAGTGGCGAACTTGACCAAACTCCCACTGAACGCCCAGCTAAATTTAATCACGAAGGAAACGATGATGTTCAATCTCTATCTGGCGCCAGTGCTGGCGATTGGGATCTTTGTGGGAAAGAAATTTCTCCATCGTATCCCTCAGAAGGGGTTTGAGTATTTGATTCTTATCTTTGCGATGATTGCGGGGATTAGGTTGACGTTTTTTTAAAACGAAATTCATCTACTTTTCACATTCGCTTCATCATCGCTTCATAAAGGTCTGAGAGAGTATTTCTGTAATAAGAAACCAACTCTGACACCATAAGCCTAATTGATGTTCCGCAAAATCTCACAACTTTTCAGCAATATTCCTGCCCTCTGTAGAGGTGACCGCGCATTGATCGATAGCTGGATGGAGCAGTCTCCTACTTTCGTTCTGAGCCGCACGTTGCCACTGATCATTCTCGGCTGCGGCAGTTACGGCTTGAGTATGGGGCTGTGGCAGGGGTGGGAGATGGCTAGCTATGCAGGGTTGAAATTTCCGCTGGTAGTGATCGCCACGCTGGCGGTGAATGCGATGATTAATGGTATGTTAGCAATGGTGCTGGGGTCTGGTATCAGCATGCGTCAGAGTATGCAATTTCTGTTCACCGCGTTTGCCATCTGCGCTCTTATTCTCGGTGCGCTGAGCCCTATCACTATCGGCATGGCCATACAGGGTCCTGCTGCGGAGAGTCCTGACGCTAAATTCTTTCATAGCGTCACTCTACTGACTCATGTCTTCATGATTTCCTATGCAGGGATCGTCTCACACTCGATGCTACTGGGTGCGCTTAGAAAATATGCAACCACCAGGAAGGCAGGCAGGCAGACATTTATCGCCTGGCTATTAGGGAACTTATTTGTAGGCGCTCAGATCGGCTGGATTTCACGACCATTTTTCGGATCACCAGGCAGCCCAATTCAGTTTCTACGAGACGACAAGTTCGCAAGTTCATTTTACGAGTCCATTTTCAGATCTCTCCAAAATATTTTCTAACAACTAACCACCACGAAATAATGCAACCAGAAGAACCACAATACCAATATCCTCCTCAGCCTGAACGTGAACCTGTGCGCGAGCCTCAGAAACCTTATGAGAAATCCTATATCGAGGGAGACAATAGCTTCTCTAACATCATCAATCACCTACTGAAGAAACCGCTGAGCGTGATTCACACCATGGATGATAAAGAGGACGTTCGCTGGATGCCCATACTCGCGATGACGGTCTTTGCTCTCACGCTATTTGGCTTTATCGTTGGGAGCTTCCAGGGCGCTACTGAGCAGATGTGGCTGGCTCCGATGAAGATCGTGGGAGGGGTGTTATTTAGCTCACTGATCTGCCTGCCTAGTCTGTATATCTTCTGCTGTATCGGTGGGCTGGATAAGAAATTTTCTACTATCCTCGGCATCCAGAGCTGCACCATGGCCATCACTAGCTTGCTTCTCATTGGCTTCTCCCCGGTGATCTGGTTGTTTTCTAGCAGTAGCGACTCAATGAGTTTCTTCGGCTTTCTATGCATCTCTATCTGGCTACTCTGCTTGTTCATGGGGCTGAAATTTCTGACTAAGACTGGCAAGGCATTTGGCATGAGCCATACGCGCCATCTCTATCTATGGGCAGCTATCTTCACGCTAGTGACACTGCAGATGCCTACCACGTTGAGACCAATCATCGGCCAATCTGATAAGATTTTAGAGCTGGATGAAAAGAAATTTTTCATCCAGCACTGGGCCGATGAACTCGATGAGCAGCATGTCAGGAATAGGGCGAAAACCGGGAGGCCTCAACGAGGAGTTGATCAGTAATTTTTTGTAACTAAACAACTGTGTTATTCCCTAGCTGGCTCAGCAGTCCATGCGTGTGTGTCGCGATCAAGAGAAGCGCTGCATGAGCTGGCTAGGTAATTTCTAATAAAAACATCATCATGGATCTTAGCATCACTTACCCCACCTTCTTCAGAAACTTAAAGTTCTGGGGATTTCATACTCTTATCAACTCTATCCCGAGTCTAGTCATCGCATATCTGCACGACTGGAATACGCTAGAGAGTTTCATCGCAATGGGTGTGGGGATTACCCTCTTCGCGCTAATGTTAGCATTCTTCACCAGCATGAAGGATATGAATAGGATCTGCACAACGGGATTCATGGCGCAGGCGATCAAGGCTGGGACACGATTTAGACTTATACTTTTCATCCTATCTCTCCCTGCTGTCCTGAGCCTGGTATTTTTCTTTCTTGGTGGCCATGAGTCATTAGACAACTACACCAGCTATACAGGGTTCATCTGGGCACCAGATTTTGTCACAGGCATCATCTCACATGGATTCTATCAGAGCCTTCGTGGTGTGATTCCAATTAGTGGAATTCATGAGTTCATCCCGACCATTTGCATGACCATGCTACAAGGATGTTTATTGATGGGAATGCTGATCGCTGCTGGAATAATCTTTGCAGCAATAGGCGCAGGATATAAGTCATCATGGAATAAACCATTGAAACAGCTCAACTGATACGCCGAGCCATCCGCCTGATCAAACTCGATCTTCCCCCCAGCGCTCGATACCGAGATAGGTCTACCACCTATTCTTTTCTAGCTTCGCCGGCAGCTTCAAGTGCCTCAATATGGCAACGCACGCCTTCAGTGATACCGCGTTCGCTGTAGCCGCCTTCTAGTAATGAGACAATTCGCTCGTGGCCTTGCTCGCGACAAAGGTCACGGAGAACTTCTGTTAGTTTCGCGTAGGTCTCACTTGACCAACCAAGCGAGCCAAGTGGATCCGCCTCGTGCGCATCGAAGCCTGCGGAGATAATCAGCAGTTCGGGTTTGAATTTTCGGAAAGCATCGAAGAGTTCCGTTTCAAATACCTTCATCACTGCAGCATCTCCACTTCCGGGTTTCAGCGGCACGTTTAAATTAAACCCTTCACCAGCGCCCTTGCCCTTGATGTCCGGCGATCCGCTTGGTCCCGGATAGAACGGATATTGATGCACGGAGAAAAAATAGACTGATGGATCTTCGAGAAAAACCGCCTGCGTGCCATCGCCGTGATGCACATCCCAATCAACGATCATCACACGCTTCAACTTGTGATGTTGTTGCGCGTATCGAGCAGCAATTGCTGCATTTCCGAAAAAACAAAAACCCTTAGCGCGATCCGGCATCGCGTGGTGCCCCGGCGGGCGCAGTGCCGCGAAGGCATTCGTCACCTTCTTCTCCATTACCAAATCCACTGCCGTCAGTGCACCAGCCACCGCCTTTGTAGCAACCTCGTAAGTGCGTTTTGAAATCGGTGTGTCTGCGCTGCCGTGCATCAACTTTTCTCCCGCCTCACAAGCTCGTTTCAATTCCGCAACATACTCGGGATCGTGGACGGTTTTGATCCACCGCAGAGCATCAATTTTTTCATCCGGCACTGCCCACAGTAATCGCTTCGAGACATCATGCTGCCTGAGATGCTTGGTCAATAGACGGAGCCGATCCGCATGTTCCGGAAACCCTTTTCTAGTCTCATGTTCCAAAAACACATCGTCATAAATCAACGCAGTACGGAACGCCTGCTTCTCCTCTGCGCTCACCATGACCGCAGTCAAGACAACCAACATAGAGCTAAAAAGTAATACGATGGTGCCAGGATAATAAAATTTCAAAACGCTCATTAGACAATTCCTAGTCTAGCAGTCAATTTTAGCCATCTAAATTTTTCATTTTCATTTCACCGCTGAGTCTCTATCACTTTGGCATGCCAATTATTTCTTACACCGGAGGATACGTCTCTACTAATGGATACATCATCGATCACGCGGGTGAATGCGTAGTGGTGGATGCACCAGCACTTTTCCATGAGTTGATCAAGTCCGAGGGACTGAAACCTACTCATTTACTCCTGACCCATCAGCATTTCGACCACACAGAAGACGTGCAAGCACTCCAGGAGATGGGTGTGAAAGTGGTGAGTCACTCACCCTATTCTGAGTCACTCATCCGCCAGAAAGAAGCGCGTGAGAACTGGGGGATACCAGTAAACATAAAGCCGTTCACACCTGATATTCTGTTAGATGGTGAGGAAGACTTCACGGTGGGTGAGCTGAAATTTAAAGTCGCCCACGTGCCAGGTCACTCGCCGGATAGTATCACATTCTACTGCGAGGATCTTAATGTGGTTTTCTCAGGGGACACGCTGATGGCTGGCGGAATGGGACGCACAGATCTGCCAGGCGGGAGTGAGCAGCTTCTGTTAGATGGGATCAAAAACAAACTCTATACTCTACCAGACGCTACTATCTCCCTCTCAGGTCATGGACCAGAAACGACCATCGGACATGAGAAGGAACATAATGATTTCGTTTAGATGCTAAACTCCATATCTGCCGCGTGCTGGTGGGTTGAGGTAAGCATTAGCTTTTACGTCATCGATAAACTCGAGCTTGTCTGAGTCAAACTTGAGCGGACGGTTTTCCCTGAGCGCGATTTTCGCGATATTGATAAGAGTGCATGAGCGGAATCCATTCTGCTCATTGAGAGCAAATTTCTTGCGCTCTCTAACAGACTGATGGAAGTCTGTGATCACCTTTGGAGGTCCTGACAGCTCCTTGAGCTTCTTGTCTAGGTCTGGGACATCAGACTTGAATCCACCGAAGATGTTGCCCTTTGGCCCGGAAATAATCGGTCCTTTATCATGTGACGCATCGAGAATAATCTTGGTTCCATCCGCATAGACCATTTCTATTCTACGCCATGGAAGCACAGCATCATGATGCTGCTTTTGAGTATCCACTTCGACAGAAACCGGGCTTTCGTTATCTTTTCCTAGCACAAACTGACAAGGGTCTAAGAAGTGCTGACCCATGTCTCCGAGTCCGCCGCCATCGTAGTCCCAGTATCCTCTGAATGACATATGAACACGGTGTGGGTGGTAAGGCTTAAGAGGTGCTGGCCCTAGCCATTTGTCGTAGTTTAGCTGATCTGGGATGGGTTGTTCCTTGAGATCAGTTTTGCCAGACCACATTCCTAGCTTCCAGTTTCCTACGAAGGCGGAGCCGAGGTTAAAGGTGTAGGGTCCGTCACCTAGGAGCTTGTGATGCACTACTTTCCACGCATCTGAGGCAGGACGTCTGAGACCATAATAATTTGATCTAAATCTGAACCAAGTATTGAGACGAAAGATGCGCTCTTGCTCTTCAACCGCCTTCACCATAGCAATGCCTTCACCGATAGTACGGCTCATCGGTTTTTCACACCATATATCTTTCCCTGCCTTAGCTGCAGCTATAGCCATGTAAGCGTGCCAATGAGGTGGAGTCGCTATATGGACAATATCTATGTCCTTTCAGGCGATGAGTTCCTCAAAGTGCTCGTAGCCTCTAACATCATTTTTTCCATCTATGTTCACCTGGCCCATCCTATTGGCAAGATGCTTAGAATCAACATCACAGAGAGCTAATAACTTACCAGGCATTTTCAGATGGCTACTAGAAATCCCACCACATCCTATGATGCCTTTGGTAAGCTGATTACTCGGTGCCGTTTCCGCTCGGAGAATATGGTTGGGTATAATCTGAATAGTCGCCATAGCGGCGATACCCTTGAGAGTCGTCCTTCTAGTGAGTAAATTTGATTCCATAATAAATATTACGTTACAGAATCCACGTAGATTTCAAAAGCATTTATTTATGGAGAGCGGCCGGTAAGTTTTCTGTAATTATCTAAAGAAGGCTAAGACAACTCCCACAGCGCAGACAAAAGCCTGATATGTCCGGGATCATTCATTCTACATGCTGCTTCGGAAGGCTTATTTTGCCGGGGAATAATGGCGTTGATCCAGATGCGAGTAGCGAAGGCATCTACTGAAAATCAGTAACTTTCTGTGCAGGGAGCGTCAGTATTTTCAAGAATTTAGAGGAGAAATAGGCCGTAGTGGTAAGTTTTTTAATTTTTATAAAGTTTTCGCTTGGCAAACAGACCTAAATCGTGCAGTTTTCCGCCCCATTGCCACACCAATTGCGGCAATAACAAATTTTAACGACCACAAAATCATGGTAGCACTTCGTCTCAGCCGTCAAGGCACAAAAGATCGCCCTTATTATAAAATCGTAGCAGTAGATAGCCGCAAGCGCCGTGATGGCCGCCCTATCGAGCAGCTCGGAACATACAATCCAATGATTGAGGGTGTAAACTACTCAATCGACATCGAGAAAGCTGAAAAGTGGCTCGGTAATGGAGCACAAGCTTCTGAAACAGTGAATAGCATCATCAAGAAAGCCAAGAAGCAGGCACTTGAGGCGTAATCACTCTCGTTCGACTTGATCTAATTTCAATTCACCAAGCCACATGTTCGCATGTGGCTTTTGTTGTATCTATTTTCTACTAGAAATGTCATTACAGGTTTTTGACATTTTAGAATCATCGTCTAATATCACTTTATGCTAGCTATAAATCCCACAGAAACTGACTACGATTCCATGATCCCCTTCCAGAGCCATGCTCCTGGATACTGGCCAACGGAAGCAATGGAAAAATGGGATGACTATAAATGGCAGCTCAGAAACAGGGTCAACTCACTCGCTGACCTAGAGAAACACATCAATCTCACCCAAGAAGAACGCTCTGGTATCATTCTATCTGGAAATAAGTTGGCGATGTCTATCACTCCACACTTCATGAACCTCGTGGACAAAGATGACCCAGACTGCCCGATCCGCAAGCAGGTCATCCCACGAATGGAAGAGAGCTTAGATGACCCACAGGAAATGGATGATCCGTGTGGCGAAGACAGCCACATGCCAGTGCCAGGATTAGTGCATCGCTATCCTGATAGAGTACTCTTTTTAGTCACAGATCGCTGCGCATCCTACTGCCGATACTGTACCCGTAGTCGCGTGGTATCTGGTGTAGGTGAACAACAACTCGAAACTCAATGGGAAGCCGCATTTGAGTATTTGGAGAAGACGACTGCCGTGCGCGATGTACTGCTATCAGGCGGTGACCCATTGCTTTTCTCAGATGGTAAATTAGAAAAAATCCTTTCTCGTCTTCATGCCATCCCACATATTCAGTTTGTAAGGATTGGTTCTAGGATCCCTATTTTCTTACCACAGCGTATCACAGATGATCTCTGTAATATGCTGAAAAAATACCATCCCCTTTTCATCTCTATCCATAGCAATCATCCGAAGGAGCTCACAACTGAGGTCAGGGCTGGGCTGGAAAAACTCGCCAATGCAGGCATCATGACTGGCAACCAAAGTGTACTACTCAGGGGAATAAATGATTCTGTTGAAATACAGAGGGCGCTGGTTCATAAGTTACTGATGTGCCGCACTAGGCCCTATTACCTTTACCAATGTGATCTCATCAAAGGTTCATCTCACCTAAGAACAAGCGTGGCGAAGGGCATCGAAATCATCGAAGGACTCCGTGGTCACACTTCTGGATACGCCATCCCACAATATGTTATTGATGGTCCAGGTGGTGGAGGGAAAATCCCTATTAATCCTGACTACATCAAGGAAATCACACCTGAGAAGGTAGTTCTCAGAAACTACGAGGGCAAAGAATTCACCTACCCCGAGCCACAGAGCGCTAGAGTGATAGTTTAGTATTCGTGGGAATAGTGTTGCGCTTGATTTGAGACGGACTAATCTTGCTTTAATTGCTTAAAAGCCACCATTATGGAAATTTTCCGCGCACAATTATCTAGATACATCCCGCACCCACACCGTGATTCGTGGATGCGTAATAATCTAGATAGTTGGCTACAGTTACTCCATATAGGTAGCTTCCTTACCTTGATGGCTGCAGCTTGGAGTGTCGCAAAAACAGGATCTCCTCTAGGTGTTTCTGGCCAGTTTCAGCCGATCCTAGAGCAGACTACTGGTCAGTTTTTTCAAGAAAATGATAATGGCTGGCTAAATCTAACAGAACTAAAAAATTATATTCAGTATGGATTTGCGGTATTTTTCGCTATCGCCGCTCTCACCAGTCTGCGCTGTGGTATACGAAGGAAACCAAAGTATATCATCCCCGTTTTCATCGCGGGCTTACTAATGATATTAGCGGCAGCTAGATACTGTTTTGATTCTGATTGTGAGGTTATTTTCATCGTTCCTTTTCTGCTCCCGATAGCCACCCCTTTTCTTTTGCTGGGATATCGACGTTTAGCAAACAAGGTAGACCACTGGAACTACTATGCTAACTTCTTCTGCGTAACGACTATCTTTGGTAACGCCCTTACCTTTCACTCCTATCCAGATAAGCTCCCGCTATTTAATGCATCCTTCTTTGCCTCTATAGGACTACCCGCCTCATCTGGAGAAATAATGCTGCCTATTTTTTCCTACGTGGCCATTTTCTCCGCATTACTTACCATCATCTGCGCTACCCGTAGACTGGGGCTTTTCGCTTTAATCGCTATCGGAGTGTTATCAACTATTTATCGGATTTTAGCACTTTCATTAAATAGTGAATTAACGGTAAGTTACCATCTCATTATCGCAGATTCTTTATTCTATATACCCTACTGGCTTATCCCACTACTCATCCTGCTGAGTCTGGCCTCGCGGAGGAAAACGCGGACCTTAAAAATCTAATAACCCTTTAATTTGCAATATCCTTTCCGTTCTGCTGAATCCAACCACTCATCAGAAAGCAAGCCGAGTAACAGCGAACTGCCTGACAACGTGAGAGGCTGAGAAAGGATGCAGACTCAGCACAACATTATTTTATTTCCTGTTGGAATGATCGCGATTTTTACTATCGCCGCCGCTTCTCCGGTCTCCTGGAAATCACTCTACCTTCGCCAATTCATCTAACAGAACCTGAGACATCTTGATCCCATTCTCGAAGTTTTCGATGTAGTAATTCTCATTCGGCGCATGGATTTGACAATCAGGCAGACCCAAGCCTAACAGAAGTGAATCCGCACCGAGGATATCCTGCATGTCCTTAATGATAGGAATACTCCCACCCTCACGGATCAATACCGGCTTTTTACCAAAGGCTATTTCCAGCGCCGCCTGGCCAGCCTTGCCAAAGGCAGAGTTTGGGTCAGAGTAGTACGGCTTACCATCATGCCCCACTTCTACTTCTACCGTCACGCCAGCAGGAGCATGCTTTTTAAGGTGCGCCTCTACTTTATTCGCGATGTCTTTCGGGTCTTGATTAGGAACTAGACGAAATGAAAATTTAGCCATTGCCTCAGCGGGAAGCACAGTCTTGCTGCCTTCGCCTTGGTAACCAGATCCTATCCCATTGACCTCCGCTGTTGGCCGCGCCCATAACCTCTCCGCACTGCTGTAGCCTGGCTCTCCGAAAACATCTGGCGAGCCAGTCGTTGCTAGAATATCCTCATTCGACACACCTGGAACTTGCGCCCACATGTCGCGCTCCCAGTTTTCTAGTGGCTTCACATCATCATAAAATCCATCGATCGCTATCTTTCCATCATCATCGTGCAGACTTGCGACCAGCCTAGCAACCGCAGTAGCTGGGTTCGCAACGGCACCACCATACAATCCGGAATGCAAATCACCTTTTGGACCCTTCACCGTCACTTCACAGCAGGCTATCCCACGCAGACCATAACCCATCGTAGGCACTCCACGCGCCACCATCCCCGTATCTGAAACTGCAATGATGTCACAAGCGAGCTCTTCTTTATGCTTCTCAAGAAACGGAACCAAGCTAGGACTACCGATCTCTTCTTCTCCCTCGAACAGAAAGATCAAATTCACTGGAAGCTCACCTTTTTCCTCTATCATCTGCTGCACACCGAGCACATGCGCCATCATCTGGCCTTTATTATCCGTAGATCCCCTACCCCAGATTCTCCCATCCCTGATCTCTGGCTCAAATGGTGGACTATCCCATAGTTCCACTGGATCAACCGGTTGCACATCATAATGCCCATAAATAAGAACCGTCTTGCGGCCTTCTTGGTGGACATTTCTAGCAACAACCACAGGATACTTAGGCGTTTCATGGTGCTCCACATCGAGCCCCATCTTAGTCAGTTTTTTCACCAGCCAATCACCACACGCACGCACATCGGGGGCATGCTCGGAAGCAGTAGAAATGCTCGGGAATCTCAGGAATTCAAATAAATCATCCAGCTGTCTTTGAAGTTGTTCAGTCATGCCTTATACTCTCGCTGGATTTAGAAATCACAAGCACTAAAGAAATTGACTTTGCTCTTATCCTAGGAAGTGCTACATCCCATTCACAATCAATTTAAACTGAGAATTTAAACGAAGAATCATCATGGCTAATAAAGACTACACCGATCCGCAGAAAATGGAGAAAATCGTATCCTTGTGTAAGAGCAAGGGCTTCATCTTTCAATCCGCAGAAATCTACGGCGGGCTCAATGGCTGCTGGGACTACGGTCCACTCGGAACCGAACTCAAGCGAAACGTCAAAGATTACTGGTGGCGTAAGAATGTCCAGGAACGTGACGATATTCTCGGCATGGACGGCTCCATCCTCACCCATAAAGATGTGCTCACCGCATCCGGCCATGTTGGCGGATTCTCTGACCCTATGTGCAGTGACTTGCTCACGAAACAACGCCTCCGTGCAGATCAGATCGAGCCACAAACTGGAACGGCTTATCACTACACTGGAGCCACTCACGAAGAGTCTGGCTGGTCTATCGAACGTGAATACTCGGTAATCATCACTGATGCCAATCAGGGTGAAAATAACGCCCGCAAAATCGCCAAGAATTACTATGTCGATTTCCTCAACGACAAGGACATCCCAGCTAAGAAATTACAGCTAGTGGGTGAATCTACCACCGAAGAAACCGACACCGTTTCCTATAATCCCGAAAGCGGATCACTACTCGGTGATGCAAAGGATTTCAACCTGATGTTCCAGACTGAAATGGGAGCCACTGGTGGTGATATCGCCTACCTCCGCCCGGAGACCGCACAGACTATTTTTGTCCAATACAAGCATATCCTCGACACCTCACGCATCAAACTCCCATTCGGAATCGCCCAGATTGGTAAAGCATTTAGAAACGAGATCAACCCGCGTAACTTCACTTTCCGCTCACGCGAATTTGAACAAATGGAAATCGAATACTTCTGTCACCCAGATGACGGCCTTCGTCTCACTGAAGAGTGGCTTGAAAAGCGTCTCGCATTCTATGATGAGATCGGTGTACCACGTGAAAAGATCCATGTGCTCGATGTCCCAGACGGCGAACGCGCTCATTATTCATCTAAGACTTACGACCTAGAATACGAATTCCCATTTGGTATCCAAGAGCTAGAAGGCGTCGCGTATCGTGGTAATTATGATGTTTCAAAGCACCAGGAACACTCTAAGAAAAACCTCGAATACATCGACACCGAGACCAATGAAAGATTCGTTCCACACGTAGTGGAACCATCAGCTGGCTGTGACCGCACCTGCCTCGCCGTCATCTGCGAAGCATACCATGTAGAAGACCTCACCAAAGAAGGCGGCAAGAAAGACGAGCGCGTCGTGATGCGCTTCAAGCCATCCATCGCACCCATCAAGGCTGCCATTTTACCACTGCTCAAGAACAAGCCTGAGCTAGTTGCCAAGGCTAAGGAAGTGAAGAACCTCCTCCAGCCCTTCATGAATGTCTTCTATGATGAGGCTGCAGCCATCGGCCGCCGCTACCGTCGTCAGGACGAAGTAGGCACACCATTCTGCATCGCCATCGACTTCGAGACCCTCGGCGAAGAAGAAGGTTCAGAAGAACTCAAGGACACCGTCACCATCCGCCACCGCGATAGTATGGAGCAAGAGAGGATCGCCATCAGCGACCTCCTCCCATGGCTGTTAGAGAGGATCCGATAAAATGGCAACGAAGACCCTCATCCTCATGCGGCACGCTAAGTCTAGCTGGGACTCCACCTCCTCCCTGGCTGACCATGACCGACCACTAAACCTAAGAGGCACGCAATCAGCGAGATCACTAGGATCTTGGCTACGCGAAAAAAAACTTACCCCTAGCCAGGCTCTAGTTTCTAGCTCGGTGCGGACTCAGGAAACATTTGCAGGACTAAACTTAGACATTGCCCCCACTCTCATGGCCGAACTCTACCATGCATCCTCGGATGTCCTGTTAGAGACAATAGAAAGCGCTAAGGGAGACACCATCATTCTCATCGCTCATAATCCTGGCATCGGAGAACTCGCCTTCCGCCTTGCACGAATGATGCGCCAGCACCCTAACCATTCACGCTTCGAGGACTACCCGACTGGCGCCACACTGGTCGTTCAATGGGATACTGACTCCTGGGAAAACCTCGACTGGAGCCAAGGCGAAATGATAGACTTTATTGTTCCCAGAGAACTGGTATAATCTACCCATGCAATCACTCATTTCTACTAAGGAAGCCACTGACATCATCGCTAAGCACTTGGTGCCAGTTGGATCAGAAAAGGTCGCTCTTGATGATGCCTTTGGCAGAGTTCTCGCTTCTGATATTCTCGCTGACCGTGATGCACCACCGTTTGACCGTGTCATGATGGACGGGATCTGCATCAACACTTACAACCACATACTTGGGTCTTGGCGGTATAAAATCATCGGAACTCAGGCGGCTGGTGCAGATAAAATGACCTTACCAAAAGGTGAATTCGCCATCGAAGTAATGACCGGCGCGCCACTCCCTACCGATGCGAACTGCATTATCCCAGTGGAAAAAATAGACATTCAAGATGGCTACGCACTCCCGCACGAAGGCATCGATGCCGAAGAGTTTCAACACATCCACAAACAAGGAACCGATGGCAAAGCTGGCGACACCTTAATCACCCCAGGCACCACACTAACAGCCAATGAACTCGCCATCGCAGCCAGCGTCGGTGCTACTGAGCTAGAAGTAACACGCCTGCCTAACATCCACCTCATCACAACGGGAGATGAAGTCATCGACCCATCTCAAAGCCCTACAGACTTCCAAATCCGCCGTAGCCATCCCACTGCAATCCGTTCGCTGATAGAATCTCAGCATCTCGGAAATATCAGCAATGAACACGTCCAGGATGATCCAGAAATGATCGAAGAGAGACTAAACACCGCTCTAACAAACTCTAAACTCGACGTCCTCATTCTAACAGGCGGCATCTCCATGGGGAAATTTGACTGGGTCGCCCCGCTACTAAATAAACTCTTAGGCGAACCCGCATTTCATGGCGTGTCACAGCGACCAGGGAAACCCTTTGCTTTCTGGGGAGGCGATAAAAAAAACCTGCGGGCGGGCGAGAGTGACAGCGATTGCAAGGCCCCCCTGCGGACGAACGCCAGTGAGTGCAAGCCCTTACTAATTTTTGCTTTACCAGGAAATCCAGTCTCAGTCATGGCAACCATGCACCGCTATGTTTTGCCGGCACTGCGCGAAATCTTAGGGAAACAGAAAGCCAGCAAAAACTTACCTCTAGCAGAAGACTTTCAGTGGGATTCCCCACTCGCTGGCATCCTCCCCTACAAAACCCACAACGGTAAAATCACCATCCACCCACCACGTAACTCTGGTGACTATATTTCACTACAAGGCACCGATGGCTTCGCAGAAATCCCGCCTTACTCAGAGCTAAAAGCCGGGGAAAGAATCCCTCTATTTTAACCATGGAAACCCAAGTCCATATCCCAGCAGAAGAACCACCAGCCCATGTCCGCGAGGTCGTGGCTGCACTGAGGAAACAGAAGCTAGATGCCTCACATGATAAACAAACGTGGGGAGACTGGATTAATTTCGCAGAGAAAAAAACAGTCATTTCCATCGAGTCCGCAAATGGACTCACCACGCGCGCAACCATCGAGGAAGCAGATGATGAGGACGATGTCATCGCATCCTGCATCGCCGCATTTCGCAAGCTCGGCTGGCATGGCGAAGACGCGGATGGACCCTATCCTTTATAAATTTACAACCCTTTATCATTTAACATGAACTACGATCTAATAGTAATTGGCGGCGGAGCAGCAGGATTTTTCGGCGCCATCACCTGTGCGGAGAACTCTAACAATAAAGCCAAAGTCCTCATCCTAGAGAAAAGCTCCCAGCTCCTGCAAAAAGTAAAAATTTCCGGCGGTGGCAGATGTAATGTCACCCACGACTGCATGGACCCACGCTCACTCAGTAAGAGCTACCCCAGAGGCGAGCGCTCACTGATTGGCCCGTTTAATCGATTCCAAGCCAGTGACACCGTAGAATGGTTCACCTCTCGCGGGGTGGAACTGAAGACGGAGGAAGATGGCAGAATGTTCCCCACCACCAACAACTCCATGACCATCATCGACACCCTGATGGATGCTGCCGAGAATGCTGGTGTAGAGATCCGCACCTCAGAAGGAGTCGCCGCTATCCTCAAAGAAGACGACAACCGCTACCTAATCACCACAGACGATGGCAACACCCTGACCGCCTCTAACATCCTCATCGCAACCGGCGGCACCCGTCTCGCTGCGGGAGCCAAACTAGCAGGAAGCCTAGGGCATTCGCTCACTCCCCCAGTCCCATCGCTCTTCACCTTTAAGATCAAAGACTCCCGCCTCAACCATCTCTCAGGGCTCTCAGTAGAGCACACCACAGTCCACATCCCCGGCACCAAGCTCACCAGCCAAGGCCCACTCCTCATCACCCACTGGGGGATGAGCGGACCTGGTATCCTGAAAATTTCCGCTTGGGGAGCTAGACAGCTATCTGACATGGGCTATAAATTTCAAATCAGCATCAACTGGGTGCCAAACGAGGACCCACAGCAAATCATCAACAAACAGCGCACCGAAGGCGGCAAACGCCAAGTCGGCACCTACAGCCCATTCTCAGACGTCCCTAAACGACTCTGGCTCAGCTTCCTCAAAGCAGCAAACATCGGTGACACCACACTCTGGTCACAGCTCACCAAGCCCCTCACAGAAAAGCTCATCTACCAGCTCACCGAATCAAAATTCCACGTCGACGGCAAGAGCCTCAACAAAGACGAGTTCGTCACCTGCGGCGGCGTCCAGCTAAAGGAGATCAACCTCAAGACCATGGAAAGCAAGCTCAACAAAGGCATCTACTTCGCCGGCGAAGTCATGGACATCGACGGCATCACCGGAGGCTTCAACTTCCAATCCGCCTGGACCACCGGTTATCATGCAGGCATTTCTGTGGGGACTGATTTAGAAAAATGAAAACAAAACCAGTTAAACTACTTGCCCTGATCATATTCATTTGCGTGATCGCTGTCGTTGTCTGGAAAATCAATAAACCTGATGACTTTCATAAAAATAATGATGTAGATGAAAGTAACTTTACTTTTCATAGCAAAGAATACTACAACATCTTCAATAAGAATCACACTGCAGAACTCGATAATTTAGCTACCCTTTTTAAGGCAAGCCCAACAGAATCTCAACTACGCAAGTTACTAAACTACCCATCTGACGGCGAATATTCATATCATCATATGGAACTCGTAGGGATAGCATTCTCAGAAAACCCATCCCTATTCCAAAAGATCTCAATGAGTCTAGAAAACCGCAGAGAAAGAGCACATTTTCACCAGCTCGCTACTCTGAAAGGTGGTGTATTTGAATATGATCCTAATCTAAAACCACAAAATTTTGATCTAGAGATAAGCAAAGCAGAGCATTGGTTATTTAAATTCCGTTGATCAAATTACCACTCCCTTTTTTTGAACGTTTCACCTGCCTGTTCTCAGTAAAAAACATTATTCGTGGACAGATCTGTTTAACAATATTACAAAGAATCCATGAAAATCAATTTTACACACTGGACTGAAAGTGATGGAAAATATCTGGGTTACTTGAATGACTATCCAGATCACTGGACTCAAGGTGAGACGCTTGAAGATCTCAAAGAGCATCTAAGGGATTTATACACTCTATTTAGCGGTGATCCTGTTTAAGGTATTCGGAAAGTGAGTGAGCTTGAAATAAAGACAGCGTGAAGAGATGAGATCTTATAAAAAAGATAGAGTAGGCTGGTTGTGAATGACTGCGTCACGGTGGTAAGCACGATATTTATCACAACCGTTCAACAGGTAAATCAGAGCCTATTCCCAGACACCGCGAAATCAACGAATTATTAGCTCGGAAAATCATCAAAAGCCTGACGAGTGAATAATTTTGAATGGTTAGCATAAACATACAAAACACCTGAACCACTGCTTATCATGCAAGTTTTTCAGTTAGTAAACATTTAACATGAAAATATTATGATTTGGGGAGGATACAATAGATTAAGCGCTCAAAGCGCAGAGAATATAGCAGCCCGCGCTCAATCCACAGCGGATCGCTATGCCTATGACATAAAAGATATACAACAAAAAGTAGAGCGTCTCTCACTCAGCTGCCAAGCGATGTGGGAGCTACTCCGTGATCACTCAGAACTCAATGAGAAAGACATAGAGGCAAAGATCCTAGAAATAGATAATCGCGATGGCAGGGTAGACGGTAAAATTTCCACCCAAACTCTCGCTTGCGCCTCCTGCGGCAGACCCACTAACTCCCGCCGCTCCATGTGCGTCATCTGTGGAGCTGACATAGATAAAAAACATAAGTTCGAGGTCTAGTTTCTCCCACTATAACCTTGCTCATCTAGTAGCTAATTTATTAGAAAATCGATATCTCTTCGCCTTTTTGATTTAAACGAATAGTAGCAAATATCACATCAAAAGGCGAGACAAAGTTCATCAACAAATCACTTAGTTTCACATTTGGGAACTTTTTTCTTGTTTATAGACAAATTATTAACGTATTGTCGCTTTACAGATGAAGATTGTGGGACTGACAAAGCTAGAGAAATTCATGACAAAGCACTCTCGCGCTCTGTCACCTCTCTCAGCCTGGGTTCAAGACGCTAAAGATTCTAAATGGAAAACCACTCAGGATATCAAGAACCGCTATCGCTCAGCAGACTTCTTAAAAAACAATCGAGTTGTATTCAATATAGGCGGTAACAATTTTCGTCTTGTAGTGATAGTTCGCTACCAAAATGGAATTGTGCTGGTAGATAAAGTCGGCACTCATGCTGAATACAATAAATGGAAACTAGACTGAACAATGTTCAATCGCAGCTATATGAAACTATGAAAAAGCTCATCAAAACAAAAACTGACTATGAATTGGCTCTAGAAAGACTAGAGGAGCTCATGCTTGCTAATCCTGATGAAGGCACAGCAGATGCTGACGAGCTAGAGCTACTCGCTCACCTCATTGAAATCTACGAGAGCAAGACTGTGGATATCCCACCTCCTAGCCCTATCGAGGCCATTAAGTTCCGCATGGAGCAACAAGGGCTGAAGCAGAAAGATCTGGTAGATCTAATAGGCAACAAAGCTAGAGTTTCCGAAATACTATCTGGGAAACGGAAACTTACTATCGACATGGTGAAAACCCTCAGCAAAGAGTTAGATATTTCAACGAATACTCTGTTGGGGCTGGACCAAACTACAGAAGACATCGACCCTAGCCAATTCCCCATCGCTGAGATGAGAAAAAAAGATTGGTTTGGTGACATCACCTTACCCAAACTTAAAGCGAGCATAGACCAACATCTAAAGCACTTTTTCAGATCTTATAACCCTCAAGCAATAGAGGGATTCAACCGAACTGGTTTTAAGGTAGATGCTAATCTTGATGAATACGCTCTACAGGCATGGCGTTGCCAGGTTCTCAATAAATCGGATGAACTAGAAATCCCCATTTATCGTAAAAAAGACCTTAGCCCTGAGTTCATCAAAAGCCTCGCTATACTTACTCAGTTTGACAGTGGAATAGATCTGGTCATTAAAGCACTCAGAGACAAGGGAGTAGCTGTCATCACAGAGGTTGAACATTTATCAAAAACTTACCTCGACGGTGCGGCGATGATGAATAAAAGAGGAAATCCAGTAATCGGTCTAACCTGTCGCCATAACAGGCTGGATAATTTTTGGCATACTCTCTTCCATGAATTGGCTCATGTAGTGAATGATCTTAAATCACCTAACGATGTGTTTTTTGATGACTCTGAAGCAAAAGACCTTTCAAAAATAGAAAAACAAGCAGATGATTTCGCCTTAAATACGCTCATCCCGCCTCAGACATGGAAGAATGAAATACGTCACCTAGAAAAAGCCGGTGAAATCAGAGACGCCGCAAAAAGACTCTCCATTCACCCATCAATCATCGCTGGAAGACTCCGTAGAGAACACGGAAACTACCGCCTCCACCGCACTCTCCTCGGTAGCGGAGAAGTGAGATGACAACAAAACGCACGTCAAATACGACGCACGTTCAATTTAACGTATAGTTACTCCCCAATCACTATCTTCATTTCATCTGAGTTTGCTCTTAGCTCCGGAGCATACATGGCATCTGCTGTTGCTGGTAGGGCGCTGAATTTTCCGGGGATTTCTGCGCGGAGCTTGTAGGTGAGGCTGTGCTTGCCGCGTGGGAGCTGGCGGACGAAGAAGCAGATTTTTTCATCGTGGACTTCCATGTAGGCGCTCATGTTGCCTGTGTTTGTGTAGCCGCTGCGTACCGCCTCTGCTTCCATTCCCGCTGCTTTGAAGTCTGAGAACAGCAGGTATTCGTAATCGTTCTTGCTCTCTAACAGGAGCTCCACTTCGATGATATCGCCGCTGAGGACTTTGTCGCCTAACTTGAGTGGGATGCGGTTGAACTTATCCACTTTTTGGTTCACGACTTGTCCATCAGCACCCGCTACCTTGTTTTTCGCATTCTTAGGAACGAGCTTGTAGAACCTGCGCTCCACTTTCACTTCTAGCCCAGCTTTCTTGATATTGTCTTCCTTGGTGAAGACGGTGAGGTAGGCATTGGTGTAGAGTGGGCCTTTGCCTTTTCGGCGGATTTCTACGATGTGTTTTCCGGTAGTTAGCACATCGCCTGCGAGGGTCATTTTGTTGTCGAAGCTGAAGAGGTTTTCTTTGGTGATTTTCACCGTCTTGTAGCTTTTACCATCTAACAGAACTTCGACTTCGGCATTTGGATCTGACTCACCACTCGCCTGCATGTAGGCGGCGATGGCTTCGATGCAGTAGGCGGTGTCGCGAGTGGAATTCCAGTAAGTGCCGTGCTTGCGGTTGTTGACGAGATACTTCACCACTCCCCTTGCCTGCTTGCTTTCTGGCTTCGTGACAACGAGTAATTTCAGATACCAAGCGTGGGCTTCTATCTCGCTGCCATACCAGTGCCACCAGTATCCGGAGTTGCCCATTTCTAGGTAGGCGGACTGGTTTTCATCATCGTATTTGAGGAATTGCTCGATGTTACGGATGACTTCATCGCGGCGTTTAGCGTCTTTTGCTAGATGAAGACTCATCCCAAGTATCGACTTACCGTAGATGCCAAAGTCATTCTTATCGCGGAACTGGTAGTCTAACATTTCTTTGTTAGGAATGCCATTTTCTGCGAGGACGAGTCTGACAAAAACATCCGTGGTGCTTGGACCACGCTTGGTGTTTTTTCTACCCTCTTCCCACATCCGGATCTTCTCAGTCTGGCGTGCTTCGTAGCGTTTGAGCCACTCTACTCCGAGCTTGATTCTGTCTTCTGGGATCTTGGCTCCGTTTTGCTGAGCAAGTCTGAGACCATGGACGACGACTGCGGTGGTGTGCGGGTAGGATTTCTCACCATAACCAGAGAACCACCCCCAGCCACCGTCAGAGACTTGCATATCGATCAATTTCTGCACCCCAGCACGCACCATCTTATCCACTTCATTTTCGTTAAAGACTGGATTGCGCTGCCATCTTTTCCACTGCTTCGCGCGCTCCTTGTCATCGCCCATTTCTTGTGGGTTCAGGTTGGTGCGTTTGTTTCTCACTTCTTCTAAGTCGACCCCCATGTCCTTGAGGATTTTCTGGGTGATAACGGTCGGGACGAATCGGTTGAGCGTCTGCTCGGTGCAGCCATACGGATATTCTGCTAGATAAGGAAGCGCATCCACGATGGCTCCGGCAATGGTCGGAGAAAACCTTACCTCTAGTCTAGAGTCTGCTGGTCTTCTTTCCTTTGGAACTTCGATCGTGATCTTCGCTGAATCTTTCCCTGGCTCTACCTCGCGGCTCCATGCCATTTGCTTCATCATGCCGTGAACGTAGACGGGGAAGGTCATTTCCATGGCGTCTGTGTCGTTGCCAGTGATGACTTTCATGCGGATGATCGCTTCACCTTCTCTGGTGACTTTGACTCTCCAGTTGATGCGTTCTTCGCCATTTTTTGCGGCTAACTTTACAGCTTGCGTAAGCTCACCTTTGATGAGTTCAAGCGATCCGCCTTCGAGTTCGAGTGAAACTTTGGCATCGGCAGCGGTGGCGTGATAGTTATGCACCACGGCACTGAGGACAACTTCATCTTTCTCTACGAAAAAGCGCGGAGCCTGAAGTCTGATAATAAGATCCTTGCTGGTGATGACCTCGGCTGAACCATGCCCTACCCGGGTTCCGTGCGCCATCGCCCAGGTTTGAATTTTCCAGGTGGTGAGGTTATCCGGGTATTCGACTGGAACTTCCGCCATCCCATTTTCATCTAACTTCACTGAGCCTGACCACTTGATGAGGTCTGCAAAGTCTTTACGGATGAGAATGTCTGGCTGGTTGGCGCCACCATCTACCATTTCTTTTTCGGCATCTTTAGCTGAGAACGCATCATCGCCTCTCGAATCAGATTTCGCCTCAGACCTCATTGCCATTGGTGCGTTGGCTACACGAGATATCGATTTGCTTAGTTTAGCGCTCTCTTGCTCAACTGCAGCACCTTCTAACCTATCTAAACCAAGCTGATGACCAAAGGCTCCCAGATTACTCATATTCAACTGACCTTTTTTCACAACATTCCCACCAGCAATGACCACCGACTGTTGCCAGCGACCGCTCTGGTATTGTCTTCTCCATTTCCAGAAGAAGGATTTAATCTCTGCCACATTGCTGCCGCCTGAGATGTATTCGAGTGATTTATCATAGATCGCTAGCACACAATCACCAGTAACGGGCTCGCCATCCTCATCGGTGACTTTGATTTTGACGGTGCCTTTTTCTTGTGGTTTGTATTTCTCTGCATTGGGAACGATCGCTACATTGAGCGTACGCTTGGCTGGTGGGACAATGATTTCTCTCACCTGAGTGTGGACGCGGGCATCGCTGATGGTCATGGCTTCTACGAAGAAGTTTGGCATATCACCAAGTGATACGGGAATTTCTACTACCTGACTATTTCCTGTTAGAGTGATTAATTCCCTCTTGTTGGAGCCCCTAACAAATAGCATCACGGTGCTATTCTTGCGCTTGGTGTTGACGAGGAGTTTCACGGTTTCGCCTGGGGCGTAGGTGCGCTTATCGGTGATGAGTTCGATGTCGTTGTATCTCACCTCTCCCTGCTCACCTGCTGGTCCTCTGACAGAAAACAGGATCGCCCCTTCTACTTCACGTCCCTTTTCATCTGTGACAAGATTTACTAAACGATACTGACCTGCTTGATCGACCTTGAAATCAATCCTAGCAGTCTCGCCAGAGAATCGCTTACGCTCCCATTGGCGCACTACTGTTTCCTTGAGCTGGCCTTTTGCATCGGACGTCACTTTATAAAGTGTGGTGCTCACCCAGCCATTGACCTTGCGACTATCGAGCGTGTTGGCTGCGATGGACGCTTGGATTCTTTCACCGGCGAGCGCATAGCCGCGGTTGAGCCAAGTGGTGACTTGAAATGGCTTTCTGGTTGCGAGAACCGAGCCACTACCGAAGATAGTGCGGCGTGAGGCATCGACCACTTCGACTTTGATCTCGTAGCGATGATCATCATTCCCATGGACGAGTTTAGCGAGCGCAGAATTTACTTTCACTTTAACTGTGCCGTCTTCGCCAATCTGCATTTCCTCATCGAGAACAAGTTCTGGTTGCGAGCGGTTTCTGCCATACCAGAAAGGAAGCGGGCAGCGACAACCCCACTGAGACCAGCCAGGATACCAGCTACGCTCTACATCCATCCACCCGTAGCCGCCGCCGTAGAGCCAATCCCACTTACCGTACGGGAACCATCTTGAATTGTGAGTGTGGCGGAGGACTTTGACTTTTACGGTGGCATTCGTGACGGGTGCACCGTGATAATAGTTTGCCTTAATAGTCGCTTCAAAGGTATCACCTAACTGCACTGGGATAGAGGGGGCATCCACTTTTACTTGGTATTCTGGCTTCTTGTATTTCTCTACTCGAAAATTCCCACTACCAGCATAGCTACCATTTTCATGATCAAATCTGAGCTGAATCCGATACATACCGAGCTTGGCATCATCTGGGAGTTCGACGCTGAATGGAACCCCACCGTATTCATCTGAAACCACCTTTTGTGGCTTGCCGAATTTCTGCCCTTGTGGGTCGGTCATGACGATGCAGAACGTTCTGCCTCCGTAGTTAGATATCTTTCCTAAATCATACTTCACATCGCGCACCCAGAACTTGCCTTGGACCTCACTCTCTGGCTTGTAAACTGGCTGGCTTGTGATACAAAATGCCTTGCGCGATTGGTAATTGCTGTTCTGGTCATTATGCCAAGACCAGATGCCGTTGATGCCTGTCCAGGCGCGCATATCGCCTTTTCTGGCCTCTACCGTCCACTGGAAATTTCGGTCAGTCTTTTCTCCATTCTTGAGAATGACTTGGCCATTTTCATCAGTCACGGCTTTAAAGCTTTTCGTGATGGTATTGTATTTTCTGAGTAGTTTCTTTTCCTTCAACCGCTCCGTTTTATAACCACGCACCAAGAGCTCTACTCCTGCGATCGGCTTGCCCGTCTCTGCATCCGCGGTGATGTAGAGCGTGCCACCAGTCACCTGGCGTGAGGCTAGCATCATGTCATCTAACCAGACCATCGTATAAAATTTCTTCCCGTCTGACATTTCACCTCTGAGGAGATAAGCACCAGCTTTGTTGATCTTTGGTAAGGTAAGATCTGCTCTGGTGTCCCAGTGTTTAGCACGCGGCTTGAGCTCATAGACTTGCTCGGCGACTTGCTTGCCGATGTATTGCTTGTCCTTACCGTTGACACTGGAGTGGAGTAGATTTCTCCAGTTGATCTTATTCCAGTCCACCGTTGTGGGATTCCCTTCGAGGTATTCCCACATGTCATCGTTAAGTCCCTGTATATCTATCTCGTGTAGTGTTAGGGTGACCTTCTGGGCATTCCTGTAAGTCAGCGCGATTTTCTTCTCATCTGCTAAAGTGAACGCCCCGGCTTGGTTTTCAAACCTACCCCAATCACTCGTGATCTGCTCCAGCTTCTTCTTTCTACTTTTATTTTTATCATCACCTTTGGTCGCTATGATGATCCCTAACAGCTCTGCTGCCCGATCATATCGGCGCCTATCAAGATAGATTTCCACTAATTGATCTGCAGAATACGCATCTCCATTATCCCAATTCTGCTGATAGATTTTGATGAAATTTTGATTGTCCGGCAGTTTGAAGCGCTTCACCCCATTGGCAAGTCTGGCGATGGTTTCGTTGTCCTTAAGCGTGTGGACTTGCATGATACCAGCTTGATTATCTTCCCCATCATTTTGTGCCATCTGATGATACCAACCAAAACTCTGCAGGCTACGCACCCCAAACTGCTGGTGCAGAAATCCTGCGAGTTGCCGATCGATGCTGACTTTACTAGCTGGCGAAATTTCCACCTGCTCATTAAGTAGCCATCTCCAGCGTTCGCCATCGCTCTTGGCTGCGGCGAAACTGGCGGGAACCTCGTAGAAAAGTGGATCTCCGTTTTCAGTCATCGGTGCACCCTGTGTTCCAGACTGACTGTTGTAGCCACGGCGGATCTCAGGTAAGTCTTTGGTGTCTGTTAGAACCTGTAGTTTCCAGCTCTGACTGTGCGTCCTGCCACGCTGGATGACTGATGCCCATTGCTGGAGAATAGCTACTTTAGCGTTCGCCTCATCATCTGTTAGGCCATAAGATTGTTCTAATAACTGGAGCGAACGCACTCTGTCACGCTCGCTACTGTCTGCTCGCTCACCCCGTGTGCCACTTCTGCTATAGGGACTCCCGCCACGCACGAATGCATTATCGATCCACGCACCATTACTAGGCACGGAAGTAAGATTACTCGCTGCCTGGAGTAGTACTTTGGAATTGGCGACATGCTTTTCCGCCGCCACCTGCATAAACTCATCAAACTGCTCATATTTTCTGAGCTTTCCCATACACTGAACAGCGATACTCAGGTCCTCGTTAGATTTCTTATCTGAGACCGCGGAGAAGTTTTCCTCAGCTTGCTCAAGAGCTTCCTTCCAATTGCCATCTTTGAAGAGCTTATTCATCGATACTCGGTCATCCGCAATGTCTGCCTGAGCACTAAATGAGGCCAAGCTAAAGAGCGTGACGAGTAATCCGAATTTGATATGCTTAAGTTTCATTATGATAAAAATTAGTTGTTTGATAACGTGTAACAAGGAAAACCCCACGCTACAACCTATCTTGTCACGAACGAATCAGTTTGTGACATTTTTATCTAAGTCGTTGAAACTAAGTTTCTATTCACCGGCTTTCATCCTAGCGCGGCTATCCCAATAGGTTTCCCAAGGCAAGACCCAAGCTTTACCAGTTTCTACTTTATAGCGTTCGCTAAACCCTTGTCCGTTAGAGTGCTGGGCACGGAAGAGCAGGAGCTCATCTTTCGGCTCCTTCGTCATAGAGACAATCTCGGTAGAATAGTGCCCCTCATGATAGTCCTTCATCTCCTTTAGTGTAGGGAATCTGTAACAGATTTTCTGGATGAAAAAGCCACTTGTGGCCACTACGACTAATAGTAATAAGTATTTATAGATAAATTTCATTTGCTTATGTTTTTATTTTTGAAGGATCCCAGCCGATTGCAGGGCAGTTCATATTGAGTGATTTTGGCCATTAATACTCACCTTGCTGCTAGGCTTTACGATATAGCGCTCAATCGTATTTTTTTGTATGCATGGGAATAATCTGCACGCTTGCTCTCGGGTGATCAAGGGTAAAGATCAAAAGAGAATCCCATATCGATTCAATGCTTGCAGCTTATATTTTTATCTTGTCAACACGCAAAAAATAGTCTAAGTCATTTATTATGAATTTCTTATTACCATTAATCGTATCATTTATCAGCCTGACTATCACGGTAGAAGCAGAATCAATAGGAAAGCGAACTTGTCGCATCATATTTCCAGAACGGCCAAAAAATGCTACTAAAATTGCTCACCTTTTTGATGGTAAGAAAAGCCACCAAGTGTTCCTGCCAAGCAGGAACTTTTCGCCAATTATTGAACTACCTGAGGGTGAACTCAATATACTGATGACTCCAAATGCCATCACAGATCTAAAAAATCTTCCCCCAGAAGCTCCTAGTTTAAAAATACCGAAAAACGTTATGGATTTTTATATACTAGTTACCTCAGACCCTGAAAATTCAGTGCTACCATTACAAATGGAAATAATTAGATTGAGCGATGGCGAACTTACGGCGGGAGAAACTTTGTGGATCAATCATACAGACCACCAGATCAAGGTCAAATTGGGAGAAAGTAAAATACTGATCACCCCCAGAGGTCAGCAGGCTTCCAAAAGCCCAATATCAACCAGTGGCTATTACAGAGCTGAATTCTCATACAAAAAGAACGCCATAGGAGATTTCAAAAAAATTACGGAGCAGAGTTGGTGGCACGATATGAAAAGCAGGCACCTTGGCTTCATCGTTAACAAAGGAGAACAGCTTCCATCCATTTTTTTATATCGTGATTTCAGAACTCAAATCGCTACCACTAAAGAGAAGCAAGAGTAAGCGGCTGATCATTCGCTGGAGATATAATCTACTACATCTGCGCTTAAGCTGTGAAGTTCGTTTCCTATTCGCAGATACTAGAAAAATCTCTAGGAATCATACTCGCCATAGCCATCGAATAGAGGGGGTTTCTTTTTGAATGGTTTAATTAGGGGCTGTCATTGGAAATGATAGCAGGCTGATCAACGGTACAGCGATGAACCTTATCTTGCCTATTCTGCCGTGTGCTCAATCATCGCGTAAGCATTATGATTGTGGATAGACTCGTAGTTTTCTGCCTCCACACGATACCATGTGATATTGTCCTGAGCATTCGCTTTTGAGGCGACGTTACGGACGAGATCTTCTACGAAAACTGGATTATTATAAGCGCGCTCAGTGACGTACTTTTCATCCGGACGCTTAAGCAGGCTATAGAGTTCACAACTGGCGGATGACTCCACCAGATCAATGAGATCTTCTACCCAGATCGGCTGCTTGGCACGCACTGCAAAGGTGACGAGTCCGCGTTGGTTATGCGCTCCATAGTCGCTGATGGCCTTAGAACAAGGGCATAGAGTCGCCACTGGCACCATCACAGTGCAGATAAAATCTGTGGTGCCATCGCTGCTGGCATCGACTTCAAATTTGACTTCATAGTCCAGCACTCCGCCTTTTCCTGTCACAGGCGCTAGCTTAGTGCGGAAGAATGGGAACTGGAACTCAACATGCGCACGAGAAGCATCGAGTCTCTCCAAAAGTTCCTCGGGAACTTTCTTCATCTCGCGAACATCGAGACAGTTTCCGTGAGAATTTAATACCTCCACGAAACGGCTCATGTGGGTGCCTTTAAAATGCTCTGGCAAATGCACGGCGAGTGATGTGGTAGCGACGGTGCGCTGTGACCCACCCTGCTTTTCCCTGACTTCTACGGGAAATCTGAGCGCCTTCACTCCTACGCGATCAATGGCTATATTACGGTCATCTCGCTCATTCTGAGTGTCTTTTAGCTCTTGGAGCTTTTGGTTTATCTGCGCTGGCATTTCAAAGTCGTAATGAAGAAAGTGTGATTAAGAAAGTTAAAACAAGAAAAGCTTGTCTAAATTTACTAGACAAGCTCAATTGGATTTTTGAAAACCATGCTTAATTTGTCGTGAGATCAACTCACTCTTCTTACCTTAACTAACCTAAATATTAGGCAAGATTATGGAAGAATATTGCAAGAGCGAGCTCGCTTGATCTCACGAGTGATCTTACGGTGAAGCTTAGCAGAAACTCCAGTCACACGACGTGGAAGGATCTTACCAGTCTCGGTAGTGAATTTGCTCAGAATATCAACATTTTTGTATTCAATAAGCTCTGCAGGAAGATCTAATCTCTTCTTGGTCATGCAGCGGTTTGCCTTACGGAAGGCAATGCGGCGTTCGATGGTCTTTGGTTCAGACATATATAAGTTAAATTTAGTTTGGGTAATGATTATCGAAGCTCACGGTGCACTGTGCGGCGTCTGAGAGCAGGATTATATTTCTTCTTTTCAAGACGTCCCGGTGTACGGAGACTTTTCTTGTTACGAGTAGTGGTGTAGCGGGAAGGAGATTTTCCTTCGCCTCTAGCTTCTGTGCATTCTAGTGTGATGATATCGCGAGCCATGGTTTGAATTGGTTTAAATCGGGACGCGCAAACTACCTATATTTGAGTTTAGGTCAAGCGAAACCGACATTTTCTGTTAATTATTTTACTTCGTATTGATTGATTAATTGGTGAGTTGCTCAGTTTGAGGATGATTTCTAGTATTCTAGCGAGGCACCAGTGTATCCTGGCTCATCACAACGTCTGAATCTAAGTTTGCCGTGTTTCTCTTCCCAGCGCTCCTGCACCTGCACTGTGAGTCGGCAAAATGGGATTGCCTCTAAGCGCTCTTTAATGATCCTATCACCAGAAACTTCGCAGTAGCCATAGACACCTTTTTCAAGTCGCTTGATCGCATCCTGAATCTCATAGAGCGCATCTTGCTCCTTAGATAAAAGATTGAGCGCGAGGTCTCTATCATAGGCGTCACTGCCCGCATCAGCGGTGTGCTCACCTGATCCAGAGAGATCACTACCATCACCTGCGGTCTTCAGAGTATCCTTTGCGTGACCCACTGTAGAGTCGATCAGCTGATCCTTGAGGTCTAGTAGGCGCTTGTGTTGTTTCTTGTCAAAAACAGTGAGCTTTCTAGGCTTGATCGGCTTCTTTTTGTTGTTCTTGGAAGCTTTTTTCGGCGCGCCAGTCGCCCTCAGTTCGACATTCTTCACTGGTTTCCTAAAGGCTGTAGAAACAGGCTTTTTGGCTGCTTTCTTTGGAACTTTGACTGCCTTCTTAGAAATTACTTTTTTACTGGCTACCGCCTTAACAGCTAATGGCTTAACAGCTAATGCCTTAGCGACAACCTTCTTGGTGGCTTTAACTGCTTTTTTAGCCACTTTCTTGGCTGCCTTTCTCGCGGTCTTCTTGGCTACTTTCTTCGAGGCAGCTACCTTTTTTACTGGCTTCTTGGCCTTCTTAATAGGAGTTTTTTTCGCCGCTTTCTTGACTTGCTTCTTTACTACTTTTTTTGCCTTCGTAGATTTAGTCGCTTTCTTTGCTGCCTTTTTAGCGATTTTCTTTTTTACCGCTTTCTTCAAAGTCTTCTTAGCAACTTTCTTAGTGGTCTTCTTTTTCACCACTTTTTTAGCGACTTTTTTAATCACCTTCTTAGCTGCTTTCTTGGTCGCTTTCTTCTTCACAACCTTCTTAGCAACCTTCTTAGCAGCCTTCTTGGTTACTTTCTTGGTTACTTTCTTCTTCACCACCTTTTTAACAGGCTTTTTAGCTATCTTTTTTGCGACCTTTTTAGGGGCTTTTTTAGCGGTTTTTTTCACAGTTTTTTTCGCCACTTTTTTCTTATTAAATGTCTTCTTTGCTGCTTTCTTTGCTATTTTTTTCTTAGCTGCCATGATAGATAAATGGTTAAATATTGATTTGAAACACCCTTATTATTAAGTAATTAAATTTTCAGTAGCATTTCAGATATAGATTCTACGCTCTACTGCAAGGTAAAATTTCTATATCTTATAAAAAGTTCACTAAAAGTTAAACACTCCTATATCTGATCTGCTCAGCATACCGTCAAATGTCACACCTTCCAGCTCAGCATATGCAGCGTTCACAGCGCTTTCACGGGTTTCACCTCCAGCTACCACTGCGAGCACTCTGCCGCCATTCGTCTCCCATTTTCCAGCCGCATTCTTCTTTGTCCCCGCATGGTAAACTTTAGCTCCTACTGTAGAGTCAGCTAAACCTTCAATACCTGAAATAACATCGCCACTCCTGGAGCTATCTGGGTAACCAGCAGAAGCACGCACTAGGCAGACAGACCACCCATCACTAAAGCTCAGCAGCTCAGGAGAAAGCTTACCACTAGCACCATCAGCACAGAACTCAGCTAAATCTCCACCCACGAGCGGCATCACTGCCTGGCACTCTGGATCACCGAAGCGGCAATTATACTCAATAATTTTAGGCCCCTCTGAAGTGATCATCAGACCAAAATAGATAAATCCTCTATAAGGTAGCCCATCTTTCACCAGACCATCTACCGTAGGCTTAACGATCGTTTCTTCGATGGTTTCCAATAAAGCTGCATCAATTAACTGACGGGAAGCTACTGCTCCCATCCCGCCTGTGTTGGGCCCTTTATCTCCATCGAGTGCGCGCTTGTAGTCTCTTGCTGGAGTGAAAATAAGATACTTACCATCAACCACTGCCGCAAAAATACTTACCTCTGGACCGATCAAGCATTCCTCAACTAGCACCCTGCCCTCACCAAATTTTCGCTCCACCATCACTTCTTGCAGAAATTGCTCAGCTGAAGCCTCATCCGGGCAGACAGCCACACCTTTTCCTGCGGCCAAACCATCAAATTTCAACACCGTAGGATACACGCCATTGATCGCTGCACGTGCCTCATCGGCATCCGCACATCCGGTCGCTCCGCCAGTAGGGATATCATGACGCTGCATGAACTCCTTAGCAAATTCCTTAGATGCTTCTAGCTGAGCAGACTGCTTATGAGGCCCCCAACAAGGGATTCCCTCTTTCTCACAGAGATTAGCCAGACCCTCACCAGTCACCAAATAGCTCTCCTCACCTGCCACGCAGAGATCTATTTCGTGTTGCTTCATCCAGTTTATAAGCGACTCCAGGCCATCTACTTTTATGACTTCGGCGAGCTCGGAAATAGCATCACTACCGGGGAAGCTATAGATTTCTGTCTGAGTAGCTGACTCATGCATCGCCGTGATCAGCGCGTGTTCACGTCCTCCTTTACCTACTACTAAAATTTTCATAAGCACGCAGTCAAGCCGAGCACCTAGTCATCGTCAAGACTCATTATTCATCCTTCTTACCAAGCATAAACATCTGCCCTACATCCACTAGAAATCTACCCGACAGCAGTCTCCTACCCAACAGCACAGGAAATTTCATCTTTGATCTATCCGTCAGGCTCAGGGTGATTGGATATTTCTCACCGTTGACGAACTTCACATACGATTTTATAAAATACCTGCTCTGCTTTTTACCATTAGAACTACGCACATACTTCTGCTTCCAGAGCCTCGCCTCTAGTCCAGAGTAATCTTCAAAATCAAATCTCACCCATCGCTCATCACCCTTCTCAAAGATTTCTATATTAGCGGCATGCATCGCTGATGTGCGTGCGCCAGTGTCCACTCGACCATCGACCAAGCCCACTCCCAGATCTGGAAAGCTAATCATTTCATCCCTACCTATAAGCACTTTCTTCATACGTTCATATCTAACAACAGCTTAAACCTGTTACGCAACATTATTCACACGATATAATAAAAAAATCTGCCCTTAAACACTTTTGGCGGAGGACCTGAGTCCCCCGCCAAAGTGTGTGTGTCGTTTTGCTTTATTGCCTCAAGGTGGCGAAATCACTATTCCCCACTTATTAAGACCTGTCTATTAAAAAGTGATTATTTCCTTAAAAATAACGAATCGCATAGAGAGTCGTTTATCGGCATAACAAACTAATTTTAAATGAAATAAACACTGGCTCAGATGCCTGCCAATTACGCCTCTATCACACCCCACTGAATCTCCTCTAAATCGCCGCCATTAAACCACAGGCTCAAATTCGCATCTGGATAGATCAGCCCACGCTGAACCTCATCCACTGAAACCCCAATATCTTGCTGGTCTAGAAAATTCTTCACATCCTCCCTGCTCTTACCTATCAGCACTTCACCAAAAAGTTTCACCTCGGGGGCCGCCACATCGATAGAACTTAAGCGATACTGCTGTTTTTCATCAAAGTTCACCGAAATTCCTACATTCCAATAATGCCACGCCAGCGACTTCTCACCACGCATATCGAACTCATCCGTCTCCTCAGCCTTACCTAGCACCGCCTCTACATCTCCCTGGCTCGCGCCAAATGGCAAATCATCTAAGCCTTTCCCCAGCAATATCCTCTGCACTTTTCTACTCATAAAGTCTCCTTATTTGACATCCTTAACATCTTTCACACAGCGAAATCCCATATGCTGGCTCGGGCTCAACACCTCATGGTGGTGCCTCGCAGCCGGCCTAAATCTCAGGCAATACTGCGAACTACACAAAAATGACCCACCTCTCGCCACCCGCAGATGAGTCAGCGCGTGACTCTCGGCTCGCGGCTCTGGGCACGTTCCAGCCACAGGATTATACGCCATTCGCTCCACATCGGTGATAGGGGATTCAGGCCCCGTCGGGCTCTTATGCGGATTCTTCACAAAGGTATGATAATACCCTGGATGAAAATAATCATTACAGATCTCCCACACATTTCCCGCCATATCATAGAGTCCCCAAGCATTCGCCGGATAGCTCTTCACTGGCGCCGTCAATAGATACCCATCCGCCTGCTTGTGAATACTGGGGAATTCTCCCTGATACACATTCGCCATCCACTTTCCATCCACCAGCATCTCATTGCCATCACCCCAGATGTATTTCTCACCGTGCTTACCTCCACGTGCCGCACGCTCCCACTCCGCTTCAGTAGGTAGCCTCTTACCGGCCCACTTCGCATACGCCATTGCATCATTATAGTTCACACACGACACCGGGTGAGCCATCTTGTCAGCGATACTAGACCCAGGCCCCTCAGGGCTTTTCCATGATGCTCCTGGCGTGAAATTCCACCACCGCCAAGCAGATCCCACCCAAGGGTTGATCTTACCGTCGGTCTTCTTAAAAACATTCGCACCACCCTGTAGATCCTGTGGTCTCGCCTTTGGGAAGTCCTCAGCCTTCAGCCCCACTTCAGCCAATGTCTTATAGCCAGTCGCCTCCACAAATTCCTTAAACTGCGCGTTCGTCACCTCCGTTGCATCCATATAGAACCCATCCACCTCAGCTAAATGCGCTGGATATTCCTCCCCATACTGCTGCCTATGGCCTGCCTTCAAATCACTACTACCGCGTAAAAACTTACCTCCAGGCACCCACACCATCCCCACTGGCGCCACCCCAATCTGGTTTTTCTCCTTGCGTTCCCTCGCCTCTCTTACATTTTGTTGCACTTTTATTGCTTGAAATTCTGCATTAGCCGCTGCCAATGATTTCTCCTCACTACTGATCAACTCCAGCAGCTCACCGGCGCCCTTCTCCCTCTCCATCAGCTCGCGCCTCTCTTCCTCCTTCTTACGCTTGCGCTCCTCCTTCTGGCCCATCGCCATTAGCAGGGCATCCTTAATAAAGGGGTCCATTTCCTCATCCTTCTCCAGTCCCTCCTTAGTGTAGTTATCTAGATTCTGCACCGCCTTCTGTAGCTCCGCTCGCGTCTTTTCTCTCGCCGCATCTGCATCCTTCTCAACCTTCGCTTGGACTGATTCCACCTTACCCTCAGGGCTCTCCACTGGCGGCAGATCTACCACCTTATTATCCTCACAACCAACAGTCATTAATACCACCCCTGTCGCTCCCATCACCGCTAAAATCTTCAACTTGCTTCTCATCCGGCACACTGTAACCTCACCACATAGCAAAGCAAGCATATGACAAAATTCCGACCATGCATCGACCTCCACAACGGCAAAGTAAAACAAATCATCGGGGGCACACTCAGCGATGACCCCACCACCTTACGCGAAAACTTCACCTCTGAAAAGTCCCCCGCATCCTTCGCCGAGCTCTACCGCCAGCACCAGCTCACCGGCGGACACATCATCCAGCTAGGGCAGACACCAGAGAACAAACAAGCTGCCCTCAGCGCACTCGCAGCCTGGCCTGGCGGTATGCAGATAGGCGGTGGGATCACCCTAGAAAATGCCGCAGAATGGCTCACCGCAGGCGCCTCCCACCTCATCGTCACCTCCTGGCTGTTCGCCTCAGATGGCACCTTCATGCCCGAGCGACTCACCCAACTCGCAGCAGAAATCGGTAAAGAAAAACTCGTCATCGACCTCTCGTGCCGCCGCACAGTCGATGGCTGGACCGTCGCCATGAACCGCTGGCAGACCCTAACAGACCTGCACATTACCCCACAAAATTTAGACCACATCGCAGCCCACTGTGACGAACTCCTGGTCCACGCCGCAGACGTAGAAGGACTCTGTAAAGGCATTGACCAAGAACTCGTCCAGATGCTCGGTCAATGGGCAAAGCTCCCCATCACCTACGCCGGCGGAGCCGCCACCATCGCAGACATCCACCTCACCCAACAACACAGCCAGGGCAAGGTCGACATCACCGTAGGTAGCGCCCTAGACATCTTCGGAGGAACCGGCATCACCCTCACAGAACTCACCACCTGGAACACCACCCCAACCTAAGCCCCAACTTAAGCCCCAACAAGCAAGGAACCCACAACGGCAGGGATTGATCGCCAAGCAATCCACGAGCAACCCGAGTCAAAGACTCCGCCCCCATCCCAAGCCCCCAACTCCAGCCTTTATCCTTTATCCTTTCTACTTTAACCTTTTTAAAAAATGCCCACACTCATCAAAATCGTCCTCTTCTCTCTCCTCTTCATCATCCCGATGGTCCTTGTCAGCAGAATCAAGAACAAGCGCATGATCCGCCGCCAATCCATCGCCAAGAAACGCCTCACAGGAGCACAACGCACCGAATTAGCCGAAGACTTCCCCCTCTTCCTCACCCTCCCGCACGAGCTCCAGCAAGAACTAGAAGGACTCATCCACGTCTTCATTTCCGAAAAGGCATTTGAAGCCTGCGGCGGCCTCGATGAGATCACCCCGCACATGCAGCGCGTCATCGCCGCCCAAGCCTGCATCCTATTATTGCGCAGACCGCACAATCTCTACGCCAAGCTCCGCACCATCCGCCTCTACCCAGAAGCCTACCTCGCCACTGGCGAGTTCGGTGAGGAATCCGTCCGTCTGGGCGAGAGTTGGACCACTGGCTCAGTGGTCCTCGCCTGGTCCAGCGTCATCAGCGGCGGCAGAAATACTGAAGACGGCCACAACGTCACCATCCACGAATTCTCCCACCAGCTAGACCAAGCAGACGGCGCTGGCGATGGAGTCCCCCCGCTAGAATCTAGAGGTGCTTACAAAGAATGGGCCACCATCATGAAGCCAGAATTCGAAGCCCTCATTAAGAACAGCGAAGCAAACAAACGCACCGTCATCGACTCATACGGCGCAACAAACCCCGCAGAATTCTTCGCAGTAGCCACCGAGACCTTCTACGAAAAACCCGACCAACTCCAAGAAAAACACCCCAAACTCTACGACCTCCTCGTAAAATACTACGGAGTAAACCCGCTAGAGTGGAACAAATAACCCAATACACCAGCGTGATCGCTCTACCCGTATCAATTCATCTCCTTGCCTTCCAAAGTTAAAAAAGACCCAACAACCAAGCCCCATCAATCCAGGCACTTTAACCTTTATCCTTTAAACTCTACCCTTCCCCAAACACTGCAACAAACACAGCAAGCCAGAGATTTTTTAAAGTCATTATTCAGACATCTTAATACATTATTAGCCCCGTCCATACTAGCTCAATATCAATCCATTCAATACCGTTCACGCTTTATCTATACATTTTACCACGCTTCATAAATCTCACGTCACTGAAAAATTTGCCGCTATGTAGAAATCAAAAGCGCGCCTATCAGCATTTATTTTGCTTGCGCTTCAGCAAAATAATTTTACTAAATAATGATATTTATAAAACCCACTCTAAACCTATACCACTAACGATCAATTATTTAATAGCAGTATTTGTGATCACTTCCTCTGTCCATTCCTACCAAGACCCTAATGAATACCATGCAGCTCCATCGAAAGACATGGCCCTAATTACTGAAGTTTCTATATCTAAACTCCAAGAAGGTCATGCTATCTATAAAGTCCAATGCGCGAAGTGGCATGAGCCTAAACTCCCTGGAGCAATCTCTTCAGACCATTGGCACAAGATCATCCCAGATATGGCTTGGAACGCTAGTCTGACCAAAGAAGAAGAGAAAAAGGTAAACACCTAAATCATTGCTGCCTGCCGATTCATTGAGAGAGAATACGAGCACTAGGCATCGGAGCTAGGTTACTTTTTCTTTTTAAGAAAATCATACTCAGGGTTAACGCATTTGTTCCCCCAGCGTTTGTAGGTCGCTCTGAGTTGCTCTTCAGACTCGGGTTGCTCACCTTTATCACCTGTCTCCTTTATCCAGCTATTGAGTAGGTCACGGTGCTTCTTTAGTTCCACCTTATAGGCTGGATCAGCGGCTAGGTTATTGACTTGATGTGGGTCTTTTTCCAGATCGTAGAGTTCCTCAGCTGGACGCTTGCCAAAGAATGCCCACTCAGGAATCTTACCCAGCTTACCGCTTTTATGTAGTTCACGCAGACGCTTAGTAGGAGCTTGAATATCCCTATATTGAGGCTGCATCAAAACTCGATCTGTTAGAAAATTCTTGAGGTAGCGATACTTCTCAGTGCGCACCGTGCGGATACGGTCGATGGTATAGTCGCAGCGATCGCGTGCAGAGATCACGTGGTCACGCGGCTGATAATCTTTAGCAAAGAGGTCTTTCCCATGCAGATATTCAGGCAGATCAATACCAGCCATTGCCAATGAAGTCGCTGAGATATCGAGAGCGCTGATCATCTCCTTGCGCACTCTATTTTTCTCTACCCCAGGTCCAGAAATAATGAGCGGCACATGCACTCCACCTTCATAGCAAAATTGCTTATGCCTAAGTGAATGATTATTTCCATGATCTGAGAAAAAGAACACAATCGTATTCTCTAACAGACCATCTTGCTTTAGCCCACCCATGATCTTTTTCACATCCACATCGGTAACTCGCACGGTATCGTAATGATGCGCCCATTCTTTTCTAAACATCTCTTCATTCGGAAAATAGGGAGGCACTTTCATGGTAGAAGGATCTACTTTATCTTTCAGCTTCTTAGTATTCGCCTTCCCTCCTCTTAGCTGGATCTGGCCGAACCATGGCATTCCTTTAGGAACATCAGTCCATGATCCATTTCCCTTACCAGTATAGCCTCCTGACTTAGATTTCAAATTTCCGATCGTGTAGTGTTCGGCTCTTTTGTAGGCGAAGTTGTAGTCATCCTTCCCTTTGTTAAAGGTAGCGTAGCCATTTTCCTTGAAAATCTGCGGTAGCGTCTTGATCCCTTTTGGGAAATGAATCGGCGCTTCAGCAGTGCGTGAAGAACGGTGATGATGTGCACCTGTGGTAGTCTGATAAACGCCTGTGAGCATCGCAGATCGACATGCTGAGCAGACTGGCGCCGGCACGTAACATCGAGAGAACTGCACCCCATTCTTACTCATTGCGGTGAGTGTAGGAGTTTTTCCAGCATTGACCTCATCACCATAAGTTTCCATCCATGGAGAAAGATCTTCTACGAAAATCCAGAGAATGTTAGGCTTCTCCGCTGCTCTCACAGAGATGTTCAGAATCGCTGTACAGAGTATCGCTTTTTTAAGAAGTTGTTTTATCATAATTTGAGATGTTACCATCAACAGTTCTTGCTATCCTATGATCTAGTCTAGTTTATAATTTCAGCAGTGCCACTGTTTTGGTTGTATAGGTGATCTGAAACAGCTGACCATCCACTGTGATGAGATCATTCTTCTGGTCAAACTTTCCTGTGATTTTTTCAGCTTGAATAATAGTGAACGAGTCACCTTCCTTCACCTTGAATCCTGAGGCTATAGATAATTCTAACGCACCATTCAAATGGGCCTCTCCAGCGACCTTTAGTGATCCAGTATTCTTGCTTGCGAGTTCTATGCAAAGCGCTCCATTTTCAAACTGATGAAAATTCTTTTTAACACTCAAACTACGTTTTCCATTAATAAGTAATTTTCCAGAATTGTAAATACCACCTGTCACCTGACCGCCTCCTAGCAAACTACCGTCCGAGCGGATATCCACCCAGCGCAGGGTGTCCAGAGTGCCGCCGTCGAGAGCAATAACACCCTGTGAACCTAAACGTATTTCGTTGCGTCCCGTGAGAGTGATTCCAGCAGGAACTACTAGCCTCTGGCTATTGTTAGACGCTGTATTACCTGTGACTTCTAGAGCGAGCAGCTTGATGTTTTCTTTTAATGTCGTTGAGCTGTACTGGTCTGTCGCGTTTTTCATTACTGTATTCCAGCGAGCGTTTGGTGTGTTAGGGCTGTAGTCATTGGCTAGTTCATGACCTTGCGGATAAGCAGGCTTAGACCAGGAATCTTCCGCTTCAAATGCGCTGCCATTTTTACCCACCCAGGAGCGGAATGAATTCGCCATTAGGTTGTTTTCGCCAGCAAATTCACCTTCTGCTAATGCCTTCATTTCTGAGGCTAAATCTTTATTTTTGTCAGAAATATCATTCGTTTCACTAGGGTCATCCTTCAGATTATAGAGCTTCCCCGTGTTGTGTAATTTCATCTCTCCTCGGATGATGGTCCACTTACCACCTGCCTCATGGATCAAAAATTCTCTCTGCCTTTGAGTTCCTTTGCCCGAGATAGTCGGAGCTATAGAGACTCCATCAGTGCCCACCGGAGCTAATGTGCCAGCGAGTTCTGCTAGCGTCGGCATGATCTCAGTCACGTCAGTTGGCATCGTTGTGAATACCATTCCCTGCTGTGTTAGCTTATCCAAGTGTGGAGTCTTGTAGTTAGCTTCTGATTGATAACCCACATCTTTATAACCTAGATCATCCGCATAAATGAGAACGATGTTGGGCACCTCCGACCCTTTACCTGCTTCCTGAGCAGATAAAGTTGCTATCAAAGAAAATACGCTAGCCACTATAATTGGGAAATGTCTCATCATTTATGTTCTTTTGAGTTTCTACGGAATCTACTATCAGTTTCTCACTCGAAAAAGACAGCTGCGCCATAAGTGCCATCACTACTTCTTCCTCAGATTTCTAGACTTGGGTGTTCTATCTCTTACCGTGGGACAGGCATATCGAACTGTTTCCAAAACATCAGGTGAAAGGTATTGTGACCTCCTAAAGGTGCATTCTCATTTACCATGAGAGGCAGTGCCTTTGCCCACCACCCGTCATAGTGTGCCATCATTTTTTTCACCACTTCTGGGTGCTCTTCAGTCACTACTTTTTTCTGAAATGGGTCTTTCTTGATGTCGTAGAGCTTGTCACCCACAAGTCGCCACTGCGCGTTACGCAGGGCGAATGATTTATACTGAACAGGCTGGCCCAGCGACCAGCGTGGAATACCGTGGTGCGGTCCGGCCATACATCCGCAGAGGCAGTAGGATTTTCGAGTAGTGAGAGAAAGCTACGCCCAGCGAGCTTATCTTTCTCCTTAGGTGTGGCGCCGATAATGGCAGCGATGGTGGGCAGGATATCGTAGTGGCGCACCATCTGATCACAGGTCGTGTTCGCTTTAATCCTGCCTGGCCAGCGGATAAAGAAAGGAACTCTCGTCCCACCTTCATCAACACTGCCTTTTTTGCCTTTCATGCCAGCATTCCATGTGTTGCCACGACCTGTCGGCCCGTTATCAGACATGAAAATAAGGATCGTCTTGTCAGCAATCTTCCATTCATCTAGCTGCGCCATGAGTAGCCCCATTCTCTCATCGATATTAGCAATCATCCCATAAAATCCTTGCTGGGATTTAGTGTATCCAGCTTTCTTAAAGGATACCGTGTATTTTTCAGGACTGATGAATGGCCCGTGCGGAGCATTGGTGCTTAGGTAAGTGAAGAATGGCTGTTTCTGATCCTTCATCGTTTTCATCCAAGTGGTCGCCTGCTCAAAGAATACATCGGTGCAGAACCCTTTCGTTTTTACGAACTTGTTATTATGGAGAATCGCTGGATCGAAATATTTATTTCCAGGCGCATCGCCAGAGCTTCCACGAAAGCTCTGACCAATCCCTCCTGCCCCGTGCATGAATACCTCGTCAAAGCCACGTTTGTCAGGACGATACGCGTCTTGATCACCAAGATGCCACTTACCAAACATTCCCGTGTTGTAACCATTTTCTTTCAGCATTTCTGCTAGAGTGGGCACTTTCAGCGCCATCCGCTCACGTTCAAAGATAGTGTGGGTGACACCCACGTAGAATGGGTCACGGCCAGACATGATGGCGGATCGAGTAGGGGCACAGGTCGGGCTGGCATGAAAGGTGTCAAAACTCAGGCTTTGGCTGCGTAGTTTATCGAGATTTGGCGTCTTGAGCAGAGGATGTCCATGGGCACTGATATCCGCATAACCTTGGTCATCCGTCATCACTAGGATAATGTTCGGCTTGCCGCCAAAACACACCATCGTGCACAAAAAGCTCACTAATAATACTATCTTATGTTTCTCCATCATCATTTTCATGTATTCAGTTTTAATCAATTTACACAGGCATTTCAAAATGCATTTCACTAACTATACCTCTCCATGTCGAACTTTCTTTCCATCTCCTTGCCTTCCAAAGTTAAAAAAGACCCAACAACCAAGCCCCATCAATCCAGGCACTTTAACCTTTATCCTTTAAACTCTACCCTTCCCCAAACACTGCCACAATTCCCACTTGGCAAACGCGCTAAAAGGCTCTAGATTCTCGCTCAGAACAAGTCTTTAAATCATCTTATCATTTTAATCCCATTTCCATCACGCCATGACACCCTATCATTCATCATCCACTCCAGACTCCACAGGCTCACTTCACTCATTCGACAATGAAAAAGACAACTGCGGCATGGGCGCGATCGCTAATATCAACGGCATCCCGTCGTATGACATCCTCAGCAAAGCAGTAGAATCTGTCTGCAACATGACCCACCGTGGCGGAGTCGATGCTGATATGAAAACCGGTGACGGATCAGGCATCCTCTCGCAGATCCCGCGCAAGCTCTTCAAGCAAGAGGCAGAAAAACTCGGCGCTACCGTGACCGATACCGCAGACCTCGCCGTCGGCGTCTTTTTCCTGCCCAATGATAACCCATCAGACGTAGAGGCAATCATCGCCCTCACTGAGAAAACCCTCAAAGCACGCGGGATCGTCTTCATCGGCTGGAGAGAAGTTCCAGTCGCTCATGATGAACTCGGCCTAGTCGCCCAGAAATCATGTCCTATCATCAAGCACCTAGTCATGAGCAAGCCAGAGGGATGGAGCGAAATCCAGTTCGAGCGTCAGCTCTACCTCTGCCGCCGCATCATCGAGCACGGCACTAAGAAAATAGCTGATTTCTACATCCCATCATTCTCAAGTCGCCTCATCAGCTACAAAGGACTCGCGATGCCCGCCACACTCAAGGCATTCTACCTCGACATGCAGAACCCAGACTTCGAAACCGCCATCGTAGTCTACCACCAGAGATTCTCTACCAACACCTTCCCCGCTTGGCCACTAGGTCAGCCATTCCGCATGCTCGCCCACAATGGTGAAATCAACACTATCCAAGGCAACCGTAACTGGATGACTTCACGCGAGGAATTCTTCGCATCAGATATCTGGGGAGAAGACATCGACCTCGTCAAAGATCTCTTCAGCGATAATGAGTCTGACTCAGCATCACTCGATCATTGCCTAGAGCTACTCACCCTGACTGGCCGCGAAATAGAGCACTCCATGTGCATGCTCGTACCACCCGCATTCCGCCACGATACTGAAATCTCAGAAGACCTAAAGAGCTTCTACTCATACCACCGCTCATTCTCCGAGCCCTGGGATGGACCTGCCGGACTGGTATTCACAGACGGCACTAAGATCTGCGCCGGACTCGACCGCAACGGACTCCGCCCATCACGCTACGCACTCTCAGATGACGGACTACTCTACATCGGATCAGAAATCGGTTGTATCGAATGTGAAGAAGGAAACATCATCGAAAAAGGCCGCCTAGGACCTGGCCAGACCATCGTCGCCAACACCGCCACCGGCAAGCTAGAAACCAACAGCGAAGTCAAAGAACGCCTCGCCAAAAAAGCTCCTTACGGACGCTGGGTTGATGAGAACCGCGTCGAGCTCAAAAACTACGTTTCCTCTGAACCTATCGCCCCAACAGTCGACGTAGATCCCATCACACTCTCACGTCAGCAAGTTGCCAATGCCGTCTCATCAGAAGAACTCGACATGGTGTTCCCACCGATGATCAAAGGCGCGCAAGAAGCCGTGTTCTCAATGGGTGATGACATCCCACTAGCCGTCCTCTCCAGCTACCCAAGACTCCTCTTCACCTACTTTAAACAACTCTTCGCACAAGTCACTAACCCACCAATCGACCCGATCCGTGAGTGGGCAGTCATGACCCTCTCCGCCGGACTCGGTGCCGAGAACAATATCCTCGGCGAGACCCCTGAGCATGCTCGGGTGCTAGCACTAGAGTCAGCGATTCTCCTAGAGCAGGAAATTGACCGTATTAAAGAGATGGACGAATACGGTTTCAAGAGCCGCACCATCGACACCACTTGGCCGCTCATCGACGGAGCAGCTGGCCTCGAAGCCGCTGTTAAAAGCGTCTGCGAAATTGTCGAAAAAGCTGTCGACCAAGACATCGACATCCTCATCCTCTCAGACCGCGCTGCCTGCGCAGAAAGAGTCGCCATCCCTTCACTCCTCATCACAGGCGCTGTCCACCATCACCTCAACCGCGCCAAAAAGCGTCTCCGTGCCTCACTCATCGTAGAGACTGCGGAAGCGCGTGACACTCACCAGATCGCCTGCCTATTTGGCTTCGGCGCCACTGCTGTCTGTCCATACCTCGGCTACTCCACCGTCCGCCAAGTCGTGGCCACTGATGTCAAAGGCAAGCTCGGAGAAGGCATGAGCCCTGAAAAGGCAATGACCAACTACCGCAAAGCCCTAGAAAAAGGTCTCCTCAAAATCATGTCCAAGATGGGCATCTCAGTCCTCAACTCCTACCAAGGAGCACAGATCTTCGAGGCAGTCGGCATCGGTAAAGATGTCATGGACCTCTGCTTCACCGCCTGCCAGTCACGCATCGCAGGAGTCGGCTTTATCGAAATTGCAGATGAATCCATCATCCGCCACAGAGCAGCCTACGCAGACATCCTCGAGCAAGGAGTCGCCATGACTGAGCCACACATCCTCGAGGACCCAGGCTACTTCCGTTACAGAAAAACCGGTGAACGCCACGCCATCACCACGGAAGTCATCAAGAACCTCCACACCTTCGTCAGAGACAACAAAAAGGAAGACTATGACGCCTACGTCAAAGCCTCCATCGAGACCCATCCGGTCACCATCAAAGACCTCTTCGAGTTCGTCCCACTTAGCTCTGGTCCTATCCCGATCGAGCAAGTAGAGCCCATCGAAAATATCCGCCGCCGTTTCACCACCGCAGCCATGTCCATGGGAGCACTCTCACCAGAAGCCCACGAGACACTCGCCATCGCCATGAACCGTATCGGCGCCAGATCTGACTCAGGCGAAGGTGGAGAAGACCCTAAACGCTTCCTCCCTTACCCGAATGGTGACCTCGCACGCTCCAGCATCAAGCAGATCGCATCGGGACGTTTCGGAGTCTCCGCTCACTATCTAGTCAATGCAGACGAGCTAGAAATCAAGATGGCACAGGGCGCTAAGCCCGGTGAAGGTGGCCAGCTCCCAGGTCACAAGGTCAACGGCATCATCGCCAGACTGCGGAACACCCAGCCAGGAGTCCAGCTCATCTCACCACCACCACACCACGATATCTACTCCATCGAGGATCTAGCCCAGCTCATCCACGATCTAAAAGAAATCAACCCCAAAGCCAAAGTCACCGTCAAGCTCGTATCCGAAGCTGGCGTAGGGACCGTAGCAGCTGGTGTGGCAAAGGCATCAGCCGACAACATCCTCATCTCAGGACACGACGGCGGCACCGCTGCCTCACCAATCTCCTCTACCAAGCACTGCGGACTCCCATGGGAGCTCGGCCTCGCAGAAGTCCAGCAGACCCTACTCCTCAACAACCTCAGATCTAAAGTCACCCTCAGAACAGACGGCGGCATGAAGAACGGCAAAGACATCGTCACCGCCGCCATCCTCGGAGCTGAGCAGTATAACTTCGGCACCATCGCCATGATCGCCATGGGCTGTGTTTACGTACGTAAATGCCACCTCAACAACTGCCCAGTAGGCATCGCCACCACCGACCCTAAATGGAGAGCCAAGTTCAAAGGAACCCCAGAACAAGTCATCAACTTCTTCAACGCAGTCTCAGAAGAATGCCGCGAGATCATGGCAAAGCTCGGAGTCACCCAGCTCGATGACCTCATCGGCCACCCAGAATTCCTCAAGCAACGCCACGTCCCTGATCATCCAAAGGCAAACATGATCGACCTCGCCCCCGTCCTCAAGGACGTCATCAGCGTCACCGCCAAGGCATTCAACATCGCCGAATCTGACATCTCCAGAATCTGCACCGAAGCACGCAACGATGGCAACCATATCCCCGAGCTAGACATCCAGATCCTAGAAGACATCAAGACAAAGCAAGGCATCACAGAATTCAGCGAGCTGGCAGACAGAGCACCCATCACGCTCGACTACAAAGTCATCAACACCAACCGTAACCTCGGCACCCGCCTCTCCGGCCGCGTCGCAGAATACTTCGGCAAAGACGGACTCCCCTGCGGATCGATTGTTCTCAACCTCTCCGGCTCAGCTGGTCAGTCCTGCGGCACCTTCCTCACCAATGGCGTCCAGCTAAACGTCACCGGCGAGGCTAACGACTTCGTAGGCAAAGGCATGTCCGGCGGCAGAATCACCGTCAAGCCACACGCCAACCACCAGTTCGACCCAGCCAAAAACTCCATCGTAGGCAACACCTGCCTCTACGGAGCCACCGCTGGAAGACTCTTCGTCAATGGCCGCGCAGGAGAACGCTTCGGCGTAAGACTCTCCGGCGCCCACGCCGTAGTAGAAGGCTGCGGCGACCACGGCTGTGAATACATGACCAACGGCCTCATCGTCATCCTCGGCACCACCGGCCAGAACTTCGGCGCAGGAATGTCCGGTGGCACCGCCTACGTCTATGACGAAGACGGCATCTTCCAGTCCCGCATCAACACCGAAATGGTAGAAGCCCTCCCCGTCCAGCGAGAGATCGACAAAGCCGAGGCCAAAGCCCTCATCGAAGACCACGCCAAACTAACCGGATCCCCAAGAGCCAAAAAGCTCCTAGCAAACTGGGAGAAGACCTGTAAAAAGTTGATCCGTGTTATTCCTAAAACCAAAGCCGCCCTGGAAGCAGCCGAGGAACAACACGAGGCAGCGTCTACACCAAAGGCGAAAGCCTAACGTGACGGAGATTTCCCATCTCCAAGTCCACAAATACTCAAACCAAAGCTCGCTCGGAGAAATCCAAGCGGGCTTTTTATACCATTTGTCTATATAATTTATAATTTGTCTGTCTCTTTATTTTTCAGGTCGCATGTAAAAGAGAGAATACTTAGGAACTCTCAACTAGATCAGTCTATCGTATTGCCCTCAGGTCAAACAATACAAACGTTAGATTGTCTGACCTTTATAATTCTTGTTTATAATTCTTCCAAAATAATGATAAATTCATGTCACAAATCTAGACGGATACGCCAATAATCGATATAACAAATAACAATTACTATGAAAATTCCACTCACCATTAAAACCCTGCTTCTCACTACCATACTCGCCTCCGTGTCAATCTCTGTGGCCTCTGCGGAGGATGCAAAGCCGAGCAAAATTCTGGATATAAAAGCCAAGCATTGTTTAAAGACGGTAGCTGCTTATTCGATGATGGGGCCTACCTCCACCGGGATTTATTATACTTTCACTGACAAGAAAGTAGTCCTCTTAGTAACCATAGACAACAAGAGTAAGGACTTCCCTGTGTCAGCGAAAATCTTCACATTTGCCGATGATGCTACCCAGAAAGGGCTAGAGGGCTGGGTCAACAACCAGCACTCAGATGCCTTATTTCCCGACGTTCCAAACGCGTTGGAAACTCACCAGATCCCAGCGGCTTCATGCAAGGTAATCTCCAAAAAACTGGTTGAAACCACTGAAATAAGGAACACCGAATATGAGAATTACTCGGTTGAATTTCAGCTGAAAAATGTCCCCATTATAGACGGCATCAAGCTCAACGATCTCAGCGATGTCGCTGGAGTAAACGTCAAAAAAGTAACCGACAAAAAAGTAAGCGCGAAAAAAGCTTACCCAGCCCATTGGGGAAACCCTCCATTAGTACAGACCGATGATTATAGGCCTCTCCCCGGCGGCTATGGCATGGGAAGTGGTACGTTGGCAAAGTGGATTACCGAAAAGATGGAAGCAGATAAAAAGAATCCAGCGAGATTAAAAGAATTCATCGCAGCCACCGAGGCTGAGATCCTGATTTTAGAAAAGGAGATCGCAGACATGAAAGATTTCATGACTCGTGCTAGATTTACGCAAGAGGGACTGATCAAATATAAAGCGAAACTCAAAAAGAAAGAAGACCGCTTAGCCGCCCTTAAAATAAGTATTGCCGCTACTGAGAAAAAAGCCGTCCCCACTTTTGATGCATGGGTAAAAGCCGGCAAGAAACTCCCCGAAGGCATGATGTTCACAGGTGGCACACCATGGTTTAACGAAAGCACGGGAAAAAACCGCTCCGCCGAGGAAGTTTACAAAATTGTTTTTGGTAAAGCCGCTAAGTAATACCATTATCGACGGAAATCTAGCGGGTAAAAAAGACTAGGCACCTAGTTTCAGCTTATCAGGCTAATGGAGCCGGGCCAATGGTATCACCCTCGTGCAGCACTGCTCTGGTAATGCTTTTTTTCCTATCGTTTTTACCATGGCCAATATTTTTTGCCCACTGCATGACTCGGCGGATAGATGGTCGGTGATCCCATTGTATATGAGCAATATTAGGAAGTGCCCATTTAAAGCTTTGTTCGTAGTCATTGCAGAATAGAGAGACGTGCTGAGGTGCCAGAATTCCTTTGTAGGCGAGGTGAACCTGAACGGCATGAAATAAGACCGCGTCGCCAATGATGAGCGCGGTCGGTTGCGTGTGTTGAAAAAGAGAATCGATGATCACGAATCTTTACTTTCTTATCGCAATGAAGTAATTCTCACTTAACTCATTCTATGTATGAACTAAAGCAGAACTCTTTTTCTCTTTTTAGTAGAAGTAAACAAAGTAGCACTGCGAGTGCTACACTATCCAAATCACATCGACTCCATGAAACATCAGCTTGCCTTTATTTTTTCGATTGCCCTCGGGGCGGTCGTTTTCAGTCCAGAACTTCTAGCCAAGGCGCCAAGTATCCATCAGTTGGGGCCGACAGGTCTCACTGGGACGATATCAGGAGGTAGCGCGAAGGTGACTGAAATCGCTAAAGGATCACCGGCAGACGGGAAGATCAAAAAGGGAGACGAGATCATTGGCGTGGGTTCAGATAAGTTCAAAGGAGACGTCCGCAAGAGTTTGGCTACGGCCATCGATGAGGCTGAGGCCAAGCAAGGAGGTGGAAAGTTAACGGTGATTCTTAAAGGAGACAAAAAAGTCGATCTACAATTAAGCGTGCTTGGATCCTACAGCGAGACAGCTCCCTACAACTGCCCAAAGAGCGAACTTATCATTGATCGGGCCGCCGAGTATTTGGCTAAAAAAATTAATGACAGTTTAGATCGCAAGAATAAGCGCTCGCGAGGAAAATACAATTAAGGGGCCACCCACAGTGGACTCTTGGGCTTGATGGCTACAGGTGAGAAGAAATACATCGATTTGGTCGCTAAGGCGATCAAGGCATCGGGTATTTTGAATCCAGACGCGGAGTTGTTCGATGCCCAATTGAAGGGAGAAAAACCAATGAGTTATGTAGGGTGGTATTGGGGTTATAATTGTATTTTGTTAGGTGAGTATTACTTGCTTACGGGTGACAAGTCGGTCCTGCCTGCGCTTGAGATTTACGCGGTGAGCACCGCAAGAGGCCAAGACCCAGGCGGTATGTGGGGGCACCGAATGGCGGTGGCCGGTCGGCATCCCGGTTATGCTCAGATGAATCAAAGCAGTTTAAGTTCTTTCATGGGTATATTGATGGCAAAACGCTGCGGCATCGATTCCCCAGTGCTTAACAAAGGCATCGAGCGAACCTATGCGTATTATTCCACCTACATTGGAGAGGGTGGATTCAACTACGGCGTGCATGGCCCGAATCGCAAAGCATTCAACAACAATGGCATGAGCGGATCTGCAACCATGTGCATGGCGTTGATGAAAAATGAAGCAGGAGTTAAGTTTTTCTCCAAGCTTTCATCGACGGCGTATTCCAACTTGGAGCAAGGGCACGCGAGTAACTTTTTCAACCCTCTGTGGACACCACTGGCAGCCAACTTCTGTGGGCCTGAAGTGACGCAGCAGTTTTTCGATGAATCACGGTGGTTTCACACCTGCTATCGAGCATCGGATGGTAGCTTCCGTCGTGGCGGCAAAGAGAGTGGAAATGTAGGCTCACAAACAGGAGTGGCATTGTTGACTTACTGCCTTCCTCGTAAGGTATTGTTTATTACCGGCAAATACGCCGATAAAAAGCTTTGGCTCAAAGGCAAAGAGGCGGATGAAGTGATTCAGATGAGCCAGATCGACTTTAAGAGTATGAGTGATGATGAGCTATTGGCCTTATTCGATCACCCCATCCCGCAAGTCAGAGGGCCTGCGATATGGGCGATGAGAGCACGTGATGATGGGTTTTTGCCAAAGGTCGTCGCGATGTTGAAGAGTGATAGCGAGGTGCAGAAAATTAGTGCCATGGAGTATTTCGGATATAAGTGTCCGCCGGAACAGGCTCACCCACAAATCAAAGCCATCGGAGAGATTCTGAGAAATAAGAATGAAGGCCTTAAAGTGAGAATGAAAGCGGCGGCGACACTTTCATGTCATGGTGAGGAGTCGTATGAATATTTTAATGATCTACTTCAGTTTGTTGTGGACGACGAGCCGGGGGACTATTTCGGGGATACGGATGAGTCGCTTGGTCGTAGCTTGAATCAATTATGCGCTACACCGTATGAGTCAGGCCTAGTGAAGGATAAAGATCTCTTCTACCAAGCTGCCCACAAATTGTTAAATCACAAGCGACAAAGTGGCCGCGCTGAGGGTGTTAAATTGGTGTCGACGATACCGATTGAAGACTTTTGGCGTATGGCTGATAAGCTCATGTATGTCATCGAGGATAAGGATCGGACGTATCATTCCTATCACGCATGGCAGAGCACGATTGGTCCATCCATCGAGATTTTGGCGCGGCTCAATATCAAGGAAGGCTTGCCACACGCTGCGGGGATTCTCGACCGAGATGGCGGCAAGTGGGGGTTCAAGATTAGGATGCTTTGTGCAGCCTTACCAAAATATGGTGCCAACGCTCAAGATGCCTTGAAGAAAATCAAGACAGACGAGCGATTGAAGAATATTGAAAAGGACAGATTTGCTGGACTATGGAGGAAGATGGTCAAAGCCATCGATGAAGATCCTGCTCCGAAGAAGTTGATCACTCTCGAAGAGGCGCTGAAAATGGAGAATAAGTGAGACACGTTCTTGCACAGACATTCACCAAACTTCATCACGAGGTCCATCGGTTCCATGTGTTTGTATGCTGAACATGATTAATCTATCGTCAAAGCAAAAGCCTCTACCACTATGCCGTTTTTAAAAATTACAATCACATTCATTTTACTGGCGATTACCACATCGACCTTGCTGATATTATGAATTTTATCTCTTTATTTCATTCAATAAAAAGAACCAGCGTGACTCCCCGTTCATACTCTGTTACCAATAGTTCATTAAGAAGAACAGAATCTTATGCTTGTCGGATTGAACGGAAATCAATAGATAGTCAGAGAAGTAGAATAAGATCAATCTCCACAACGTGCCCAGGGACACCCCACAAAAAAATCCCTCACATTATTATCTCATGAAAAATCTAGCCAACACTATCTGCCTTTCACTCCTTGTATGTTTATTTCTGCCCTCCTGTAAAGAGGCTCCTAAAGAGACTGAGGTAAAGACCAAGAAGGTTCTCTACGTCACCCATTATCCTGGAAACTTTCATGATTACAAAGAACAAGAGGCGTTTTTCCAAGAATACGCCAAAGAAGCTTCTTGGGATGTGACGGTGATGAAAACAGACATTGGTATTGGATATGCCGATCTGAGAAGAGCGCGAAAAGGAAAAACTGAGGCAGATGCGGCGATCCGTAAAAAACATCCTCGCCACCAAAATTACGCCGAGCTTTTGGAGTTATTGAAAAAGAAAGATTTTGCGAAAGGATATGACGTGGTCGTCTATAACTTTTGCATCGCAGCGAGTGACGACCTAGAAGCCGCGCACAACATCATGGAACAAACCCGCACCAACGGGGTGCCGGCGATGTTGATCCACTGCACCATGCATTGTTTCTGGCCCACTTATAGAAATGGCACCGCTGGTATCATCCCCGGTAATAGTGGCCCAGCCAAGACCAGCCAGGCTCTGGTAGACAAATGGACTGCAAAGCATCTCGACGTTCCTTTCCCCGCTTGGGGAGATTTCACCGGCATTGCATCAAGCAAACATGGACCTCACACCCCAATCACTTACACGGTGGTCACTAAAGATCACCCTGCCGCCAAGCGCGTCACAAAAGATTTCGTGATGGAAGACACCGAGCTGTACGACAACCTTTATAAAGTCGATGGGGTGATCCCGATCGTGAGTGGCCAGCAAGGTGAATTAAAGGCCGTGGCCATGTGGGAGTGTCCGCAAGGAATCTCTAAAGTGATTGGCATCTCAGCCGGACACGCCATGCCTGACTGGACCAATGAAAACTTCAAGTTCCTAGTCATCGACGGCATTGATTACCTCATCGCCAACCCCAGCTCCAACGCTAACTAGAAGCTAGAAGTAGTAGGTAAGAAGTAGTAGAGGTAAGGTTTTGCACTCACTTTGCGAGCGAAGTGAGTGGATGTTCTAAGCGCTGGTTCTAGGGTTCTAGCTCGTATTCGTGCTCAAGTATCCAAGGTTTGTATGGAGGAGTATCCTCGTTATCGGCGTTTTTATTCCTTAGCAAGACACTACTGTGCACCAGCGCATGATCAGCTCTTTCTGGATTCCAGGAGCGTCGTTCCTTTCGGTAAAGCTTGGTCCATCGATTCCCACGTGAGTCATGCATGTGTCCATTCACATCCCATGCAATAGAGCTTAAATCTGGCCGGAACAAAATAAGTCCCTGTATCACCGCCATATCTATCATCCATTTTAATGGAATATTTGACAGGTCTTGTTCTTTATACCCACCACCAACATCGGTATGCATGCCACAAAACCAAACCTGTTTGATGAATTGGTGCGGTAAAGTATCAGCATCCCACAGGATGGGATGAAAGGTCTTTCTCTGGTCATCGATCGCTAATGCCTGATAGGCATGTTCAACTGATTCACTCAGTTTGAAATCGTGAAACCTGTGACGGAGTCCAGGAATGAGGTTGAGGAACACACTCAGGGGTTTGATCGGTAGGCCCAGCGCTGCCACCGTATCATAGCATCCCAGGAATCTTATCTTAGTCCACATCGAGTGGTGTGCCGCTACAAACTTCTCCGCTTTTTCTTGGCGCTTCTTTTTGTTTTGGATTTTGTAAATTTTATAGGCTTTTTTGATCAAGTCAGGACGCGACTTCGGCAATATTCCAAAGTAATGGATAAAGCTCGATAGGCTACGTAATGTCGCTGCCCCCCGGCTAAATCCGAACAGGTAGATCTGATCACCAGCTTCATAGTTTTCGAAAATAAAGGTATAGCAATCCATGATGTTCTTTGAAATACCCAATATAAATAGACAGACAAACTATAAAAAGGAACGGCAGTTCAAGCTTTGTAGCTTCAACAACTGTTCTATGGTCATAGACGTAACCCACCCCTAAACGGTAAACAGCTCCGCGCCAGCACTCACCTACCCCCTTATCACCCCATGAAAAACCCTCCGAAGACCAACCCCTTTTCTCCCCCTCTCCGATCTCCACAACAACGTCCTCAGGGACACAACTAAAAAAGCAAATACCTAGCAATCTCCGAGAATTTTCTTTTCTGTCCTCATCGTTTTAGAACCAGCTTCGTAATTTAGATTCCTGAGAGAGCTGAATAGACTTGATCCAGCCCACTACGTAGAAACCACGCGCGCTCGGTGTCGTCCTTAATTTTTTCTGCTCGCTCGATGAATTTCTGAATATCCTTGCTCACACTTGGGTCGATTGTTTTGTCCTTGGAAATAGCCACCATACAGTCGCTATAAATATCGGCACATTTACCAGGATCCCCGTTATTGAAGGCAGGGACACCCTTGTCGATCGCAGCTGCAATAAGCTTGGTCGGTGACTTCCTTGAGGCCGCTGACATCTTTTCGCTATTCTCATTCTTCGAATTCGGAAGAATCACTGCGTCGATGACGTGGATCACACCGTTATCGCAAATGATATCAGTCTTCACGATAGTAGCTCCGTTGACTTTGAATACCCCATCGGTAATCCCAAACTCAAGCGTTCCGCCACTGAGGGCCTTGGCCTGCTTCGCATTCAGGGCATCTCCAGCTGAGATATTACCAACAACGGCGTGGAGACTTAGGATAGCAATGAGCTTATCACGGTTTTCTGGTTTCAGCAGAGATTCAACGGTTCCCTCTGGCAGAGCAGCGAAAGCCGCGTCTGTGGGAGCGAAGACGGTGACGGGCTGATCCCCTGAAAGGGCATCGCCTAAACCAGCGGCTTCAACAGCAGCAAGCAGGGTATTAAAACCACCCGCTCTTTTCGCAACACTTGCGATATCATTGCCAGACTCAGGCGGGAGAATCACCGAGTCGATGACATGGATGATTCCATTCGAGCACTTGATGTCAGCATTAATAATGGCCGCATCATTCACCCGTACTTTACCATCGCTAAAGCTAATCTTGACGTCAGATCCCTGAACGGTCTTAGCTTGCTTAGCGGAGAGAGCTCCTGCCAGATCTACTGATCCGGATAGCACGTGGTAAGTCAAAACAGCCTGTAGCTTGTCTTTATTTTCAGGCTTCAAAAGATCTGCGACTGTTCCTTCAGGAAGCCTGGAGAATGCTTTGTCAGTTGGTGCAAAAACGGTGAAGGGTCCTTTACCTTGGAGAGTCTCTACAAGCTTCGCCTCGGTGAGCGCCGCCGCGAGTGTGCCAAAGCGTCCGTCCGCAAGAGCGATTGAAACAATATCTTTCGTGCCTGATTTTACTGCATCTGACTCGGCACCATAGGTGCGGATCCAGTCTACCTGCAACTCGAATGGCCCCGCTTTCTTATCTCCAAGAAGAAGCCCGATCCTACGGATTTTACCGGGATCGAATGTCTCTCTCTTCAAGCTCATTCCGCGAAAGCTCGCCGAAAAATCATCAAAAGGAACTTTAACCTCAACCCACTCATCCTTCTGGGTTTTGAAGTCTGCTGAAAAGGAGACTTCCCTTGAACGGAAGCGGGCATCGGTGCTAAATCTCATTTTGTAGGTTCGTCCGTCGCCCTTGACTCTGGCGACTAGGCCCTCGGCACCACTGAGATCTAAATCTAGATTCCCGCTACGCAATGAAGAAAAACCTCCGTTGTTCTTTAGCGATAGTTTCCCGTTAAAATTCAAAATACCATCCTTAGAAATCTGGATCTTACCCTGCGAAAGTCCACCCATAACACTATCGTCCACCACTCTCCAACCGAGCGCATCAGCCTCCTTGGGAGTGAATTCAGCTACTGAGTTTTCTGCTGCGCAAGCCAACATAGAACTAAGAGAAAGGCAAGCTGCCGTGCATATAGTTTTGTTGATAGAATATTTTGCGTAGCACTTGTAATGCTCTGCACTTGAGGAGGCATTGAGTCCGTATGCGATGGTTTTAACAATTAATTTTAGGTTCATAGTTTTAATTTTAAGGTTGGATTTTTATTGCACGAAAAAATAGTTCACTAATTAATACGCTGGATTTTTTGATTCAGATTCATCAAACTTACTATTTTCTCGAAGTGATCCATCATTTGGGTTTAAATATAAAAAAGTGATCACTATGAATCTATCCTCAACTATCCTCGCCTGCTCTCTTTTCATTGCACCAGCTTCTGCTGAAAAACTGCGGTGGCTGCCAGATTCTCAGCGGCAGGAAGGAGTTCCAAAAGGAACCGTATCGCGTCACGAGATACGTAGCGATGTGTTTGCAGGAACTCTGAGGCAATACTCTCTCTACGTGCCTGCAGAGTATGACCCTAAGAAACCTGCCGCAGTGATGGTTTTTCAAGATGGCCATGCGTATGTGAGCGAGAAAGGACAGTTCCGCACACCAATCGTACTTGATAATTTAATCCACAAGAAGCTGATGCCACCCACGATTGGGATCTTTGTGAATCCTGGTTTGAAGGTGGATAAAATTGAAGGTAAACAAGGCTGGGCGACTCATAAGAACAAGAGCAACCGAAGCGTAGAGTATGATTCTCTCAATGCCAACTATGCGGAGTTTCTAGAAAAAGAACTCCTTCCTGCTGTGGCAAAAAACTACAATCTCACAAAGGACCCAGAGCAACGAGCGATCTGCGGATTAAGCTCTGGAGGCATCTGCGCGTTCACCGTTGGCTGGGAGCGACCTGATCTATTTCGAAAAATAATGAGTCACATCGGATCATTCACTAATATCCGTGGAGGTCATGTTTACCCTGCATTGATCAGAAAAGAAAAAGCCCGCCCCCTCCGGGTCTATCTACAAGATGGCAAAGACGATCTCGATAACTCACATGGTAACTGGTGGCTCTCAAACCTACAGATGCAGAGCGCACTCGCATTTAGAAGATACGATCACTATTGGGCACCCACTGGCGGTGGTCACAGTGGAGAATATGGCGGTAGATTGTTCCCTGAAGCTCTGAAGTGGCTTTGGCGTAAGTAAGATTGGATTGTTTCTTTGACTTATGAGTCGTCAGTCTTCTTTATAGAGCGATGAATAAAATATCACGTTACGTTTTACTAGCATTGAGTGTCATTATTCTTGCTGGATCACACACACAAGTTTCCGCCAAGACGGTGAAGGTCTTCATTCTTGCTGGGCAATCGAATATGGAGGGACATGGTGCCATCACCAGTGATAAGAACGGAGGGATAGGCTCGCTCACCCATCTGGCTGATAACAACCCGCAATTTGCACACCTTAGGAAAGGGAAAAGCGGCTGGGCGGAGCGTGACGATGTCTCCATTTCTTATCTAGGACGGAAAGGACCACTGAAACCTGGGTTCGGAGCGCGGGAGACAAAGATTGGACCAGAACTCGGCTTCGGTCACGTGGTGGGAGATGCTATAGACGATCCAGTATTGCTGATCAAAACGGCGTGGGGAGGGAAGAGCCTTGCGGTTGATTTCCGCCCACCGAGCTCTGGTGGTCAAGTCGGCCCGTTCTATACCCAAATGGTATCCAATGTGAAAAATACCCTTGAGAATCTCAAAAAAGAATTTCCAAAACTAGGCTCAGATTATGAGATCGTTGGTTTTGCTTGGCATCAGGGCTGGAACGATGGCTGCGACATGGCCATGTGCCAAGAGTACGAGAAAAATATGCAGCATTTCATTCGCGATGTCCGCACGGAGTTCGCTACTCCTGATCTCCCCTTCGTCATTGCCGATAGCGGCTTTGGTGGAGGCACTGAAACCAGTGGCCGGCGCTTCATGATCCGGGATGCTCAAGCTGCTGCGGCGAAAGTAAAAGACCTTAAAAACGTTCATTGCGTGGTAACAGGGTCATTCTCCCGTTCTGTAGAAGCGTCCCCTTCAAAACAAGGCTACCACTGGAACAGTAATGCTGAAACGTATTACCTCATCGGTGAAGCAATGGGAAAAGCAGTTCTGGAGCTCATCGGAACATCAAAGCCCGCTAAAAAGAAGCGCGCACCACTGTATAATTTCCGCAACAGCGATGGCTCAAAATCATTTAAAGCTAGGCTCAAAAACTATGATGCCGCTACGGGCAAAGTCACCGTCATCAAATCTAACGGCATTGCTACCAGCTTCAACATAGATTTTCTCCATCCAGATGATCAGAAGTTTGTGAAGAAGTAACACTAATCCTTTTGGAAGTGATCGGTGATCGCTGATTAGTGATAACTCTTACGCATAGAGCAGACATCATTCGTAGATAAAGTTGGCAAGACAGGGCTGTATCGTTTAGGGTTCCGCCATGAGCTTGATCCACACGAAAAGCCGCTTCCGCTTCGCCCTCCATGCCACGTTCTGTGTCCTAGTCCTCGGTCTTACCACCGCTGGCTCACTGCCCGCCGCGGAATTATCCACTGCATTCCCAAAGGAAAAGCCACCGCTGGAATTAACACCGCGTCTCGGACGTCCGTTTGGCGACAACGCCGTCTTCCAACAGAAAATGCCGGTTCCAATCTGGGGCTGGACTCTTCCTGGCACTGACGTCGAGGTGACCTTTGACAAACAGAAGCATGTCACCAAGGCCGCTGCGGACGGACGTTTTGAAGTGAAACTGGACGCCATGCCCGCCGACAAGTTGAAGTCGGTGAATGACGCGCCTCCCGGTCGCACCCTGACCGTAATCACCCGTGCGGGCGGCAAGCAAGAGAAGAAGGAGTGTTCCAATATCCTGATTGGCGAGGTCTGGCTATGTTCTGGGCAATCGAATATGTCAGTGAGATTCAGTCACAAGCAGGGCACCAAAGAATCACAAGTCAACGCTGACTTCCCAGCGCTACGCTTTCTCGAAACCGAGTGGACCGTCAGCACTCCCAAGACCGTAGGCAGATGCTATAGCATCGCTTTTGTCTTTGGTCGCAAGCTGCAAAGCGAACTGCTCGTCCCCATCGGACTGATGAATGCAGCGGTGGCGGGAACAGGTATCGAAGGTTGGCAGTACATTGCTCCCGGCGAAACTCCGATCAAAACAAAGTATCAAAATTTCATCCCAAAGATCGAGCCATTGGTAGGTCACGCAATGCGCGGTGCCCTCTGGTATCAGGGAGAGGCCAACGTCAAGAATGGCAAGGACTACCTGCCGAAGCTGAAGCGACTCATCGATGGTTGGCGCGGAGTCTGGAATCAAGGAGACTACCCTTTCTACTTCGTCCAGCTCGCGGCACAGGGTCAATCACCCACAGACCAACCTGCCGGTGGTGACGGCCGGGCAGCTATCCGAAACGCCCAGTTCGAGGCGCTTAGTATCCCCAACACCGGCATGGCAGTCGCCATCGACATTGGCGAGAAGAAAGAACACCCATTTAACAAGTATGACGTCGGTCTGCGGCTTGCCTACTGGGCTCTGCACAACGATTACGGAAAAAAAGAAGTGGTGCCTAGCGGACCACTCTACAAGAACCACAAGATCGAGGGCAGCACCATCCGCGTGAAATTCAATTACGCGGGGAATGGACTAATGCTCGCCAACAAGGACCGATTCCAGCCACCAGTTCCAACACCAGATGTGGCGATACCGTGGTTATCAATCCAGGCCAAGGATGGTAAGTGGCACTGGGCGGTGGGCAAGATCGAGGGCAGCGACCTGATCGTTTCCTCTAAGGCAGTGGCCGAACCGATCGCGGTTCGTTACGGCTACACCCAGTTTCCAGTCGGCTGTAATCTCTACAACAAAACCGGCCTTCCAGCCTCCCCCTTCAGCACCTCAGGCTATTAACCAGGGCAGCCACCCCACAATAATATTGTCAGAAAATAATGAACCAGCGAAGCAATCACTTAGCTTAGCTAGAAACGATATAAATAAATCTAACATGAGAAAATTAATACAACTACCGATCGCTCTTTTGATGATCAGTTCGGCACTATTTGGTGCAGCTGATCCAGAACCTACTAGCCCAAAAACAGAACAGACGCTGGAAGCTCAGTGCAGTTCACCTTTCAGAGACAACGCTATTTTGCAACAGCAGATCAAGCTACCAGTCTGGGGGGCATCTTTAGCAGACGCGAAAGTCACCGTCAGCTTCGATGGTCAAATCAAAACAACTACAGCTGATACAGATGGCAAATGGAGAGTCGTGCTAGATCCAATGGATGCGGTCAAACTCAAATCTGTCAATGACTGTCCCGCTGGCAAGTCCATGACGATTGTTTGCGAAAAGGATGGCAAGAAGGCAGTCAAAGAAATTAAGAACCTCGTCCTTGGCGATATTTGGCTCTGCGTTGGTCAGTCTAATATGGCAGGATCAATCAAGACCAACAAGACCCGTCATCACCCACAAGACACACTAGAGAAAGCAAACTACCCAGCGCTTCGACAGTATGGATCCGAGGACGATAAAGAATGGGTTGTCTGCACACCAGAAACAGCACCGGGTTTCAAAAAGGTCGCGTTTTTCTTCGGTCGCAGACTGCAGAGCGATGCCTTGGTGCCTGTTGGGCTCATCACTGCCGCAGTAGGAGGCTCTAATATCGAAAGCTGGCTGAATCAGGAGCCATACGAAACAGGTAAGAATCACCTGAAATTTATCGACCCAATCGCTGGCTCCAGTCTGCGAGGGGTGATCTGGTATCAAGGTGAGAGTAATGAAAAAGATCGTCGCCATTATGAACCAAAACTAAAATCTCTGATCACTGGGTGGCGGAAAATTTGGGCTCAAGGCGACTTCCCTGTTTACTATGTCCAGCTACCAGGAATCGGAGTTTCCACACTCGAAAACCCAGCTGGTGGCGATGGCCGAGCTGAGATTCGCCAAGCCTACGTAGGGGCTCTTGCTCTCGACAACACTGGATTAGTAGTGACCATTGACGTGGGCGCCAAAGGTGAGCATCCACCAAATAAATACGACACCGGAGTCCGTCTAGCACGCTTAGCTCTGAACAATACTTACGGATTCGAAAAAATAGCCACCAGCCCTCTCTACAAAAAGCACGTGATCAAAGGTAGCGGCATTCTCGTTTCCTTTAGCCAGGCAGAAAATGGGCTGATGATCGCAAAGAAAGAAGGCTTTTTACCCCCAGTCCCAATGCCTGACACCAAGCTCCAGTGGCTGTCAATCCAAGCCAAAGACGGCAGCTGGCACTGGGCTGATGGAAAGATTGATGGATCGGATTTGATGGTCTCTTGTAAGGATGTAGCCGAGCCGATCGCCGTCCGTTACGCCTACACTCAGCATCCGTGCGGTAACCTGCTCTACAATAAGCAAGGTCAGCCAGTTAGCCCTTTTAGTACGATTGGCTACGGACCGGAGTTAATCCCCCAGCCGAAGAAGAAGAAGCGCTAGAGACAAATTTTTTTGGATTCACACACCAAGGTCACTCAATTTGGGAGACGTCGAATCATATTACTTTCATTTTTCCCAGAGACGAAATCCACCAGTGAAGGCGGCTGAGTTGTCTACCTCGCGGGCATCTTCTGGGAAAGGATCTAGGTCTGCTGCGTTGCCACCACCGATGACTAAGTCGGTAGCACAAAAGGCATGACGTAGAGCTTTAATAATACGGAAGGAATGCTTTAACCATCGTTTATCACCCAGTCGCTCACGTCCTTCTTTACCTAAGTAATCTTCGAGGCTTTTCTTGGTCTTTTTGTAGGGTAAATGGCCCGCCTCCAGTGGAATAATAGTGCCGTCGACTATCAGCGTGGTCCCGAGGCCCGTGCCAAAACCAAGGAAGAGCATCGTGCCGCCTTTATAACAGCCGAGTGCCTGGATCGCCGCATCATTGATGAGTTTTACTGGGCACTTAAATGCCTTAACAAAGTCGAACCCGACCCAACCCGACCCAAGGTTCACCGGCTCTTTCTGAACCCGTTCATCGCGCACGACACAGGGAACGCCGAGCGAGATAACATCATATTTCCAGCCTGCTTCACTCGCGGCAGCAATGACCTGATCCACCATACTCTGGGCGCTCATGTCTTTATCAGAGGGAATTTTAATACGTGATTCAGCACCAGTCGCAAGTAACTTGATGTTTGTTCCACCCACATCGATAACGAGAACTTTTCTCTTTGTCTTTTTTGCTGCCATGGCTTCCATTATATTGCGATTAGCTTGTCGAGGACAATCTAATTATTATCCAAAATGAACTAACTATGAAACCCCAAAAATACTCCACCCAATGACTGACATCAGCCTCTGCTCTGCCTAGGTAGTAATTATGTGATGAACCTACACTAATAGCAGAGTAATAGTTTTCTAGATTTCTAGCGTAGTATTCCTCAAGTGAGTAGATGCCCTTTAATCCATAGCCTGAGAGGTGAAGGATGAGATTGGTGAGCAGTGACTGGAAGACTAGTAAAGGACTGCCGTAAGACCTCAATATCCATGAGATACTGAGTAGTCTTCGGACTGATGATGAAATGAGACTGGAAAATTAGATTAAGAGTAATATTCTAGTAAATTGCGAGTAAATTACTCATTAAAACCATTCCTAGACCCAGAACATAACCCTTCTCACCGAGCTGTCTTCAGTCTAATCATTTGCGTGATCGCGGAATGTGAGGTGGTCATTGCGGTCGTGTAGGATCCCAACGAGGTATTTTGCCGTTAGTAAGACTACCCAGCGCCCATCCTGGTCTCGGGCGATGACACTGCCTGAGGGAAGCTGCACCTCGGGTGGATCAAGAGATCTTCGAGATGGATCGGGCTCGTTCTCCTCAAACCACTGAACAATCGACCAAGGCGGGTTTTCAAGTCTAGTTTCGACATTGTATTCCGAGATAAGTCGCGCCTGCAAGACCTCGAATTGGAGTGGTCCAACCGCCCCCCAGAGAGGAACACTCTGAGCACTTCCGTGAACTTGGTAAGCTTGAGCCACTCCTTCTTTCATCAACTGCTCTATTCCTGAGCGGTAACGTTTAATATTGGCGGTGTCACTATTGATGATGTAGGCAAAGCACTCGGGTGTGAAGCGAGGCATCTCATTATAGACCACTTTCGGGTCGCTAGTCAGCGTGTCTCCGATGAGAAAATTATAGTTTCCAACGAGGGCGAGAATATCTCCAGCATAGGCGACGTCTAGAGTTTCGCGATCCTGACCGAATAACTTTTGGGCGTTCGCGAGTCTTACTTTCTTTCCCGTCCGCTGATCCGTGATCTGCATATCCCGTTCGAATATCCCGGAAACAATCCGCACGAATACCGCCCTGTCACGGTGTCGTGGATTCATGTTTGCTTGAATTTTGAATACAAATCCCGAAAAATTATTGGTGTTGGGAGCAATCATTTCGCCACCATTGGCACGACCTGTCGGCGCCGGAGCCATTTCCAGAAAGCTCTCCAGCATGTTCTGAACTCCAAAGTTGTTCATCGCACTGCCGAAATAAATGGGCATTTGTTCGCCAGCGAGAACCCGCTCGATGTCGAGAGGCTCGGTCAGACCATCGAGCATTTCGACTTCCTGGGTCACGGTCTCATAGAGTTCATCATCCAATGCTTCGCGGACTTTTTCATCTTCGATGCCGGCAACTTCGAGCGGAGCCTTGAATGCTCCGCGCGTGGTTTTCTCAAAGAGATTCACCTCACCCTTTTTACGATCATAGACGCCACGGAAGCGTGGACCATCACCGAGCGGCCAGTTGACGGGGGCTGGGGCTAATTTCAGCACGTTTTCCAACTCATCGATCAACTCCAGCGGAGGACGTGATGGTCGATCCATCTTATTGATAAATACGAAAATAGGAACGCCTCTTTTTCGACAAACATCGAACAACTTCAAGGTCTGCGCCTCGATCCCCTTACCGGCGTCGATAACCATCACGGCGGCATCAACAGCCGAAAGAACCCGGTAGGTGTCTTCGGAAAAATCATGGTGTCCCGGAGTATCGAGCAGATTGATGCAGCAATCTTTGTATTCAAATTGAAGCACCGTAGAGGAAACCGAAATCCCCCGTTCCTTCTCCATCGCCATCCAGTCACTGGAAGTGGATTGCTGTTCTTTCTTTGAAGTGACACTCCCGGCCAAGCCGATCGCTCCCCCGTAGAGCAGCAGCTTTTCGGTGAGAGTCGTTTTCCCTGCGTCCGGGTGAGAGATGATCGCAAAGGTTCTACGGCGTTTAATTTCGCGGGCGGCAGCGGCGGGAACCGTGTTTATTTTAGCTGAAGTAGTCAAAGTGAGAAACTGGTTAAATCAAAGCAGCGCAATTTGCAACCCTTCCTCACCATTAGCTTCTTATTATGCTCTTCCGATTGAAAAATAGTGAATCAAGTAAATGAAAAAAATACCTGCCACACACACTTTTCACGATTTCCCCTTGCTAGACCATAAGCCACTGGTCACTATTCAACCAATCTACCCCCTCAAATCCCCCATTCACCAAAGTAATCCCAGGCCATAATCAAATGAAACACTTCTCCATCACCGCGATCCTCATGCTGCTCAGCGTGCTCTCAGTCAGTGCCGCCGACAAGCATCTATTCATCCTTTCCGGCCAATCAAACATGGCAGGCCTCAATCCTAATATTTCATTTACCCCCGCGGTAAAAGCAGCTTATGGAGCAGAGAACGTGACGGTGGTAAAGAGCGCTCAAGGTGGACAACCAATCCGCAGATGGCATAAGAACTGGAAACCAGCCAAAGGAGATGAGCCCAAGGCGAAGGGAGACCTTTACGACGTTCTCATGAAAGCGGTCAATACTGCGACTGCTGGTGAAAAATACGCAACCGTGACATTCGTCTGGATGCAGGGTGAGAGAGACGCCAAAGAAAAGCATGGTGCAGTCTATGCCGCCAGCATGAAAGGACTTGTCGATCAGCTGGCAAAGGATCTCGGCCGTGATGACGTGAATTTTGTCATTGGTCGCCTAAGCGATTTCGATATGAACGACCAGCGCTACCCGCATTGGACCATGGTGCGCAAAGCACAAGTGAGCGTCGCAGAAGCCAGCCCCCGGGGAGCCTGGGTGGATACCGATGACCTCAACGACAAGCAGAATAAAAAGACGAAGCTAGTCAAGCACGACCTCCACTACACAGGCGAAGGCTATAAGACACTCGGAAAACGCTTTGCCGAGTGTGCCATTGAGTTGATCAAGAAGAACAGCAAGTAGCATTGGCTATTTAGCAGAACATCATCTACCATCTAGGCTATGAGAATCACCCTAAAGAATCTAATTTCGACTCTGGTCATCACACTTGCGGGAATGCTCTCAGCAGCAGAATCCAAAAACCCTGTTGTGACGATGGTGACCAACCATGGAGACCTTACCATCGAACTGTTTGAGAAATCGACTCCAGAGACAGTGAAAAACTTTATTGGTTTAGCCGAAGGAACCAAAGAATTCATCGACGCTTCAGGGGAGAAGGTTACCAGACCATTTTATGATGGGTTGATTTTCCATCGTGTGATTGAAGACTTTATGATTCAGGGTGGTTGTCTCTTAGGGGATGGACGCGGCGGTCCTGGATATAACTTTAAAGACGAAATCAATGCTGATAGTCTGGGACTACAAGACAAAAAAGTTTTTGACGAAGTAACAGGCCTTCACGAGTATTTAAGCGTCTACCCACAGCAGGAAGTCCAGCAAATGATCGCAAAACCAATCTTCGAGAAGCTAGGAATCACCTCACAGGAACAGCTTCAGGAAAAGCAGCAAGAACTCCAGCAAGAGCTTGAAAAATCAACGAAAACTTTAACTATTAAGGCGCTGTATCAAGGTTTGGGTTACCAGTATGATGACAAACTCACTTCATTTCCAATGAAGACCGGCTTCCTAGCGATGGCTAACTCAGGACCAAATACCAATGGTAGCCAGTTTTATATCAATTTAAAAGACAACCGTTACCTCGATGGCAAGCATACTGTTTTTGGTAAGGTCATTGAAGGAATGGATGTTGTTGAAAAAATCGCCAAAGTCAACAAAGGTGCGCGAGACAAACCAGCAGAGCCAGTCAAAATAGTCTCCATTAGATTGAAGAAATAATTCTTTATTAAGGATTATCCGGATTTCTAAATAACAAAGGAAGCTCATTGATTAGCGGGAAGAGCTCTTTGTCTGCATTCCTATCGATTACCTTAAATCGACCTGCTTTTGATACCATTTGAATAGTTAGTGTGGATCAATAGCAAAACAACAGGTCAGAGACACCACGCCCCATTATAAAATATTTCATTCATTATAATATACACTTATCTAGTTTACCTGCCTATGATATAGCAAGTTGCCAAGAAGACAACAAAACAACCCTTATAATTGATGAAAAAAAGATACCTAACGATTCTACCAGCGATGCTAGCCATGGCTCCTCTCCAATTGGGAGCTCAAATTCAGCTCGAACCCTCACTTGCTAAAATCTCTCAAAAAGTTGATGCTGATGGAGACTTTCTCCAGTTGAATAAATTCGATGGAGACATCGCGACACTCATTGAATACGGTGAGCTAGCTCTCGATATTGCCAAGATAGAAGTAAGTGAGATCCCCGCAAACCTTCAAGTAGCTAAAATTTTCAAGGTTCTCGGTCTAGATGCAATGAAGGCTTCTGCGCTCAGCTCTAAGAAAGTCGATGGTTCTTGGAATAACAAATCTTACCTCTACACAGGTGGTAGTGATAAAGGCATCCTCTCTATGTATGGCGAGACTGACGCAGCATACGTGGTTACCAACTTTGCCCCTGAGACTACAGACATTGCAGTTCAGCTCCGTATGGATCTTCGCCAAGCAACGCAAATCATCACTGAAATAGCGGCTGCAGTAGGTCAAAATGAAATGATGGAGAAGGAGATGACCAAAAAGCAGGACGAACTTGGAGGAATGACTCCATTCGACCTCATTTCAAAGCTTGATCTCTGCATCAACGTAGCAATTGATATGGACAGAGCTAAGCGTATGCCACTTCCGGATGAGGTAGGAACAGCTCCAACAACTGAGCTCGTCGCTCGTATTGACGGTGCCGCATGGGCCTGGGATTTATTTGGAGACAAACTGATCATGGGGACAGGTATCCCATGGACCAAAACCGAGGATGCAGGTGTCATTACTTACACTCTCCCAGCTGAGATGCGTGATTCATTTCAAGGATACACTCCAACGATTCGTATCGATAAGGCAAAAAACTTTATCTGGATGGCCTCTAAGGAATCTGTTCTCGCTACCGCACTCAATGCCAGCAGCAAGAAACTCAAGGACGGTGTAGATTTTAAAGCAACAATGGCAAGCCTCCCAAGCAATGGTAATTCACTGCTCTACATCTCTAAGGATGTTCTTAACGAGCTGGTGTTCCAATACGATGAAGCTGGTAAAAAAGGCCTTCTAGATGACAAAGACTTCAAGATGGTTAAGCCGCTTATGGACAAGCTAATCACTGATCTCACCACTCCTAAATCAGGAATTGCAGCCGTTTTAGCGAAGGATAACGAAGGTATATTTTCAGCTCTTCGTGCACCATTCCCAGTAAAGAATTATTTGAACCAGCTTTCTCCATTGTTCAGCCAAGCCGCAATGTTCGGTGCCATGAATAGGAGAGTAATGCCCATTCCTAACATTCAGTAATATGTTATAGTCCATCATTTAACCACCTGAAACAGGCTTGGTATTCTTTTGAAAGTCCAAGAGATTTCCTATGCCTAGCCTATTTCTAAATAATATTTAAATGAGTAAAAGTGGGCACATAGGAGTTATCCTTGAATCTGGCTAACATTGCTATAAAACCAGCTCAATTATATGACTAATAACGACATTCTACGCCGCCTTCGCTACGCATTTGACTTCAATAATGTCCAAGTGGCTAAAATCATGGCTCACATCAAAGTGGGAGTCGAGCCAGTCCAGGTAGGTCGCTGGATCCAGCAAGATGATTCCGATTCTCTTTCAGATTCCGAGCTTTGCAAGTTTCTCGACGGACTCATCATCGAAAAACGTGGCGCTCGCCCCGACGGATCCATTCCGGAACCTCAGCAATCCATCACCAGAAACGAAATTTTAAAGAAGCTCCGGATCGCACTCTCGCTCCGTGACGAGGGCATGATGGCCGTCTTCAAGGAAGCGGATTTTGTCGTCACTAAAGCCGAACTCGGATCATTCTTCCGCAAGCAAGGCCAGCGCAACTATGCCGAATGCCCTGAACAGGTTCTGCGGAAGTTCATCCATGGTCTAGGGCAGGAAGCGGGCTAGGCTCTGAACAACAGATGGAGTGTCCCCTCTCTCAAATTTAGATGACAGAGATAAGGTCTAAAAAGAATGGAATTCCGCCATGCATTTTAGTAGATCCTTATGAAACTCTATCCCCGATCGATGATAAAGACGTTTGCTAATTTAGGGCTCTCAGCCCATATCGTTAAAGCTTTAGAAGAGAAAGGTTATAAAGAACCTACTCCTATTCAGCTAAAAGCTATCCCAGTGGTGCTGGAGGGAAGAGATGTGCTGGCTGCTGCCCAGACGGGAACCGGCAAGACTGCGGCATTCACACTGCCGATCATGCATCAGCTATCGAAGTCTTCTTCTGGGAGGCGTAGGGTTAAGGCTCTAATCATTACCCCAACCCGTGAACTTGCTGCTCAGATTCAGGATAACTTAGACCTTTACGGGAAACATTTGTCGCTGCAGAACACAGTGCTTTTTGGCGGAGTCAACCAGAGACCTCAGGTCCTAGAACTGAAAGCTGGAGTCGATATCGTCGTTGCCACACCTGGCCGACTTCTTGACCTCTGCGAACAAGGTTTCTGTAGGCTTGATGAGGTCGAAATGCTAGTGCTGGACGAAGCGGATAGAATGCTCGATATGGGGTTTGTGAGTGATATCCGTAAGATCGTTGAACTCCTTCCTAAAAAACGTCAGACCCTCCTTTTCTCAGCGACTTTCTCGAAAGAGATTCGCATCCTCACCAAAGAATTCCTCAATAACCCAGTCTCTGTTGAAGTAGATAGTGAGAACGCCACCGCTCAGACTGTCAAACAACGTGCGTATCGTTGTGATGGAGCCTCAAAGGCAAACTTAGCCGTCACCCTCATCGCTAAAGGTAAGTGGCAGCAAGTGCTAATCTTCACCCGCACCAAACACGGGGCAGACAAACTCACTAAGCACCTCATTGCTTCCGTGATTAATGCTGCTGCTATCCATGGTGGAAAATCTCAGAATAGCCGGGTGCAAGCGCTGGATGATTTTAAAGCAGGACGCATTCGTGTGCTGGTCGCAACTGATATCGCTGCTCGTGGCATTGATATTTCTCAACTCCCACACGTCATGAACTATGAGCTCCCAAACGTCGCCGCTGACTACATCCACCGTATCGGCCGCACAGGCCGTGCAGGACAAGAAGGTGAAGCCGTTTCATTAGTGTGTGATGAGGAGCGTGCGTTCTTCCACGATATCGAAAAGCTCATTGGTCAGAGCATCGAGCTAGAAATCAGAAAAGGTTATGCCCCAAAAGTGTGGTCAGACCGTATGCCGACCACCTATGAAGTGCAAAAATCACGTGATGCTCGCCGGATTGAAATGCTTAAAGAGCGTGGACCGCGCCCACCTCGTGGTAGTCTTGAGAAAAGGCCACCCAAACGAAAGTTCAGTGGTGGTGGACGCAGCCGTCCTTCAGCAAAGCGTCCACCAAACCGCAAGGACTAATCGCTTAGTTATTTAGACTTTATCAACATCAAAGAATCAACCAAATGAGTAAACCCGAAATCAACCCAAATCACCAGCGCCCTCCCCTCGCTCTATCGAGCGACACTTCAGAGGCAAGCCAACACGAGAAGGTCAACAAGCATGCTAAGCTCATGGGGCCAACAAAAGCGGAGACAGCACTCTTGCCAGACTTCCCTGGCCTCTCTCCAAATCATATACACATTCCCACTTCCCAAGCTGAATGCCAACACGCCATCGACGAAATAGTTGCTGCAGGGGTTTGCGGGTTTGACACCGAAGCCAAGCCGACCTTTCGAAAAGGGGAGAAAAGCGACGGCCCACATGTAGTGCAATGCGCACTCACTGATAAAGCCTATATCTTCCAACTCCATCGCAGTGAGTGCGAGAAAGCCGTCGCTAATCTCATCCAATCTGAGCACGTCCTTAAGGTGGGCTTCGGCTTGAAGAACGATCACGGGCAGATTCGGCACCGACTGGGAATCACCCTCAATCAAACCCTAGATCTCGATCAAACCTTTCGCAAGCTGGGCTACCGCGGGCAGATTGGAGTGCGTGGAGCGATTGGCGTCCTCCTTCAGCAATGCTTCAAGAAGTCCAAATCTACTACCACAAGCAACTGGGCACTTAAAGAGCTCAGCCCACGGCAATTGCTCTATGCTGCCAACGACGCCTATGCCGCCCTGAAAGTCATGGAGGCATTGCAAACGCAAGGCTATCTTGAGCGCTAAGCATCTTGCGAAGCAACGAGTCCACGCCTAAAATATTGAATTCTCTTAACCAGAAACAGGTCGAGAATCATCACAAAAACTTAGCTCTAGATAATCTCTCAGCCACCGATTGAGTTCCCATTTTTCTAGCGGCTATCTCCTCCCTGGCGTGCTGACCGACCCTGCGTGTGTCTGTGTCTTAATACCATCCTCACAGTGATACTGGATTGATCGTTTGATGGAATGATTTGAAAGTGCAGCAAAGCTGACTGGGGTAAGAGCAAACCACTATCACTGTTCAAATGGTATAATACCACTCTGCATAAATAACAAGACTCATACTAATTGTTTGTAGCGTTTAGTTCAGAGCGAAGGTAGCTGTTTGTAAATAATGAAGAGAAGCCTTCTGGTTTTCTCCATAAAGATTGAAGTGTTTT